>Ga0123335_1001871_pt1 | contig 32953 bp, 25 predicted proteins | sample BiotimSIPDNA_2_FD_89707 | JGI IMG/M metagenome (GOLD analysis project Ga0123335, IMG submission 89707) | Anaerobic biogas reactor microbial communites from Washington, USA - Biogas_R2 time_0 SIP DNA | ecosystem: Engineered > Bioreactor > Anaerobic > Unclassified | place: Washington, USA... | reverse complement strand
TTCTGGAGATCTCTCTATGAGGATCTGAGATCTATTAAGTACCCACATGAGATTGCGTTCTGAGAGTTCATTGAATCCAAAGGCGGTTTCTTTTGTATGGTTCCAGGCTGAGTTGAGCAGATAAGCGAACAGATGTTGAGGGCGCAGTCTGCCCCTGACATCAACATCGAATGATTCAATCCGTCTTTGTTCTCTACAGATACCGGGAATTTGTCCCATAGATTTCTCCTGTAGCCATTACCTGACTTATGCACCAGGATCAGGGTGAACTGCGCATATCCCTTGTGCATAAAGACTTCCACAAATCGCAGATGTTCCACCGGTGTGGTGCACCTGCGGTTTGTTCAAGCCTTTCTACTACAAGGTCTAAATGCACTTCGTCCCTTCCCGGATGCATAAGTCAGGTATTACTGATAGCTGAATTTGACTTTTTCTGGTTCTTTAACTAAAGTCAATAGCAGAGTTATAGAAACCAGTGCTAAAATACCTCCAAAGCTGAAGGCGACAGTACCACCGTAACCTGGAAATTTCAGATTGAAGTACCCATAGAGAAAGCCGAAAATAATGCTCGCAGGAAGCATGCTCAGTCCTTCTGCAAAGTTATACATTCCAAATGCACTGCCGCGGTACTCATCTTTAACCAGATCTGCTACCAGGGCCTTTTCTGCCCCTTCCGAAAAAGCGTAGTATAGTGCATAAATTGCAAAAAGAATAAAAGTGGCGGCGACCTGTCCTTCTGAAGGAAGAAATATAAGTAAAGCAAATGAGAAGTAGACAAGAGCATAAGTTGCCCATCCGATGCTTATTGTAAATTTTCGTCCTTTTTTATCTGACAATGCACTGAAAGGAGTTGAAAGAGCTGCTTTAATCACGTGGAAGAAGCTCCAGATTACAGGAAGAAAGAGCAGGTTTATAAGCATAGTCTGCTCCTGCGGACTGCCGAATTTTTGCAGCAGAGTCTGAAGCGGTCCGATATTGTTTACAATCTTCAGTGCTGCCCCGCTCTGCCGTATAGCTTCTTCTGCACGGTAAAGAAGAAATGCATCTGAGGAATTACCGAGTGTAAATACTACCAGTACAAGAAGGTATCTCAGGAAATTTTTATCAAACTTCTGAAGTGTGAATCTGAAAGGTGATGCTTTTGCGCGCTGCACGGGCGCGGCCTCTTTGACAAAAAATACTATAGACAGCACTGCCAGAATTCCGGGTATGATCGAAAGAAGAAAAGTCAGGCGTAATGCTGAGATGGGATCCTCAACTTTAAACCAGAGCACAAGCAGCAGTAAGGAGGCCACTGCAAGAAGAGGCCCGATAACAGCTCCAAGGTGATCCATGGCACGGTGGAACCCGTAAGCTTTTCCTCTTATACTCTGGTCAACCGATGATGCAATGAGCGCATCGCGTGGAGCCGTACGGATCCCTTTCCCGACCCTGTCTGCCATCCTTACAAAAACCAGCTGCCAGGCATTTGAGACAAGGCCGGTGAAGGGCCTTGCCAGGGTGGAAATAGAGTAGCCGATCAAAACAAGTAGTTTACGTCTGCCTATTTTATCGGAAATGATACCGCTTACAAGCTTCAGCAATGCGGCGGTTGTTTCGGCTGTTCCTTCTATCACCCCCAATGCGATTGCTCCGGATCCAAGCGCTGCGACGTAAATTGGAATAAGAGGGTAAATCATTTCACTGGCAGAATCGGTGAAAAAACTCACCATCCCCAGCATTACTACTGATAAAGGTATTTTTATTGATTTGGTCATTCTATTCGCCAGTTAACAGAATTGATCAACATAGTGTAAAAAAAGAGTTATAAGCAACATGATTGCCACATAGAGTTGAAAGGTTACAATTTCAGTAAAGTTTCTGTTTTGCGAACATATTTTAAGCATTATATTGTTAAAAAGATCCTGTCTCTAACCGGGAGAAAACATGCCGGAAAAAAATGAAAAGCTGAAGAGATCTGCTGTTTTTCTGGATCAGGGCGGGACAATAATTTACGATGACCGCAGGGATAAAAACATAACCCGGGACTCTTTTATTCCTGGTGCATTTGAAGCCTTGCGTAAGTTGCAGGAAAAGCACCTCTTATTCATTGTTACCAATCAGTCGTCGGTTGGGCTGGGCAAGATGAGTCGTGAGGATGCAGAGTGCCTCAACAGTAATGTAATGAAAATGTTAGTTGAGGGTGGAATAAGAATCACAGAACACTATGCCTGCATGCATAAAAGAGATGACGAGTGCGAGTGTATAAAGCCTAAGCCCTTTTTTCTTCATAAAGCAGCAGAAGAGTACCTTGTAGATCTTCAAAGCTCTTTTGTGATCGGGGATCATCCCCACGATGTAGAGTTCGGTGAAAAAGTCGGAGCCAAAGGGCTTTATGTTCTGACCGGCCACGGAGAAAAGCACAGGGGAGACCTTCCCCACGGGGTAACTGTGTTTTCCAGCGTTAATGAAGCTTCTGACTGGATCATTCAACAATAATTGGAAAATGCTGACCTACGCCGCTCACACTCCGATACTCAGTGTGAGTGCCCGTTATCACTCAAAATGATACCTGTAATTTTCACCGAAAGTGACCGATCATTCTCAAGCAAAATGACCGATTTTGCATCGGTATCTACAGAAGGCGTTAACTATTTCACATATTCCGTCTTTTTCAGCAAGAGAAAGGACGCCTATGCGCAAGATTCGTGAAAACCAAGCTGATAGGCGCCACTAAGCCTTGTTTTCAATCAATCAAGAAAAGCATTTAAAATGGATCTGACCAGTGATGGGCTGTTTACATTAACTTGAACCCTGTGTAAAGGCAAATCTGTTCCAGCCATCGGAGTAGAGGAGGAGGTGGGCCAGCGCATATTTAAATAGTATATATAAAATTTCTTACCTACTACACTTGAGACTGAATTAGCATCATCTGAAATAGCTGCAAAGAAGGGGTAAGCTGGATGCCGTGTTTCTTGATTTACAGTAACATCGCTGGCAATTCTCTGTTTATCTGACCATGTCACGCCATCAGTTGATCTATACATAAATAGACCAGTGTTTATATTATCACGAATGAGTAATAAATATTTCTTCAAATCTCTGCAATATGCAGCATCAGTATGGGCATCAAGTCCGGATCCGTTGATTATACGAGAACCTAAACCGGTTAATCCATCCTGATCAAAACTGTTTGAAGCCTGATTAAACTTCTGCCATGTTGTGACGGTAGAGTTTCTTGCAGATTCAATTACTTCTTGAAGTTTAGCTCGTGCTACCGAAGGATAATTTTCTGCTGTTGAAGGGCTCTTTTCGTTAAAATAAACATAAATGTAATCACCAATTATTAAGTTGGGAGCTCCTCCAATATTTAATTCCCCGTCTAACTCACCATTTGGCAATTTGTTAATAGAGGGGTCATTTACCCCAATGATATCACCACAGAAAATCCAGGAATCGCCAGAATTATTTGAGTAGCATAAACCAATTCTATAAATTGCGGGATAAAATGGACAATTAGGACAGTTAGGGTCATTAGCAGGCAAAAAATTTCTCATGTATTCAAGATGTAGAAGTCCTAACAGTTCATTTTTACCGATGTCTATAACATTCTTTAAGTAAAAATTGGCGTAATTTGAAACATTAGCAGCATAGTTATGTGAAACATGTGTTTGAAGGGCTGGGGGAATTGTGAAAAGGTTGCTGTTTAGCGTGCTGTTTGCGTTTGCAAGATTTGCTTTAGGATCAGATAGGGGGCCCCAGAACTTGAAGGTGGAATTCCAGGTTGACGTGAATATGAAAACGTTACCTTTATCTTTTTTTAGTGTTGCATAAACAGCATCACATATTCTTGTGTCGGATGAGTATACCTGAGTGGGTCGGGAAATGGTTAACGTTGGTTGTGCTAAAGCAGTTTCTGCAAAGATATTACAGTAAATTAAAATCAGTAGTAACAGTTTTGTTGATGGCTTTCTGACAGGTGGCATAAAGCAACCTCTTTTGTCTATTCGGTTTATGTTTGAATATGAGTCCGGTTATAATTTTTGATAATGAATCTGGACTCGTTTAAAATTAATTGTGATATGCTCCACGGTAGCACTTGTATGTTTTTTCATACAATAGATTGTTATCTCTATATTGAATGACATCCGATTGATCTATTTCATACCTCCAGGTAAAATTATACATCCTGTTTTAACCATTAGCCCGAATTACATGCGAAAACCGGATTCTGGGTGTCCAGGATAAGACGAATCTGGCGAAAAATTATTAACAAGTGGAACCAAAGACATCAGCTAATTTACAAACAGGCAAAGGGGAACGTAGCCGTATTCCAGAGATCTCTTTATACAGCCGGGCTATTTGTTTTTACCAATAATCACCAGAGGTTGCGTCCGGTTAAGTTCATCTTTTCGCAAAACTACCCGACTTGTAACTCCAATGTGTCCACCAGCCAGGGATACCCGGCGCCCTGTGATATCAAAAACCGCGGTTGAATGGTTGTTTTTCTGGAGTTGCATTTTTTGATTTGTGATATTGGAGACACCTGTCATCTGGTCGGTTGGTTCAAAAATTATTCTGCGGTAACTGGTTAGTGCAGGTGACCCGTTATCTGTCACCTCACATACTAAATGAAAATTCATTCCTGCTGAACCGGAAGGAACGCTGACTGAAGTTCTGGCTGAACTGGCATCAGCAATAGTTATCGGCTGCTTCCACGTACCGGCACAAGGCATAAACCACCATTTGAAGGACAGAGTATTACCGTCAGGATCATACGATCCCGCAGCATCTATTATCATACTTGTACCCTGCAAAGGCTTGACAGTCAAAACCGAACAGGTGCTGTCATTATTAACAACCAATATTGGGTTTCTGTTTCCACTTCCATCTTTTGCCCAATCCATCCGGGCAGCAAAATTATTGAAATTGGCCCTGTAGAAATAATTGACATATTTATAACAGGTGTCATATGCAGGGGTACCATTATAATTTACGTAGGCGTACGTTGAGCCATCCTGGGTTTTCATCCATTGCGCATAGCCGCCCCAGCTCCCATGCATGGGTTCATCAGGATCGCTTAACCCCGGAGCCATCAGATACATATACGAAGGTGTATCGCCTTCAACACCCCAACGGTATTTGGGATACATGGCACCAAGATTACCATGTCCCTGGATGTTAGAACTATATTCTGCCCATCTGTTGACACCGGTGGAATTCTGATGAAGCCACGCACACTCGTCCCAGATAAAAAGAAGGTCCTTTTCAAACTCTCTGCGCATCCACTGGTGCGAGCTACTGGAATAATTCGGTACTGTTCCAGATGCCGTCCATGGTTTGTCCTGATCGGTTATGGTGTAGATACGTAATTTATGAAGAAACGTTTTGAGCTCATCGGTTGTCCGCTCCTGCTGGACTCGCCAGATGGCTTGTGCTACGGTATTTCCTCCGCCCCACACTGCAATATGAAGTGGACGTTCATCAGCCTCATCGGCCAGTTTTATTATCTGGTCACTTCCGGCGGAATTGTTATTGTTGCCAAGCACACTATACCCCATTTTTGAACTGCCCAGCATGGTACGTGAACGTAAATAATCAGCACTGGGCCAATACCCGAACGTCTGTTTGGATTCGTCCGGGAGAAAATCCTTTTGATCTGAGCGTTTCATCAGGTTGGGCAGATCTTTTTCGTAAGCGTCTATGGTAACCATGATGCTGTCTTTCCACCCGGGGGGATAATTCCCGGTATTCCAACCAGTTCCAGCACACAGGGCTTCAATTTCAAAAAGGTCTGCACTGGAAAAAAGACGAATCAACGACTCCCGGTCATCGGGTTCTATATCATTTGGGCCTATATCTGTAAGTACGACAAGGCGGGGTTTAAGCCCGCCGGCCTGCAAAGAGAATGTAGAAGAAAACAAGAGCAATCCAAACAGAAAAGTCTGAAATAAACAAGGAAAACCGTAGTGCTTTTTGTGCACAGAAGTCATCATTGATACTGCCTTTATGTTGTTGGTCAATCTGCTATTATGTCTTATTAAATGCAAATTGTAGAAAATTCCAGACCTCTTTAGAAATAAAAAAATCTGCATCATTTAACATATGTGCAGCCCCAGTTTCTTCTGAAATATATCTGATAATCTCTTCAGATTTTAAACTGGGTAATTCAGGCTTAAAATAAAAAGCCCCGGTTCATTACACAATTTTCCTGCTGCTGTACACAAGTTGTAAACGGAAAAAAGATCACCTGATTACAAAAAAGCTATCTTCATTTTGTTGGCTTTCTTATATTAAGCAGGTATTGGGTACAGACTCTAAATTATTCCGGGGGGTGGAGAAGGTGGCTATTTTTAAACGTCTGATGCAAATTTCATTATTTGCAGCTTTACCTGCTTTTCAGATTTTTGCTGCACCGGATCCAAATTTTCATATTTATCTATTGTTTGGACAGTCTAATATGGCCGGTGGCGCTGCGGGTCAGTATGATGGAGAGGGAACAAAAGGTGTTGATGATTATTGCGATACAACACCGCGAGTTCAGGTTCTTGCATGGGGTGACTGCAACCGGACCCCTTATCCCTGTCCAAATAGAGTACTCAATAGAACATACGATCAATGGTACACAGCATTTCCACCCTATCATAATTGTCATGAAGGGATCGGTCCGGCAGATGCGTTCGGAAAGACACTGCTTGATTCAATCCGGGCTGATATAAAAATCGGTTTTGTTCCCTGTGCATTATCAGGCCAGAAACTGGAAGTATTCATGAAAGGAAAAAACGCTGCTATCGATGCACATACACAACCTTCTAATGGTTCAACGAAGATTACCAGAGGTGCCTATGAATGGATGGTAAAGCGCTGTAGAATTGCCCAGGAAAAAGGTGTCATCAAAGGTATACTTTTTCATCAGGGAGAGGCTGATAATGGAAGATCCGGCTGGCCCGCAGATGTAAAAAACATAGTTGATAATCTAAAGCAAGACCTTGGATTATGGGACAGTATTCCCTTTATCGCCGGTGAATTGCGGTATGATGGGTGCTGTGCCGGCCATAATACATTAGTAAATAAGTTGCCGGGTATGATTCCCAATTGTGCTGTCGCTTCAGCAAATGGTATAGAGCGCAGGCTTTCCCGACCTGATGGTCAGGTTGATCAGTACCATTTCAGCACCAGAGGAACAAAAGAGTTCGGTAGAAGATATGCAATAGAGTTTTTAAAGGTCGCAAAAGAAGAGTGGATACCCAGGATAGGCAGTGTGAAAACGATCTCTCCGCGTATTGTACCTTATCAGAAAATGAGAACTTCGGTTGAGGGCAAAGTACGTGTCTATGGATTGAATGGCCGCACAATTTCCATCTTTAATAAAACCACACCGGAAAATGCGATGCGCTCTATCAAAGCTAAAGGCGTTTATCTTGTTTCCAGAAAAATTGAAACTGGTGAAACAATTTCAGCTCTATTTGTGAAAAATTGAGTAGTTTTGGTTATTATATAATATGTTCAAGTCTGTTTAATTTAATCGATTTAGTGCCTATGGGGGATGCAATGTCAAAACTTCGAAATGTAACCATGTTTTTAATAGCCGCTGTCAGTATCGTTTCAGCTCAGGAACCCAAATACCCATTTCCGCAGAATGTTGTCTACCCTTATGGTGTAAAGAGTTCAAAAATCTCCAATGATTTTGTAAGGAACTGGTATGATAACTGGAAGAAAAAATACCTTCAGGTCTGCAATAACACTATCAGGCCCGGAGTTGATCCACTTACCACATCTCTTGTAGAGGCACAAGGGTTTGCGATGGTTGCTGTTGCATACATGGGCGACAAGGAAACATTCGATAAGCTCTATGAATATTACAAGTTAAAGCTCACCAGTGAAGGTTGCGGCCTGATGGGGTGGAAGAACAACTGCGGGGGATTTGTAGACAAAGGCAGTGCAACGGATGGTGATATTGATGTAGCCTGCGCGCTGGTGGTTGCCACCTGGCAATGGCCTGATGGGGGGTATAAAGAGAAAGCAAAATCAACAATAGATAATCTGAGAAAAAGAATGATTACTACCTGCAGTGGTAAACTCACTGTTTACCCTGGCTGCGGTGGTGGCGGCCCGTGGGGAGGGTGTAACGAAACAGATATTTCATATTATACACCCGCATTTTTCCGCCATTTCGCTGATATCAGCGGTGATGAAAGCTGGAATAAACTGGCAGATGATACACAATTGATCCGTGATGCAGCTGCAAATAAAAATACCGGTCTGGTTCCCGATTGGCAATCTGTTGATGGAAGAGCTGGTGCGGGATCGCGGAAAGGGTATTATAGTTTTGATGCAATCCGTTCGCCCTATAAGCAGACTTTAGATTACCTCTGGCATGGAACCAGGGCGGCAGGTGACTGGGCAAAAAAAATATCCACATGGGCTAATGGTGTTGGAGTCGGGAGCCTTAAAGATGAATATAATCTTGATGGATCGGTTCGTGGAAGTAATCACAATATGGCAGCAGTCGGCAGTTTTGCAGTATCAGCGATGGCCAATACGCAGCAGATAGCAGATGCGTTTGCTACTGAAGTCCTCAAATTAAGGGATGATTACTGGTATAGTGGTTATCTTGGCAACCTTTACCTTCTTGCATTGACAGGAAATATGTGGACTCCTGAAATTATTGAAAACCAATCAATCATTGTCAGTCAAAGAGGATTGACAGGAAGTTCATATGCTCAGCAGCCGGTGGTTCAGTCATTGCGCAACCAGATCAAAATTACGGGATTGCCTGAGTTTGAATCTATAGTTGTAGCTGCACTTAACGGAAAGACTGTTAAAAGTGCGCATGTAAGCCCGTCTGTTGATGGTGCGGTTATTCCAACATCGGGAATGCAGTCCGGTTGCTATATTATCAGGATAAAAACTTCAGCTAATGTACAGCCTTCTATACATATGGTATCGGTGATGTGATTGGTTCCACCTGATTGCTCAGGGGGAACGTGTTAGGAAATTTATTTCTGCACCAGAGTTCAAATTACCTTTGAAATCTGGTGCATTCTACCTTCCAGGCCAATATTCAATACGCATTAGATGAATTTCGATTTAGATATTGCTGAGGAGAAGATCGAAGCTCAAGGGTATCTCTGAATATGCGGTTTTTTCAAGCCAGGCCGGGCGAGAATTCGCTGCGCCAGCGCAGCCGTAATGAATCTTTAGAGTTCCCCTTAAGTTAAAAAGAGATCAAACCTATCGTAGCAGAACAAGTTTGAATCTCTACTTACCCGGGCATTGAGTGTTCGGGATTTCATACCACTTGCGATTCTCCTGAAATAGGCGCTATATTTTCTATAATCAGAGTGATCAATTTCAGGTTTTACCGCTTAATTTCAGGAGGATCAGATGCAGGAACAGTGTAGAGGCATAACCCGCAGTGGTGAGCGATGCAAAATCAGCGGAAATCTCAAGGATGGTTATTGTCATCTGCATGTTAATCAGGCGCCGGCAGTAGAGAGAGTTGTGGAGAAGGGGAGTAAACCTGAAATAGCGCCGGAGATTTCGGCTGTCGGTCCTGCTCAGAACTCAAAACTGAGGGGTGTGATCTCTTTGATTCTGGTTTTTGCCGCTGGAGTCTTCTTATTAAGTATCTCCAGAAAAAAGCCTTCTTCAAGGTAAGCTTTTTCTGACAGGAATGTGGTTTGCAGGGTCTTTAGCTGACCGCCACGGGTCAGTAGATTAAGAGCTGTTCTTCTCAAATTAAAGATCCTTTTAGCGGCTCTGCGGGTAATTTTTCAGAGGCTGTTGAATGCTTTGAATTCCGTTCTGTATCATTATATATTAACTGCTGTCGTAAGCCGGCCAGATATCGGTCTGCTTCGCAGGGAGAGACGTATATGTGTGGAATAGTTGGTTATATTGGAAAAAGGGATGCATATCCAATCCTGATTGAGGGGCTTAGTGCCCTTGAATACAGGGGTTATGACAGTGCCGGGATAGCACTCGTTCACGGTAAAGGTTTTTCCATCTTTAAAGACAAGGGCAAGGTGGATCACCTCAAGGAGATCACAAAGAAGATTTCTGCGGGAGGATGTGGAACGGGCATCGCTCACACCAGGTGGGCGACCCACGGCGCCCCGTCCCAGATGAATGCCCATCCACACCTGGATCAATCCTCAAAAATCGCAGTTGTTCATAACGGTATTATTGAGAACTTTTCGCTCCTCAAGCAGAAGATGATCAAGGATGGAGTGAAATTCTGCTCGGAAACCGATTCTGAGGTTCTGGCGCAGCTGATCGGGAAATATTACAATGGGGATCTGGCCTCTGCTGTCCGCAGGGCGCTTCAGGACATAGAGGGAACCTTCGGGATAGCGGTTGTAGCTGCAGATAATCCTGGTGTTCTAATCGGCGCAAGGAGAGGGTCGCCCCTTGTTGTGGGAGTGGGGGAGGATGAGCTTTTTCTGGCCTCCGATGCATCGGCGATAGTTCGCCACACAAAAAAGGTGATCTATCTTAAAGACAACAACATGATAGAGCTGATGCAGGGTACATTCAACACCACTACAATCGATAATAAAAAGGTCAATCCTGAGATACAGAATATCGACTGGGATGCTGACTCTCTGGCAAAAGGCGGCTTTAACCATTTCATGCTCAAAGAGATTTTCGAGCAGCCCGAGACGATTCAGAATGCCATCCGGGGACGGCTTCTGGTTGATGAGGGTGCAGCCAGACTTGACGGGCTCAATCTGGTGCTTCAGGAGCTCCGCAGCATTCAGAGACTTATTTTTGTAGCCTGCGGTACAAGCTGGCATGCTGCGCTTGTCGGTAAATATATGATCGAGGACATGGCTGGAATCCCTGTGGAGGTTGAATACGCATCGGAGTTCCGTTACCGCAACCCGATTATTGGTCCTAACACTCTGGTATTTGTGATAAGTCAGTCAGGTGAAACCGCTGATACACTGGCCGCTCTCAGGGAGGCTGCCCATAAAGGGGCCACTGTGCTTGGTATCTGCAATGTGGTAGGATCATCAATTGCCCGTGAGACGCATGGCGGTGTTTACCTTCACGCAGGTCCGGAAATCGGGGTTGCATCAACGAAAGCATTTACATCACAACTCACTGTACTCTCTCTTCTTACGCTTCTTTTGGGCAGAATGCGACGGATATCTCATAGCGACGGGGTAACAGTAGCCCGGGCACTGGAGGCTATTCCAAAGCAGGTCCAGAAAATTCTCAAGCAGAATAACCATATCGAAGAAATTGCGAAAACTTACGCAAAGCATAATAATTTCCTTTACCTTGGAAGATCGTATAATTTTCCGGTTGCCCTTGAGGGGGCCTTAAAGCTCAAAGAGATTTCCTATGTGCATGCTGAGGGGTATCCTGCGGCAGAGATGAAGCACGGGCCCATAGCTCTTATCGATAAAGACATGCCTTCTGTTGTACTGGCCATTAAAGACAGTATTTATGACAAGGTAATCTCAAATATACAGGAGGTAAATGCCAGAGGCGGCAGTGTAATAGCTATCGCAAACGAGGGCGATAAGGAAATTGAAAAGTACGTCAAACATGTGGTTTATATCCCTAAAACTATACCTATGCTCAGCCCGCTTTTATCGGTCATTCCTCTGCAGCTTCTGGCTTACCACATAGCCGCTATCAGAGGGTGTGAGATTGATCAGCCCAGGAATCTGGCAAAAAGCGTGACTGTGGAGTAGGGTTCCCGAAAAAGCGTGTCTCCTATGATCCCACGTCTTATTTTTTCCTCTGAAGCACCTGCGCCTGTGGGGCCTTACAGCCAGGCGGTGGAGTGCGGAAATCTAATTTTCATTTCCGGACAGATTGCCCTTGATAAAGACACCTCTGAGGTTATCGGCTCCACTTTAAAGGAGCAAACCCGTGCGGCATTGAAAAACCTGAAAGCGATTCTGACCTCACAGGGTCTGACTTCAGGATCGCTTGTAAAGACAACCGTTTTTCTGCGGGATATAGGTGCTTTCGGAGATTTCAACCAGATCTATCAGGAAGAACTGGGAGATGCCCGTCCTGCAAGAAGTGTGGTGGAAGTGTCCGGATTACCTAAAAATGTCCTGGTTGAAATCGAGGCTGTAGCGTGTCGGTAAAGAAACAGGAGTACGAGGTCAAGCTCGAACTTTTCGAAGGTCCCCTGGATCTGCTTCTCTATTTAGTTAACAAAGCTGAAGTCAGCATAGTTGATATCTCTGTTTCCCTGGTCGCATCACAGTACCTGGAGTACCTTGACCTGATGCGGGATCTTAACATCGATGTGGCGTCTGAATATCTGCAGATGGCAGCTACATTGATAAGACTGAAGGCCAGGGAACTTCTTCCACCGCAGGAAGGCGAAGTTGTAGATCAGGAAGAAGGAATCTATAACAGGGAACAACTCATTGAGCAGCTCCTGGAGTATAAAAAATTCAAAGAGGCTGCAGAATCTCTCAAAGTGTTTGAATCTGAGCATTTCGGTGCATTCGGTCGTGGGCGCCCTGAAGTGATTGAAACTACAAATGAAGAGCAGGAAGTGGATCTTGGAAATATCAGTATCTTTGATCTGCTGAGTGCATTTAAAAAGGTGCTTGAGCGGGTTGATAGCGGCGAGGAACCCAGACATCTGGTAGAAGTTGACAATTGCAGAATAGATGACCGGATCGAACATGTTCTGATGATGCTTACAGATAATGAGGAAGTGCGCTTTGAGGATCTTTTCAAGTCTGACAGCAGGAAGATTGTTCTGGTTGTCACTTTTATGGCTATTCTGGAACTTGTAAAGATGCAGGAAATCGCATTCAGGCAGGAACAGAACTTCGGAAGTATCTTTGTCTCCCGTAAAAAGCAGAACAGCGAAAAACCCGATTCTCAGAAGGTCGATTCATAGATTATTTGTTTTTCCGGAGGTCTCATGAGTAAAAAGGAACGTGACGAAGAGATTGAATTAGAGGAAGAAGACGGCTCTGAAAGCAGCATACCGGAAAGCTCCCCTGATACCCTGCGGATCCTGGAGGCTCTCCTGTTTGCATCTGATGAACTCTTGACGGCTGCAAAAATAAAGACTATCCTTCCCGACGCTCCCGATGCCAGGCGCATAAGGAAAATGATAGATACGCTAAACGTTCAGCTTCAGAAAGAACGACATCCTTTTGAAGTAGTCGAGATCGGCGGAGGGTATCAGTTCCGAACTGTTGCTTATTATCACCCCTGGGTACGTCAAATTTTCAAAGAGAAGGCAGCTAAAAAGCTCTCTATCCAGGCTCTGGAATGTCTGGCCATAATCGCTTACAAGCAGCCTATCAGCAAAGCGGAAATCGAGGCGGTCAGAGGAGTTGTTTCCGATGGCGCAATGAAAACCCTTCTGGAAAAAAAGCTTGTGACAATTACCGGAAGAAGCGAGAAGCCTGGAAGGCCGCTTCTTTATGGCACCACTTCCGAATTTCTCAAATATTTCGGGCTCAATAAAACTGAAGATCTCCCGAGAATTGAGGAGTTTGAGGCAATTGCCCGGGAGAAAATACAGGATTTCTCAATAGAAGAGCTGCAGGCTCAGGAAAATGAGCCTGTTGTAGATCAGGAATCTCAGGAACAGTCATCAACTGATGAACCCGCGACCGAGTCCGCTCCGGAAGCAACATCTGTATTTGAGATCCAGTTGCCCCCTGAACAGGAGAAGACCGTTGTTCAGGAGGATATAACTGAGACTCTACCGGAAGAGGATGCAAGAGTAAATGAAGTTCAGGAACCGGAAACTGTTTTCGAAGAAAAATCCGAAGTAAAAGAAGAGATTGCTACTGAAGAACAATCGGCCGAGTCAGAAGACGAAATGGTTGAGTTTGCAGCAGAATCAGAGGAAACCGCGAAAGCAGAAATTCAGGTTGATTCACAGGAGTTCTCCTCTGAGGAGCAGGAAGCAGAATTTGAGATATCAGATTTGTCTGTAGAAGCTTCTAATGCTGAGAAAAATCTCGTACAAAATGATAGCGAATTTGAATTTGAAATTGAGACTAAAAAAGTTAATACTGCAGAGATTGAAGAACATAAGGAAAAGACCTCTGAAGCAGAAAAAAAATCTCAGGTTCAAATTACTGAAACAGATGATGAGGCATTTCTGGACATCGCTATCCAGGAAAAGGAAACTGCAGAGGATGGTCTGGATGAGCCCGGAATGGAGAAAAAGGGCTTTTTTCAGAGGCTTAAGAAGAAAAAAGCAGACCCGGATGAAATAGACCTATGAACCAGATCGCTCCCGGCGATACGAATCCCGAGAATCCCGGGCGGAGTGATCTCACTCCGCTCATGCGTCAATACTGCGAAATAAAGTCGCGGAACCCCGATACGGTTCTTTTATACCGCATGGGCGATTTCTACGAGATGTTCAACGATGATGCAAAAATTGCATCGAAGGTACTTGGCATTACCCTTACCAGCAGAAATCATGGTGGTGCAGAGAATGTACCATTGGCCGGTTTTCCGCATCATGCCCTTGAGCGCTATGCAAACCGTCTGGTGAAAGCCGGACACAAGATCGCCATCTGTGAACAGACTGAAGATCCCAAGCTGGCTAAGGGTCTTGTTAAACGGGACATCGTTGAAATAATTACTGCCGGGACTGCCACAGAAGACAGTTTTATCGAAGAGAAAGCCAATAATTTCATCGTAAGCTTTCATCCTGAAGGTGACCGGGTGGGTGTAGCGGTCTGTGACTTGTCAACAGGACTGTTTCAGCTGGAGGAGATTGGCAAAGAGGATGTTGAGAATGAAATCGTGCGGCTCGATCCTTCCGAAATCCTTCTCTCCGATATTGAGGAGCACCCCCTTATTGAAGTTGTGCGTGACTGCAGCAGATCGGTTGTACTCTCAAAGTATGATGCCTGGAAGTTTTCTTATGATAATGCTTGTGATGCCATAAAGGGGCATTTTAAAATCGTATCGGTACAGGGGCTTGGACTTGAAGGCTATAATCAGGGCGTAAGCGCTGCCGGTGCGCTGCTTCTTTACTTAAAAGAACAAAAGAAGAATGATCTTCAGCATATCTCTGCTATTGTTCCGCGCACACTCTCAGAATACGCTGAACTTGATCCTGCCACTATCCGCAACTTAGAGCTGCTTAAACCTCTTCAGAGCGATGATACAGGCGGGACCCTGATCTCTATCCTTGACAAAACAAGTACTGCCATGGGGGCGCGGCTCCTGAAGCGCTGGGTGATAAATCCGCTCAAAAATCCCGCATCCATCACCGAACGGCTCAACTCTGTGGAGTTTTTTAAAAAGGATGCTTTTGTCAGAGGAGAAATTGAACTCCTTTTAAAAAGGGTGGCTGATATGGAGAGGCTTATCAGCCGCATCTCTTTTGAGAGGGCAAATGCGCGTGATCTGGTCGCCCTGAAAAACTCTTTTCTGGTATTTCCCAGGATTATCAAGGTGTTATCTGAAAACGACATCCCTCTGTTGAAGGCAAATCTTGATTCACTGAGGGGGTTTGATTCTTTAGCAGAGAAAATCGATGCCGCAATAGTCGACAGTCCTCCCTTGTCGATACGGGAAGGCGGCATGATAAAAGCTGGTGTCAATGCCGAGCTTGATGAAATCAGGAGCGCATCGGTCAATGGCAAACAGTGGATTGCAAAGCTTCAGGAAAGTGAGCGGGAGCGCACTGGGATTTCCTCGCTGAAAGTGGGGTTCAACAAGGTTTTTGGATACTTTATTGAGATCTCAAAATCCAATCTGGAAGCGGTCCCGGCTGATTACATCCGCAAACAGACTCTTGTCAATGGAGAACGGTTTATTACGCCGGAGCTCAAGGATATGGAGTCTAAGATTCTGGGTGCAGAGGAGAGGCTCTCAAGCCTTGAATACGAGATTTTTACCGCCCTGAGAAAAGAGATCGCCGCTCAGTGCACCAGAATTCAAGGCGCGGCTCTGGCTATCGCTACCCTCGATGTTTTTATTTCTCTGGGGAGGATTGCATCCGAATATCAGTACTGCAGACCCATTCTGGCTCTGGGAGGGGATCTGGTGATCAAAGACGGGCGGCATCCAGTTGTAGAGCAGATGAGTTCTGCTGGGCAGTTTATCCCAAATGATCTTGAGCTCATTAAAAAGGATTCCCAGATTCTGCTTATTACCGGTCCCAATATGGCCGGAAAGTCCACTTTCCTGAGGCAGAATGCTCTTATTGCAATTATGGCCCAGATTGGCTCTTTTGTGCCGGCATCGTTTGCACAGATCGGCATAGTGGATAAGTTTTTTACCCGGGTGGGAGCTTCTGACAGGCTCTCCAGAGGACAGAGTACGTTTCTGGTCGAGATGATTGAGGTAGCTAATATATTGAACAACGCCACCGATGATAGTTTGATACTGCTTGATGAGGTAGGGAGGGGAACCTCTACTTTTGACGGGATAAGTATCGCCTGGGCGGTTGCAGAGTATCTTCATGAGACAAGCGGGAAACGGGGACGCACTCTTTTTGCCACCCATTACCACGAGCTTGCCGAGATGTCAATTCTCTATCCGAGGATAAAGAATTTCCATATAAAGGTAAAAGAGTGGAATGATCAGATTATTTTCCTGCGTAAGATTGATGCGGGTAGCTGTGATCACTCTTACGGAATCCAGGTTGCACGCCTTGCCGGCATTCCGCGTAAAGTGATTATTAGGGCAAGGGAGATTCTTGCCAATCTGGAAAACATGGAGCTCACCCCCGACCACAAACCGGTTCTTGCCAGGCACCACGAGGAGAAAAACAGGATGGATCAGGTTGAGCTTTTCTCAACTGGTGTACAGATGAATGCCATAGATTCCGCCTACCTGGAGCTTATTCAGCAGATTCGGGCTGTAGATATAGACAGTCTCACCCCTATAAATGCATTGAACATACTTGCGGAGATGAAGAAAAAGGCGCAGGGGTTGTAAGTAGCAAGTTACAAGTCACAAGTCACAAGTCGAAAGTAAAGAATAAGAGCTAAAGATCAAGAGTTTAAGCTTAATTCTCTTCAGAAATCTTTCTCCAGACTTTGGGCTTGTTACTTGTTACTTTCGATCTGTCAAATAAACAGATTATACCCTGAGTTATCCGCCACATTCAAATAAGATGCCACGCCGCCAAACTCGACGCCATCGATGAGCTCCTCTTTTTTTATTCCCATAATGTCCATTGACATGGTGCAGGCAACCAGGCGGACGCCGTTTCGCAGGGCTTCATCAATGAGAACCTGAAGAGAGTAGACATTCTTCTTCTTCATGATGTAGCGGATCATCGTGGCACCCATGCCTCCCATATTCATTTTGGAAAGGGAGAGCTTTGAGGGCCCCCTGGGCATCATCATGCCGAACATATTTTCCAGAAGAGTCTTCTTTACCTTGACATTATTGGGTTTCCTGAGCAGGTTAAGGCCCCAGAATGTAAAGAACAGTGTCACACTGCTTCCCATCGAGGCCGCGCCGTTTGCGATTATGAATGCGGCAACCATTTTATCGAAATCATTTGAAAAGATAACCATTGTTTTGCTTGAGCGCATATCCTGGGGAAGGTTGCATTTATCCGCGTTTCCGCCTTTACGGACAGTCGCTTTGTAAGTGCCTTTATCAACGTTCATCTGAAGAAGTGTATTTCCGGTTCGTTTGCACCATGAGGGGATATCGGCTGCAAATCCCGGGTCGGTCGCGCAGATCTCGACTGTTTCGTTCTCAAGAACCTGGTCAAGACCGCTTTTGAGTTTCATGACCGGGCCGGGGCATTGAAGCCCGCAAGCATCGATTACCAGTTTAACAGCACTGTGCACTGATGAGGATACTGGTGTGCCGTCATCATTTGTGTCCTGCATGGAGCCAGTATTTGTTGTCTCCAAAGTCTCCTCCTTTGGAAAAAAAGCGGAGTAAGTTCTGTAGCCGCCTGAAAGGTTTTTTGCCAGAAATCCGTTCTGAAGAAGAATGCGTGTTGCCAGATGTCCTCTGAGCCCTACCTGACAATATGCTGCCACAGGTCTGGTTTTGTCAATTTCAGAAAGCCTGCTCCGGAGCTCATCGACCGGTATATTTATCGATCCATCAATTGTTCCCTGCTCAAATTCTTCCTTTGTCCTTACGTCAAGAAGAGTGTATCCCTCATCTTTAAGCCGGGAAATGTCTTCTGCATAGCAGACCGGAGTCAGCCCGCTGAGGATATTCTGTGCCGTAAAGCCGGCGATATTAACCGGATCCTTGGCGCTTCCGTAGGGCGGGGCATAGGCAAGTTCCAGTTCAGTGAGATCATTAACCGTGAGTTTATGTCTGACTGCAATAGAAAGCACGTCTATTCTCTTATCGACCCCGTCGTTTCCCATTGCCTGGGCACCCAGTACTCTGCCGTCTTCAGGCGAGAAGAGAAGCTTTATTGATACCGGGGTTGCTCCGGGGTAATAGGATGCATGGCTGGCTGAATGAGTATAGGATTTAAGGTAGGGTATGCCTTTTGTCTTGGCGGTTTTCTCGTTGATACCAGTGACCGCGGCCGTCAGATCAAAAATCTTGCATACTGATGTGCCCTGGGTGTTGGCGTACTTTACATTCCGGCCTGCTATATGATCCGCAACCAGTCGTCCCTGCCTGTTAGCGGGGCCGGCCAGAGGAATGTGCGTTTTAAGGCCAGTGATGTAATCTGTAACCTCTATGGCATCACCCACAGCATATACGTTTTCGGTACTGGTGCGCATGTGCTGGTCAACGATGATTGCACCCCTGGGGTTCAGTTCAATTCCTGATCCTGCCAGAAAGCCGGTGTCGGGACGTACTCCTATGGCAAGGACCACCAGATCGGCAATTAATGAGTGCCCGCTGTTAAGGTCAATCTGAACTTTCCCGTTTCCTGTATCGCTGAATCTTTTCGCGCCGTCACTTGTAAATACCTTTACTCCGTTAAGGCGGAGCTGCTGGGTGACTGATGCGGCCATTTCCGGATCAGCCGGAGCAAAAACCTGATCGAGTGCCTCAACGAGTGTAACACTGACTCCACGGTGTTTAAGAGCCTCGGCCATTTCAAGACCGATAAACCCACCTCCAACTACAACAGCATCCTTTATCTGGCCGGCATCTACCAGTCTTTTAATCCTGTCCATATCAGGGATATTTCGCAAAGTGACAATTCTCTGATTGTCAATTCCCTCAATCGGAGGGCGCATGGGTCCTGCTCCGGGCGAGAGAACAAGATAGTCATAAGATTCCTGATAGGTATTTAATCTGCTTTTAACAGTAACATTATTGTTTTTTGTATCAACTGATACAATCTCAGATCCAGTTCTGACATCGACTTTGAAACGGGTAGTGAAGCTCTCAGGGGTCTGAATAATAAGGTTCTGGCGTTCTCTGATAGTTTCCCCTATATGGTAGGGAAGACCGCAATTAGCAAAAGAGATAAAGTCGCCTCTTTCAAAAAGCACGATTTCTGCCGATTCATCAAGACGGCGCATCCTGGCGGCAAAACTCGCTCCGCCTGCAACTCCCCCTACAACCAGTATTTTTTTCATTTCGGCTCCTGAAAAACTAAAAAAACAGTAGTTACATGTTAATGTGATACGTCTTTACCCGACGGGATATTTCCCTTTACAGAAACTAAATCGTTATAAAATCAACGGTTCATCGGGCAGCTCATTATTCATGTCCGAAGTACCGGGGTAATACTTTTGAAGTAAAGAGCTTACTTCTTTTATGCCACTTAGCACACCATCGATGAACTGCTTCTTTCTGAAGCTCTCCTCCATGTTTTTACAGATATTTTCCCACTCTTCAGGAGAAACTTTGCTGTTTATCCCCCGGTCAGCAACTATTTCCACGTCATTATCGGCCAGAAGAAGATAGATAAGCACACCGTTATTGGCTTCGGTGTCCCAGATATGCATCTCTGAGAAAACCTGCAGGGCGCGTTCTCTGGCCTGCAACCCCCTTACAAGAGAAAAGAAGTCGAGCGCATTTTCAACGGCAAACCGAATCTCCCCGTTGTGCAGCTTTTCGCATTCGGCAATAGTTTGCGAAATGGAATTTAAAAGTGCAACCGGAAAAAGACGGCGCACTGTCAGTTCACTTACCCAGAGGTGCTTGAGAACTCTTTTCAGTTGCATCTGAACTCCTGTTTTTCACTTACCATCTTCCCGATGCACCTCCACCGCCGAACCGACCACCGCCCCCGCTGAAGCCGCCTCCGGATCCTCCTCCAAACCCTCCCCTGCTGCCGGGACCGTAAAAAACTCCCCTTGACATAAAAAGAGAAGAGAAGATAAGGATAAAAAGGAACGCCAGTATGGCAAAAAGAATACCAAGGAAAAGAGATTCCATGAAAATCCAAGTCAGAATAAAAACCAAACCTCCGGTGAATAATCCCCCGAGAATTCTGCCGAAGATGCTTCTTAGAAACATCCCGACAAAAAACAGTATCGGGAGAAGCTCTGCAGCATGAGATCCGTTTCCTTCAGTTCTTCTGGAGGGAGGAGGAAGCGGTTCACCCCTTATCACATCCATCATCGATTTTATGCCAGCCTCAATTCCCTCAAAGTAATTTTCCTGCTTGAATCTGGGTACAATCTGTTCATCGATTATTCTTTTGCTTGCAAAGTCGGTTAGAGCGCCCTCGAGACCATATCCGACTTCGATTCTAACCTGACGGTCGTCTTTGGCCACAAGCAGAATCGCACCGTCATCTATTCCTTTTCGTCCAGCCTTTACGGCATCGGCAAGGCGGATGGAATACTGTTCGATTGGTTCCGGGGAGGTAGTGGGCACTATGACAACTATGATCTGGCTTCCTTTGGTTTTCTCAAATTCCCGAAGAGAAGACTCCAGGGCTGCTTTTTCTTCTGATGAGAGAGTGCCGGTCTGGTCGGTGACATAAGATTTTATTTCCGGCAGCGGTGCCTGAGAAAATACCGGAAATAGTGAAAACAGAACAAAAGAGAGGCCGTAAAGAAACCATCTCTTATGTATGTTTTTAAAAATTTCTGCTCTTTGCTCCACTGATGTTATTTCCTATTTGCCAAAATCTACAGGCGGCGGTTTAGTTATATCTTCCTCGTTCTGCACTGTGAAGTTAGGTTTCGGTGACATCCCTATTATTTTTGCGGTTATGGCAGTGGGAAGTGAACGGACTGTTGTGTTAAATTCCTTTACTGATTGAATGTAGCGGTTCCGGGCAACGGCTATTCGGTTTTCGGTTCCCTCCAGTTGAGCCTGCAGAGCCTGAAATGAGGCGTCAGCTTTCAGTTGAGGGTAATTCTCTGCTACGGCGAGCAGTCGAGACAATGCCCCGGTCATCTCGCTTTGTGCTTTCAGGAATTTGTTGAAAGCCTCCTGATCATTGATAAGTTCAGGCGTCGCTTTTATTGAACCAACCTGAGCGCGGGCCTTGGTTACTTCAGTAAGTACTTTTTCCTCATGTGCGGCGTAGCCTTTTACAGTTTGCACAAGGTTGGGAATCAGGTCCGCACGGCGCTGGTACTGGTTAAGCACCTCTGACCAGTTTGCCTTAACGTCCTCATCAAGGCGTTGAAGCTTGTTGTAACCGCATCCGCTCAGAAATAGAAGAAAGAGGGGGAACAGAAAAATCGATTTGTGTGTTGAAAACATTTTTGCTCCTTTTGAGGTTGAAGAATCTACTAAATATAATAGATCGCATGATATGCTCAATTCGTTAACGGAGACATCTTCTGAGCAGTATTCAACCGATTACAGTTTCAAATTTCTGTTTAAAACCAATAGCTGGCCGGGATCTTTTTAAATTGATAGAAAACAGGGTAGCCATAAAAGGAGGTGAGATTAATTGATCTCAAATATGAAGGCACCTCATGCCCTCTGCACTATGTGACTTGTGACTTGTGACTTGTGACTTGTGACTTGTGACTTGTATCAGCGGATACTATATTTAACAAATTATACTCTACAAATCCCGCTAAGGAAATATCAGAAATATATGCCAATTCGGAGCATGACAGGGTTCGGTTTAGCCGAAGGTTCCACCCCATCCGGTACTTATAAAGTCGAGATCCGGGGTGTAAATAATCGTTTTTTCGAACTTCAGGTGAGACAGCCACGGTTTGCCTCAAATCTTGAACAGCAGATAAAAAAAGAGATCAACGCTATTATCTCCCGCGGTTCTGTATCTGTAATAATTACATGTGACCGTGAGGATGAGGGCACAAAGCTAACCTGGAGCCAGTCTTCGGTTGATGCCTATATGTCCATCTTCAAGGAGATCCGGGGTAAGTACAATCTTGATGGTGGAATACATCTTTCAGATCTGCTTCATTTCAGCGATTTTATCAAGACAGAGACAACAACCTTTGATGACGAAACCCTCTGGAAACACCTTAAACCGATACTTCTAAATTCGGTTGCAGCATTCCAGAAGACGCGCGAGACAGAGGGTGCCTATATAGCAAAAGATTTGAAGAAAATATTGAAAGAGATCAGCCGAACTCTTGCGCAGGTTGAAAAAAGAGCACCGACAAGGATAACCGAGTATTCCAAAGCGCTTACAGAACGTATTAGTAAGCTTGTCGAAACGCAACCCGATCCGATAAGAATTGCAACCGAAGTGGCTGTATTTGCTGAACGACTCGACATTTCTGAAGAGTGCACAAGGCTCAAGGCACATATTGCCAAGTTTAGTGAAGACTTTGAGATGGATGAGCCAGTTGGAAAGAGGATGAGTTTTCTTCTGCAGGAGATGAACAGGGAAGCAAATACTATCGGGTCTAAAGCCAATGACACCGAGGTATCTCATCTTTCTGTCAAGCTTAAAGAAAATATCGAGAAAATTCGCGAACAGATTCAAAACATAGAATAGCGGCACTGCTGCAAAATCAGGAGGAAAAAAATGGCCGATTTACTTGAGCTTGAACTTGACAAACTGGAAAAACGGGGCATAAACCGCTACAAGGCGGTTTTGATGGCGTCCCAGGAAGCCAGATTTATCAATGATCAGATCCGGCTCGACATTGTTAATGTCAGTGAGAAGCCTACGACTCTCGCTTTAAAGCGGCTATTTGAGGGACGGGTTGTAGAGAATGAAGAAGGCGGAGAGATTGCGAGCTGACTTCCCAGAAGTCAGCGTTAACCTTTAACGGCGATTTTTCAAATGAAGGGTACCTACCGAATCCTGATCGGTATTACTGGCGGGATAGCCGCATACAAAGTTCCACACCTTATCCGTCTGCTGAAAAAGAAAGGTGCGGAAGTCAAGGTGGTGATCACGAAGGGTGCTCGGGGTCTTGTTGGTGAGGAAACGCTCAGGACTGTATCGGGAAATCCCGTTTACAGTGATGATCTCTCACTTTATGACATGGACCATATCCGCCTCTCCGAGTGGGCAGATCTTTTCCTCATTTGCCCGTCTACGGCAAATACCATAGCCAAAATCGCGCACGGAATAGCCGATAATCTCCTTTCCACTCTCGCGCTCTCTATACCCGAAACAAAACTCATGCTCTCTCCTGCCATGAACACGGTCATGTGGGAAAATCAGGCTACCAGAAACAACATACAGACTCTTAAAGACAGGGGTATCAGTGTGCTTCCAGTGGGCAGCGGGGAGCTGGCCTGCGGAGTCTGCGGTGAAGGCAGAATGATAGAGCCGGAGCAGATTGCAGAGGTCGCAATTTCGTTTCTGGGTAAGTCCGATATTCTTAAAGGTAAAAAGGTTCTTATTTCATCCGGGCCCACCGAAGAGCCACTTGACCCGGTGCGTGTGATTACCAACCGTTCTTCGGGGAAAATGGGCGCAGCGCTTGCCCGTCAGGCGATGCTTATGGGGGCTGATGTTACATTTGTAAGCGGTCGGGCCTGTCATAGCCTCCCATCCGGGGTAAAGGTGATTGATGTAGTTACTGCAGAACAGATGCAGACGGCGCTTTGCGAGCATTTCAAAACTGCGGATATCTGTGTAATGGCCGCTGCCGTCTCCGACTATCGTCCGGTAAACTATTTCTCTGATAAGATACAGCGCAACGAAAACGGTAATATCACGATTGAACTGACCCCGAATCCCGACATCCTTGCCGGACTGGGAAAGGTTAAAGGAAACCGGTTTCTGGTGGGTTTTTCGCTTGAGAGTTCCGCAGGTGTTCAGAGGGCAATAGCAAAGATGGAAAAGAAGGGGTGCGATATGATAATTTATAATCGTGCCGAGACTTCTCTGGGGCTTTCCACAAACCGTGTTACCATTCTGGGTAAAGATGGTTTCTGCGAAGAGCTTCCGGTCCTCAGCAAAGATGAAACAGCAAGGATAATTCTTCAGCGGATAGCAGAACGGTTAATCGGGGCTCATGCTTGATAAAAAACTCTTCTCAGCCTACCTGCGTCAGCAGCGCCAGCTTGCGATGCCCGATTTTGTGCTTAGTGAAAAGATCATTACCTTAGAACAGAACAAGTCCGCTAAAATCAATAGATCAGTTGTTAAACCGGCTGAAAAAGCTCCTTCGGTTACCAATGCCAAGGCCCCAGGTTCAGCCTCACGGCTTAAGTCGCTGAGGCCCGTTGCCCAGCTAATTCCCCAGAAACCAACAACATCCAAAAAAACGGCTGTTGCTTTTGAGCCCGATCCGGCACTGTTGCTTATGCCTAAAAGAGAGGCGCTCAAAGAGATGCTCTTCAAGGGCTGTAATAAATGCCACCTTTGCGGTACACGCAAGAAATATGTGTTTGGATCAGGAAATGCCGAAGCATCAATAATGGTGATCGGGGAGGCTCCGGGGGCCGAAGAGGACGAGCAGGGGTTACCATTTGTTGGTGAAGCCGGTGCTATGCTGACCAAGATGCTTAATGCCATTGGTTTAAACAGAAAAGATGATGTGTTTATATCAAATGTTTTAAAATGCAGGCCACCGGAGAACAGAAACCCTGAGACATCGGAGATTCTTGCCTGCATGCCGGTTCTTCTGACCCAGATTTCAATAATAAAGCCCAAAGCGATTCTGCTTCTGGGGAGGATAGCTGCACACGCAGTGCTGGGCAGTGCCGACAGTATTGCAAAACTCCGTTCAAAGGTGCATGATTATAATGGAATTCCCTCAATGGTGGTGTATCATCCCGCAGCACTTCTCCGAAGCGCGGAATACAAGAAGCCCGCATGGGAAGATCTGCAGAAATTTCAGGCATTACTGGAAAGTTTAGGAATACATGGTACAGCAGAAAAGTGATACAGTCTCCACGGTGATTTCTGACCGGATCCCGCCCCAGGCTCTAGATGTCGAAAGAACAGTGCTGGGTTCGATGCTCATCGATTCTCACGCTGCAATAGCGGCACTTGAGATTCTTGATGAGAGTATGTTTTATTCCAGCGCAAACGGTAAGATTTTTACCTGTATGCGGGAGATGTTCGAGAAGAACATCCCTATCGATATAGTCACACTTGCTGATGTGCTGAGCAAAAAAGGGTGGCTTCAGTCGGTAGGTGACGCGACATATCTGGGAGAACTTGCAGAGAGCATAGCCACATCGGCAAATATCGAGTATTATTCCTCCATACTGCTTGAGAAGGCGACACTGCGACAGTTGATAACGATTGCCGGGGAAGTTACAACCGATTGTTTCAATGTTGAAAAAGAGGCGCAGTCTATACTTGATGATGCGGAATCGAAGATATTCGGAATTTCAGAATCGCGGATAAAGAATAAATTCGAGTCTGTAGCACAGCTTCTTACTAAAGCATTCGAGGATATAGAAGGGTATTCCAAAGGAAGTTTCAAGGGGACAATGACTGGTTTTACCGAGCTTGACGAGATGACAACCGGGCTGCAGAAAGGTGACCTGGTTATCCTCGCGGCCCGCCCGTCGATGGGGAAAACCGCATTTGCCCTTTCACTTGTTCTTAATGCCGCAATCAAGGGTAAGACTCCATCAGCAATATTTTCCCTTGAAATGTCAAAGGCATCTCTTGTTCAACGTATGCTCTGCTCCGAGGCGCGCGTAAACATGCATCAGCTTCGAAGCGGTACTCTTCCCAAGAGGGACCTTCATAAGCTGAGCATAGCTGCTGGTCCTCTTGCTGAGGCACCGATTTATATCGACGATACGCCTGCGATAACGGTTCTTGAGCTCAAGGCCAAGGCAAGGCGGCTTAAGGCTCAGAGTAATCTGGGGCTCGTAGTCATTGATTACCTACAGCTCATGGGATCATCCGGAAAGGTCGAGAGCCGTCAGCAGGAAATCTCACAGATCTCCAGGTCTCTCAAGGGTGTGGCAAAGGAGCTTGATATTCCGGTAGTCGCGCTCTCCCAGCTTTCCCGTGCTGTAGAGCAGCGGTCAGAAAACCACCGTCCGCAGCTTTCTGACCTTCGTGAATCCGGAGCTATTGAGCAGGATGCCGACCTGGTGCTTTTTGTTTACCGGGATGAGGTTTACAAAAAAGATGATGAAACAGTGAGGGGCAAGGCGGAAATTATAGTGGGTAAACAGAGAAACGGTCCGATCGGAACGGCTCATCTTGCATTTATAAAAGACTTTGCGAAGTTTGATAATCTTTCAGAGCGGGTGGATGAGGCCGGAGGGTTTTAAGGAATTACCCCAGAGACCAGTAGCGACGGCGGGATCTCATTTAGTTATATCTATTTCTTAGGGGGCCGAGTTATTTTGGTAGACTATAAGCGGTTAAATAGATGTAAGTTGGTAGTATCCTTAATATATGGTAAAATTATATGTAAGGTTTTCTCTCTCAACAGTTCAGGATGATCGGTGCTGTTTAAAGGGAAAGATTATGATGCTAATTTACCAGCGCAGCGGAATGAAATATGCTGAAAATTGAACACTTGAAAAAACATTTTGGTAACCAGATTGTGCTTGATGATATTAATCTGGAAATAAACCAGGGCCAGATCATCTGTATCATCGGCCAGTCAGGCAGCGGGAAGACCGTTCTTTTCAGGCATATTATCGGACTCATCTTTCCTGACGGCGGGAGAATACTGCTTGATAAAGATGTTATTTCCTATCCCAATATGAAGCCTTCTGAGTTTAACAAATCAAGAAAACGGTTCGGGATACTGTTTCAGGGCGCCGCTCTCTTTGACTCCATGAATGTGGGAGAAAATCTGGCTTTTCCACTGAGGGAACGTACGGACCTTACTACAGAAGAAATCGACAAGATCATTGGCGAATCGCTTGAGATGGTGGGATTGCGTGAGGAATTCAAGTCAAAGATGCCCTCGGAGCTTTCAGGAGGAATGCGCAGCAGGGTGGGGCTGGCCCGGGCGATTGTGATGAAGCCGGAGATCATGCTATATGACGAGCCTACCTCAGCGCTTGACCCCATAATGACAGATAAGATTAATGATCTTATTCTCAGTCTCAGGGACAAGCTTGGAATGACATCAATTGTGGTTACACACGATATCGGCTCGGCCTACAAAATTGCTGACAAAATTGCAATGATCCACGAGGGCAAGATAATCTTTGACGGGTCTCCGGCAGAGATCCGTAAATCTAGAAACCCCTATATCCAGCAGTTCATTCGCGGTCAGCGTAAGCTTCACTACGCAGTCGAGGAAGAGGAATCTTACGCGGGAACTTTCGATCTTAACAAGCTTCGTCAGGAACATTCCCCGGAACGCAAATTTAAAATGCCAAAGTCCACTGGTGGCGAGCAGTAATTTCCCTTTATGAACAAAAAGAGCAAAACTGCTTATGTCTGCAGCAGCTGCGGGCAGGACTATTCCAAATGGCGCGGCAAGTGTGATAATTGCGGCGCCTGGGACACTATTACTGAAATGAGAATCTCTTCAGGCGGCCCACGCTCATCAAGCCCCCAAACTGTCTCTCAACCACGCCCTCTCTCTGAATGTAAATCTGGTGACACGGAGAGGACAAAAAGCGGATTTGATGAAATAGATAGGGTACTTGGCGGGGGGCTTGTAAAAGGCGCCTTCATTCTGATAGGCGGTGATCCGGGAATCGGCAAATCAACTCTTCTTCTCCAGTTTGCCTCAAGACTCTCCTTTACGGGTAAGAAAGTCATGTATGTTACTGGGGAGGAATCGCCGGAACAGGTATCGATGCGGGCCAGGAGACTGGGGTGCGGAGACTCACCGGTACAGGTGGTGACTGAGACTGCAGTGGAATCGGTTCTCTCAGTTCTTGGCGAACACCATCCTGAGGTCGTAGTGATCGACTCAATCCAGACAATCTTTACAGAGGAACTGGAAAGCGCTCCGGGAAGTGTCGCACAGGTAAGGGACAGTGCGGCGAAACTCCTGCGTTACGCAAAAGAAAACGGAACGGTGTTTTTTCTTATAGGTCATGTTACCAAAGACGGATCTATCGCTGGCCCCCGGATCCTTGAGCACATGGTAGATACAGTACTTTACTTTGAGGGAGACTCTGTCTATCAATATCGGATGTTAAGAGCGGTGAAAAACCGCTTTGGTCCCTCAGGGGAGATTGCCCTTTTATCAATGTCCGATTCTGGTCTTTCAGAAGTATCTAACGCCTCTGAGTTTTTCCTTACAAACAGGCACAATCCCCAGGTTGGAACGTCGGTTGTGCCGGTTTTAGAGGGAAGCCGTGTTCTAGTTGTGGAGCTTCAGGCACTTGTAAACAAGTCGCATTTCGGGCTTCCTCAGCGTGTGGCCTCAGGAATCAACCCCCGGAAACTCTCGCTTCTGCTTGCGGTTATAGAGCGCCATGGCGGGATTCTTCTGGGCGACCACGATATATTCTTCAATGTTGCCGGTGGCCTCACGGTTTCCGAGCCTGCGGCTGACTTAGGTATCTGCGCCGCTGTACTCTCATCTTTCCGCAACAAACCTATCAGGCAGGATATAGCCTTTATCGGGGAGCTGGGCCTGGGTGGAGAGGTACGGATGGTGAGCAATATGCAATCGCGCATAAAAGAAACTGCTCATCTTGGTTTTAAAGAGTGCATTGTTCCCCCACCCGGAAAAAAGTCCGACTGGTTTTCTACTTCCTGTGGAATAAAGCTGACTCCTTGCAGAAGGATAGGGGATATTCAGGAATTCATATTTTAGTTTAGAGTTGAAAGTTGCAGGCTGCAATTCCAGGATAAGATCAGGATGAGAAATGGATATAGACTTAGAAATCAGTTTTCTGAAAATATTGTCAAGGTGCTCACTACTGTTCGCATCAAGCAGCTTTTAATTCCATATCACCACAAAAACACAAAAGAACAATTACAGACTGCGACACTCAAGATCACCGTGAGAGAAGCCTATGAGCGTTGTGTCTGAGGTATCGAGGCGGCGTATACAGGCATATATCAGTTTACCATTAAAGTCATCAAATTTTTTTTCATTCCTCCTGACTGAAGGCTGACAATGTAATATCCAGCAGGTTGAGGTTTGCCATTATCACCATGTCTGTTCCAGTTAAATATATGAACGCCGGAATTCAATACACCGGAATAAAGCGTTTTTACAAGCCGGCCAGACGAATTGAATATTTTAATACCCGTATTTGTTCCCTTTACCTCCGCAGGTATCCTGATACTTATGTTAGTTTTAATGCTAAAAGGGTTTGGAAAGTTTGAGATTATAAATTCCTGATGTGAATTGACTAAAGGCATGCCTGCATTTACAGTCACGGGATAATCCTGGAATTCATACGCACCGATATCTATTGTGTCCGCGAATATACGGGGTTTATCAGCAATATCCAGCAGAGGGAGACCCAGGCCGCTTGTGTCGTGCATCCCGGCATTGATACAACGTGAAATCGAAAGAAGAGAGAAGTCACCGCCCGCCGAGTCTGCAAACCGCGGGCTGATGTTTATGATGTGTTTGAATGTTCCTTTGTATTCATCTTTGGAACCCGGGCCGGACAGAGATGACAAGCTGTCCTGGATATTACAGTAGAGAAAGTTTGAAGCGGCACTTGCCGTGGTCAGGTAGATTTGCCCTTCTCCTGATAATCTGGATTTGTTATTCCATATGATAGCGCTGGTGACAGTCGGTGAAGGGCAGCTTAGGCGTATTGCGCCGCCGCTGGAAGCGCTGTTATTCGCTATGGTGTTGTTGGACATGGTAAGAGTATCATCACTATTGAGGCATATCCCGCCGCCGTTTCCTCTGGCGTTGTTGCGGATGACAGCATTACCGGTGAGCTTAAACGCACTGGAGATAATATAAATTCCTCCACCATCACTGGAAGAGTTCCTGGTAATGATGTTATTTGTAATAGACTGGACGCTGGATTTTGCATAAACCCCGCCCCCATTAACATCCGCAATGTTGCCGGAAATCAGATTGTTTAAAATGTCCGATGTGCTATATTCACAGTATATTCCGCCCCCGTTGAGTACGGCCCTGTTATCCGAGATGGTATTACCTGTCACGTCCGAACCACTACCGATGCATATACCGCCACCGTTATGCCAGGAGAGGTTTCCGGTAATGGTATTTTTTATCAACGTAGGGTAGGTATGATCAAATCGCACCCCTCCGCCGCTGCCCTGGCACGTGTCGTTGGAAATTATGTTGTCGGTCAGAACTGGATATAAGTTAAGGACATCCGAGAGTTCATTGCAATACACACCGCCACCGTCATTAAGGCTGTTGTTTGCGGTGATGGTGTTTCCGGAAATCGTCGGGGAAGACCTATAGGAATACACTCCACCTCCGCCGTCATCAGAATCAACGGCGTAGCGCATAGCGGCGCTGTTGCCGGAAATCGTATTTCCGGAAATCGTCGGAGAGGAGGAATTAGAGCAGTATACCCCGCCGCCTTTTGTGGAAGCGAAATTGTTGGTAATCATATTATCCCGTATTGTCGGGGATGCTTCGTAACAGCCCACGCCGCCGCCATTCTTGGCCCTGTTTTGGGAAATTGTATTGTTGATCAGAACAGGCGAGGATTTTTTTCCGCAAAACACTCCTCCACCGTCATAGGAAGCCTTATTCTTAGTAATGTTGGAATTTGATACGACCAGTTTGGAGAAAAAATTCACGCAGATACCGCCGCCGAAATCCCTGGCGGCATATTCAATACGGCAATATTTTATCTTTGACGTGTCATTGGTTTGGGATGTGGTGTCAAATAAGATCGAAGCCCACCTGGCAGATGTATCCTTTGCCGTAAAAATAATGCTGTCCTTTTTTGTCCCCTCAGACAATAGCCTTCCCTTAATGCACAGCTTATATTTGCCCTGAAATTGCACATACGTTCCGGCACCGATTGTAAGCGTTACGCCATTGGCGACGGTAATATCAGTGGTTACTTTCACGGTGTCCGCATTCCAGGATTCATCTCTTTTTATGGTGTCGCTTACTTCGATGCTCGAAGCGTAAAGGTTAGACAGAGAAATGAATAATGAAAATACCAGTTTCCAGTGTCTGATCATGGGTCCACCATAGTTTAAATAACGAGAATTGCCGTATCGGATTTTAAAGACGGACTTACCTTATTATAAAATATCCGTTTTAAAAATCAGTAGTATTCGTTAATTTTTGCAGGATGTGAGGAGAAAAAAACAACTGTGAGCTATTTGCGACCTGCGACTAAAAAACCTCTACCCTGTTTCTTCCGTTTTCTTTAGCCCTGTAAAGCGCCTTGTCCGCCTTCTTTATAAGTTCGTCAATCTGGCGCGCGTGCTGGCGGTAAACTGCGATTCCAAAGCTCATGGAGATCCTTACATCCTCTCCGGTAGGGGCCTTGAAAGGGATCTGGTGGATCTGTTCCCTTATTCTTTCCGCGGTTTCCGTGGCCCCGTTCTCATCTGTTTTGACAAGAACAAGTGCAAACTCCTCTCCACCGTACCTTGAGGCGGTGTCTACGTTCTGGCGGATGCTATCATTAAGATGGGATGCGACTCCCTTGAGGACAGTGTCGCCGAACTGGTGACCCCATGTGTCATTTACTTTTTTAAAATAATCTATATCGCAGATAACAAGTGTGAGCGGGTCATTATAGCGGATGGATCTTGTGATTTCATCTTTAAGAATCTGCTGAAACTGTCTGTGGTTGTAAAGTCCTGTGAGACCGTCGTGTGTTGCAAGTTCGCGTGCTTTCTCAAAGATAAGGATTTTCTCTATCGCCAGACCCGCAGATGTAGCGATACGGGAAAGAAGCTCCTTGCAGGAGTCCGCGAACGCATCCCGCTTTGCAGACTCAACCAGTATAAGCCCCTTGCACTCGTCAACACCAACCGGAACAGCCAGAAAAGAGTTGAGATCTTCCTCTCCGGGTTCATCCTCGAAATACTTTATCTCCTGGTGTTCTTTTGAGAAGTTGCGGCTCAGGGATAAGTTTTTAGCATATGCAAGTGCGGCCAGATTTTTGCCTTTAAGTGAGAACTGACGGTTTCTGAAGGCATCGGCATTGGTTCCCCATGCCCGCAGCACTGTCGCATTATCGCTGTCCTCTGATTTGAGACTTATTGTGAGGCGGTCACAGGCGATAGCAAAGGGGATAATCTCTGTCATTTTATCCAGTATGATATCTAAAGAAAGATTTCTGAAGAACTCTTTTTCGATGTTGCTCATTGCCGCAAGACGCAGGTGTTCGAGCTTATGCTCTGTGCAAAGATAGGTGCTGAAAACAGCCTGGCCCAGAAGCGACGCGACAAGTGAGAGGTAGGCATGGTCTTCGTCGGTAAAATTTTTCTTGTTTGTGCTGTCGACGATTACCGTTCCCCGCTCTACATCACCGGCTATTATGGGGCTGGCCATTAAAGAACGGATTCCAGCATCTTTAACGTAATAGTAAAGAGTCATACTGTCGCTCATGATTTCGTGCAGGTTGAGCTGCTTGAGCCCGTCCTTGAGAAATCCCCCGATTACACCCACTCCGGGTTTAATTACAGCGTTTCTGTTAATAAATTCGCACGATGAAGAGTATCGTCTGAGCTTAAACCCGCCGTCAAGAACAGGGAAGAAAACAGCTACAGTGTGGGCATTGATTCTGGCGCGGATCAGTTTTATACAGTTGTCGAGTATCTCGTCGATTTTTGTCTCTATAAGCTGCCATTGTGCTCTTCGATATTCCGATCCAAGCGAAGAAATCTGTA
>Ga0123335_1001870_pt1 | contig 32971 bp, 31 predicted proteins | sample BiotimSIPDNA_2_FD_89707 | JGI IMG/M metagenome (GOLD analysis project Ga0123335, IMG submission 89707) | Anaerobic biogas reactor microbial communites from Washington, USA - Biogas_R2 time_0 SIP DNA | ecosystem: Engineered > Bioreactor > Anaerobic > Unclassified | place: Washington, USA... | reverse complement strand
GATGAGGCTACCCGGAAGTTTGACGAAGTGATCCGGGAAGGGGAATTGGCTGGCATCCAGGTTCCCGTGTACGAGGAAGACGGACAGGTCATGGGATATGCCCTCCCCTTTGAGGGCGCGGGCCTCTGGGGCACCATCCGGGGCTATCTGGGGCTCAATGCCCAACGCAGTGAGGTGACAGGCCTCGTCTTTACCGAGCAGAACGAGACGCCGGGGTTGGGCGGGCGGATCGATGAGCCGCAGTATAAAGAGCAGTTCAGGGGCCTGCCCATTTCAGAAGGCACCGCCATCCGGTATGGCAACAGCCAGGGGCAGCAGCTGGATGCCGTAACCGGCGCCACCCAGACTTCCGCCGCCGTGCTGCGCATCCTCAACAGCGCGCTGGAAGGCCTATTTACGGGGGAGGTGGATTGACATGGCTGAAAACCCGCGGGCAATCATCAAAAGAAACCTCTTTGGCGAAAACCAGGTGCTGCGGCAGATCCTTGGCATATGCTCGGCCCTGGCCGTCACGAACACCATGCGCAATTCCCTGGTGATGGGCATTGGCCTGAGCTTCGTGACAGCGCTTTCCAGCCTCACACTCTCGGCCATGCGCAACATCATTCCCCACCGGATCAGGATGCTGGTGCAGACACTGGTCATTGCTGCCTATGTCATTTTCCTGGATCTGCTGTTGAAGGCCTACCTGCCCGATATCAGCAAGCAGTTGGGGCCCTATGTCGGGCTGATCATCACCAACTGTATCATTATGGGCCGGGCGGAGGCTTATGCCCAGCAGAATCCACCTGTCGCCGCGATGCTCGACGGCCTGTTTGCCGGCCTTGGCTATACACTGGTGCTGATGATTATTTCCCTTATCCGTGAGGTGATGGGATTTGGCAGCGTCTTTGGCATGGACATCAACTTCCTCAAGCTGCAGACCTGGACCATCATGATTATGCCGCCGGCCGCCTTCTTCATAATCGGCAGCCTCATCTGGGGCTTGACTGCCAGGGCCCAGCGCAAGGCACGCAAGGAGGAAAGAGCATGACACCGTCCATCAGCCCATGGATTATCTTCCTGGCTTCCATTATCACCAGCAACATGATCCTGGCCAATTTCCTTGGCATGTGCTCCTACCTCTCCGTATCCACAGAATACAAGACCGCCAACGGCCTGGGCATGGCGGTAACGATGGTGCTGGTTATAACCTCCGCCATCAACTGGCTGGTATACACCTATGTGATTATCCCGCTGGATCTGGTTTATCTGCAGTACATCATCTTTATCATGGTCATCGCGGCGCTGGTGCAGATCCTGGAGATGGGCATGGACCGGTTTTTGCCGGATCTGCACGCCAAACTGGGCATCTTCCTGCCGCTGATCACGGTCAACTGCGCCATCCTGGGCGCCACCCTTTTCCAGGTGATCCGCCACTATGGTTTCATCCAGGCCGTACTGTTTGGCCTGGGTTCAGGCCTTGGATGGTGGCTGGCGATCGATATGCTGGCTGCCATGCGGGAGAAGCTGGCCAAGGCGAAACTGCCTCCCGGGATGTCAGGGCCCGCAATTGCCTTTATCATCACGGGCGTAGTCGCCATGGCGTTCATTGGCTTTTCGGGCATCTTTGTCATCCAGTAAGGGGAGGGGTATATGGATTTTTTGATTGTGGCAAGGACTGTGATCTCCCTGGCGCTGGTCTCAGGCGCCCTTGCCGTTATTGTCTCTGTCGCCGACAAAGTGCTCAACAACTATGGCGAATGCAAGCTGGATATCAACGACGGGCAAAAGCAGCTCACCGTTGAGGGGGGGTCGTCCCTGCTTTCCACGCTGGCGGGGCAGAAGATTTTTATTCCCTCCGCCTGCGGGGGCAAAGCCACCTGCGGGCTGTGCAAGGTGCAGGTGCTCTCGGGCACCGGTGCGGGCCAGGTGCTGCCCACGGAGGAACCCTACCTGACAGAAAAGGAAAAGGCGGACAGCTATCGCCTCTCCTGCCAGATCAAGGTCAAGAGCGACATGCGGCTTCGCATTCCCGAGGAGCTGTTCAACATCCGCGAGTTCATCTGTGAGCTGGTGGAGATAGAGGACATGACCTATGACATCAAGCGGCTGCGGCTGAAGCTGCCCAAGGGGGATGAGATCAACTTCAAGGCTGGGCAGTTTGTGCAGTTGTATACCAAGCCCTATGGCAAGGTTAAGGAAGAGGTTTTCCGCGCTTACTCCATTTCCTCCAAGGCGTCGGAAAAGGACCATCTTGAGCTTCTTATCCGCCTGGTGCCCGATGGGATCTGCACCACCTGGGTGCATACAGCGCTGAAGGAGGGGGAACAGGTGCGCGTCTCGGGACCTTATGGCGACTTCTTTCTCAGGGGTGACTGTGAGGAACTGATCATGGTGGCCGGCGGTTCAGGCCTGGCACCCATCAGGAGCCTTGTGTATGATGTGATTGAGAAAGGCCTGCCCCACAAGATGCGCTTCTTCTTTGGCGCCAATACGGTAAAGGACCTCTATTACCTTGAGGAGTTCACCCGGATTGAAAAGGACCATCCCCAGTTCAGCTTCATCCCCTGCGTGGCCAAGCCGGAGCCTGAGGCCAACTGGCAGGGGGAGAGCGGCTTTGTCACGGTGGCGCTGGAAAACCAGGTGGACACGGGAGAGGCGAAGGAGGCTTATCTCTGCGGCAGCCCCGGGATGCTGAATGCCTGCATCAAAATATTGAAGAGCAAAGGATTCAAGGACAACACCATCTTCTATGACGAGTTTTAAGGAGGGCCCATGAAAGAGAACCCGAGGGATGCCCTGCTGCGCGTTGATATGGAGGCGGGCCGGCTTATCAAGGACGGCTTTTTGGGGGAGGACCACCGCCCCCTGTCCGACATCATCTCACAGGACCTGGACACCCTGGCGGGCCTTCAGGTGAGCCATGTGGAATTGGGGCGCGCCATGCGCCGATTGACCCGCAAGGGGATGGCTGCCATTGGCGAAACGGTGGATGCCGGGGACTATCTGGTGAAAACAGAGGAGTATATGGGCTGGCTGGGCTGCCCCTTCAAGGATGCGCGCCGCGCTGCCAAACGAAACACCCTCGTTAGGGACAAGGCGACCAACAAGGAAATGCGCTGGTCGGACCTGACCATCCACCTGATTGAAGAACACGCCTTCTTTCAGGGCAAAGGCTCTGCTTTCCGCCTGGAGCCGGAAGCGCTCGCTGCCTTTTTGGGCCTGCCTGGGGCGCTTGTTCCGCAAGACGAATAACACGCAAGGGCTTGCCTCCCCGGCAAGCCCTTGTCGATCGTTGACAGGCTTCTATGGGCGGGGTAAAATGATTTACATAAACATTGCTAAAATGTTAAGCTTTTGTGAAGGAGGTGCCCCATGACGCATATGAAACGTTGTTTTGCACTGGCACTGGCCATGACGCTAGTGCTGAGTTTGTCCATGGGCCTGGCCGAATCCCCGGCTGGTGAGGGAACTGATGAGCTCGTATCGTATGAGGAGGAAGGGAGCCCGGAGGATGACTTTATTCCCGAGGATATGCTGGTGGACGAAGAGGACAGCCCCCTGGTGATGGAAACGCTGCCGCCGGCCGTTTTGGTGGAGACGCCCGATCCAGACGCAAACCCCACCTCCACACCGGACCCCACGCCCATGCCCACCCTGCCGGTGACGCAAGACAAAGATATGCCCGCGCCCAACGCCCAGGCGAAGGCCGAGGGCATTGTGACCCTGCCTGAGGGCATCGCCATGTTTGAAATGCCCTCCACCGAGTCCTCCATCCTGGCGCAGCTGGATTCCGGCGCACTGATTACCGTAAAAGCCCTGGGGCTCAGCTGGACCAAGGTTGACAGCGCCGGCCGGGAAGGCTATGTGCCCACCTATGCGCTAAGCTTTGCCTACGGCTCGCCCCAGCCTGGCCTGGCTGTGGTGACCGCCCCCGGCGGCAAACTCACTTTGCGCCAGGAGATGACTACCAAGTCAAAGGCTCTGGGCACAGTTCCCAGCGGGCGGGCGGTGGTGCTTCTGGCAAAGGGAAAAACCTTTTCCCTGGTGCGCTTTGAAGGGAAGGAAGGCTATGTCCTCACCGCCCATCTGGCCGAGGAAACCGCGGACCGGAACCTGGGCATGCTGACGGAAGTGGTGCCGGCTGAGGGCAGGACAACTGCCAATGTGCGCCTGCGGGCTGAGCCGGACCGACAGGCCCCCACCTATACCACCGTAAAAAACGGCAGATCCGTGGTGGTGAAGGAAACCGGCGATGGCTGGTCTGCCATCGAGTTTGAAGGTTACCATGGCTACATGATGTCCGAATACCTGAAGCGCTGGGAGTAATTTCCGCTTTATCAGCGCATTTTGGTCCGGGGGCATTCCGTGCGGGAGGCCCCCGGACAGTACCGGAAAGGTGTCTTAGGGCACTTTTTATTTTCACGTTTAGGGAATGGGAAAACACCCTGATGGGACGCGGATTTTTATTTGCTCCGCCACGCTGAATGAGGCCAGCCGCTGCCTGCGCCAAGGGAAAGAAACAGCATGCAGGGAAAAAGGCCGTCTCATCAAAGCGTTTTTAATTGAGATCAGTATCAGGAGGGATTATGACCGACCACCGCAAGGGCGTTCTCATGCTGCTGGCCACTTCGCTCATCTGGGGGGCTGGGTTTGTGGCGGCGGAGTACGCCCTATTGTCCGGCCTCAAGCCCCACACCATCATGGCGCTCAGGTTCACCATTGGTGCGCTGGCAATTGGCGCCATCTACCACAAGCGCCTGCGCGGGGCCGGGTTGGGCGTGGCCAGGCGCGGTCTGTCCGCGGGGGTGCTGTTGTTTTTTGCCTTTTACACCCAGATACTGGGGCAGGAGTTGATCTCGGTGGCCGCTACCGCCTTTTTGACATCCACCAACGTGGTGATGATCCCCTTTATCCTCTGGGCGCTGGAGCGTAGGCGCCCGGCGGGGCGTGTATTCCTGCTCAGCGCCCTGACGCTTACCGGTGTGGCTTTCTTAAGCTTCAGCGGCGGAGGTGGCATGGGCTTTGGCCTGGGGGAACTCCTCGTGTTATTGTGCGCGCTGCTGTTCGCCGGGCATATCGTGTTTTTGGGGCGCTATTGCCTGCTTGATGACCCCGCCAGGATCACATTCTGGCAGCTGGCGGGGGCCGCGGCCACAGCGCTTCTGGTACTTTTTTTCCGGGGAGAGGCAGCCACACCGGCCCAATGGGGCCACGGTATCTGGCCGGCTGTTTACCTGGGCTTTTTCTCCACCTGCCTGTGTTACTACCTGCAAACTGCAGGCCAGCGCTATGTGCCGCCCGCCCAGGCGGGCATCATCATGTCCATGGAGGCAGTATTTGGCACGGTGTTTTCCTTGCTCCTGGGGCTTGAAATCATGCGCCCTGGAATGGCCATGGGCGGTGGGCTCATCATCCTGTCATTGGTGCTTATGGAAAGGGGGGCGGGCAAGCGGGCCATTCCCATCAAATGATGCTGCCCGTTTTTTTCGGGGGGCAGGCATATCCATCTGCAGATTATGTTATAATGGCTTTGGATGAAGAATAACAGGAGGCAATGAAAAGGCTGGACATGACCGACTCCCAAAAAATTCTTTCCTGTGCGCGGGAAAAACCTTCCGCGGCGTCCATTTATCACCGGGGTTTTCGGGAGGATTCGCTGTGACGGTTGTGGGCGGCGCCGCGGCGCTTACATACAATGCTGGTATCGGCATCTTTTCATGCGCGATAACATTGGTCATCTGGTACTTCTACAAGCGCAATTTCGCTGACACCCACGATATCGGCATGCTGCGCCGGATTGAAGCGTCCCTGCTTGTGGTGCTGTTGAGTGATATTGGCATGTGGCTGCTGGACGGCCGGGCCGGCGGACTTATCCGGGTGATGCTGTATGTTATCAACATCATCAATTTCCTGATGGCCATTGTGGTTGCCATTCAGTGGCTTGAGTATGCATGGTTCCGTATCTATCGCCGGGAGATGCCGGGAATCAGGAAGATGGCTCCTGCGCTGATCCCGTTTGGACTGACAGCCGTGTTCATCCTTTCTTCCCCCTGGACGGGCTGGAGCTTCTACCTGGATGATGCCAATGTCTATCACCGGGGGGAATTTGCCATCCTCCAGTACCTTGTTCTCCTGGCCTATCTCCTCGGCGCTTCGGTCATGGCACTGATCCAGCGAAAAAAGGAAGCTGCGAGGGACCGCCGGGCCGAGCTGCTTACCATCGCTTTCTTCACGGCGCCTCCCCTTATGGGAGGCCTGGTGCAGACAGCTTTCTATGGCTTGAACCTCATTTGGCCTTGTGCTGTGATCTCAAGCCTCCTGGTGCTTCTCAACAAGGCCGGGGAGGCCATCTCCCAGGATACCATCACCGGGCTCAACAACCGCCGCAACCTGGAGAAGCATCTGCGCCAGTATGATGAAAACCAGGACCGCCCCGTTACGCTGATGATGCTGGATATCGACGCCTTTAAGCGCATCAATGACCAGCATGGCCACAGCGCGGGGGACCAGGCCATCATGGAAGCGGCGCAGGTTCTCAAGAAGGTGTTTGGCGGCAGCAGCGCGTTTCTCTCGCGTTTTGGAGGAGACGAGTTCGTGGTGGTGATACCGGGAGCTGATGAGGGCAAAGCACAGGCCGCCATCACGCGCATCCACGCCAGCTTTGAGGCATTAAGCGCCGAACACAGCTTTCCGTTCCAGCTGTCTGTCAGCGCCGGTTACGCGATGTCCGAAAAAACCGGGGCCACCCGCACAGCGGAGTTGCTGAAAACGGCGGATAAACGCATGTATGAGGCAAAGGCACGGGCCGGCAAAAAGGCGGAGTGAATATATTGCCGCAGGACAACAGTGTGCTCGGGCCATGTCCGTCATCCGGCATACTTCTGTTCATGCAAATATGGGAAATTCTCCGGCAGCCCCGTAACCCGAATAAAACAGAAGAACCGCAGGGCATTTTGCTGAACTCCGGCTTGTGGGAACAGGCTCGGACGAAGATCGTTTCAGGAATCCCCTTTCCCTCTGCCTAATGCCCTGGCCTCGCTGTTCAGTTTGGGAGGCAGTTTGGCATCACCCGCCTTTAATTCCTGCAAGACAGGTTTAACCAATGGAATGGACAACAGGAAAGCACATATATCGGCGACCGGCTGCACTGTTTGCAGTCCCACAAGGCCAAACAGATTCGGCAGGATCAGAATGGCCGGAATGAAAAAAATACCTTGGCGCGCCATGGACAAAAGGGAGGCCCGAAAAGCGTTGCCGATGTTCTGCAGCATCATATTGCTGGCAAACACCAGGGACATCAGCGGGAAAACATAACAGTGAAATCGCAGGACACTTGAAGCGAAGCGGACAACTTCCCCGTCTTGCGAGAACAGGGCAACAATTCCCGGGGCAAGGGCAATGCCAATGATGGAAATCAGCAGCATCCAGGCCAGCATGACCTGCAGGGTAAAAAAGAACCCTTTCCTTACACGGGCATAGAGGCCCGCGCCGAAATTAAAACCGCAGACCGGCTGGAAACCCTGCCCAAATCCGATGATGGCGGAGGCCGCCAGCATCATGATCCGGGTCACGATGGCCATGCCGGCAACAGCCCAATCCCCATAGGCCCCTGCCGCGACATTGAGCATAACCGAAGCAACGCTTCCCAAACCCTGCCGCCAGAAGGAGGGCATGCCGCCGCGCAGGATCTCTGCGTACTGGCTTAATCCGAAAGTGAAATTGCGCAACTTTGGCACAATATTGCCGCCTCTCCTGGTGCCGGCCAGCAAAACCCAAAAACTGACAAACTGGCTGATTGAGGTTGCCAGCGCCGCGCCTGAAACCCCCATATTAAAAATGAAGATGAACAGAGGGTCCAATAAAATGTTCAGCAGCGCGCCAAGGCCGATCCCGACCATGGCAAAATATGCGCTGCCTTGAAGCCTGAGCTGATTGTTGAGGACAAGGGAAGCCATCAGCCAGGGCGCTCCGGGCAGAATATACCAAACATACGCCACCGCATATGGCATAATGGTCGGCGTAGCGCCCAGCAGCCTCATGAGTGATGAATTGAATACCAGTCCTGAAGCCATCAATAAAATTCCCGCCAGGAATGCGCTGAAAAAACCGGAAGCGGACATCCTTTCCGCGGCTGCGCGGTCCTGCCGGCCAAGGCTTCGTGACATGGAATTGCCAGATCCCTGGCCAAAAGTGAAGCCAATTCCCTGCAGGATGGCCATCAAGGGGAACACAACGCCGATGGCGCCTGTGGCGCTGGTATTATTCAGCTGCCCTACGAAAAACGTATCCGCCATGTTGTACAATGAAGTCACAAGCATGGAGATGATGGTGGGTATTGCCATTCGGACGATGAGTCCCCTGATGGGGGCCTGGGTCATTGTGGTGAATTTGCTTTCTGATGTCTTGTTGTTTCTCATGCTGAATCAGATATCCATCCTGCCTTTTCTTTCTGCTGGCCTGCCAACGGTACCAAAGTATAGGCGAAACGCCCATTATTCACAACCCGGGCTATGCCATTGTATGGCGATCAGCAAAATGGCACGCAGGCTGCGCCCAGTACCGGCAGAGGCAAAAGCCCGCAAGGCACAGGGTTTCTCTAATCATCAGAAAAAAACACAAAAGTTCTTGACATATGACATTAATGTGGTAAGATGTGCTTGATTACTGACATGTGTCGGTTTAACCTCGAAAGCCAGCTTTTCAAATTGGCTGATATCACAAAGGAGGACAAGATGCCGGGACTTAATGGAACAGGCCCTGCGGGCATGGGGCCAATGACGGGCAGGGGCATGGGTCCCTGCGGTGATGGTACTGGCGCGTACACCGGGTTTTCCAGGCGCGCAACGGGCATGCGTGTCGGACGCGGATATGGTTGTGGAATGGGCTATGGAAGGGGTTTTGGCCCAGCTTATGGCTCTGGTTTTGGAGCCTGGACGGGGGAGGAAACAGACCCGGAAGGCATGAAACAAATCCTGGAAGAGCGCAGGAACGCGCTGAAACGGCACATTGAAGCCCTTGATAAGCGCCTGGAAACCCTGTAAAGGGACGGATAATCCGCCGGGGCGGAAGTTGGCTGCCCCGGATCATCCATGAATCCAGGGAAGAAGGTTTTTGCGTTGTGCCATACACCTGCAGGCATGGTGGTGCACATGTGGCCCGGCCGATAAGGGGACGCAATGCCTGATGCCTGTCCCAAAGCAAGCGAGCCGGGCCTTTGGATCACCGGGGCGCAGCGGCAGAAGAGGTGATCATGGCAGTGGATGGGCATTAACCATCCGCCTCATGGACCCAAGGAACCCCACCCAGGAAGCGTGCCCTGGAGATGGCAGCTGGGCGCACCACGATGCAGGCGATGGTTTGACAGGGCGAAAAAAGCGGCCAGAACCCTGGTGGACGGTGTCCCCTTGGGCATTTCGGGGGGCAAATACGAACTGCACGGTAACCAGCAGGACGGATGGCCTGCCGCCGGGACATCTGCAACCGCCACAGGCCGGGAAGAAACAGGCCAAGTGTTTCGCTGGGAATCTGGAAGGAGGAAGCACCATGATCATTGCAATCCCTGTGTCAGGGAAGGGCCAAAATCCCGCTGTTGCCACATCGTTTGGGCGGGCGGCACATTTCCTGATGTATGATGACGAAACGGGTCAGTATAAAATATTGGAAAACGCGGCCATGGGGAGCACCGGGGGGGCGGGTATCCAGGCTGCCCAGGCCATTGTGGACAGCGGCGCCGAAATGCTGCTCACCCCTCAGTGCGGGAACAACGCGGCCAAGGTCCTTGCCGCTGCCGGTCTTAGGATATACAAGACCGATCCAGGCCTGAGCGCGATGGAGAATCTCAAGGCTTTCAGGGATAATGAACTGGAAGAACTCCGGGATATCCATGAAGGATACCACGGTCACTGAGGGATGAAGGGCAAAACAATAGCCTTCCTCAGCGGAAAGGGCGGCACGGGAAAGACCTTCCTGGCGGTTAACCTGGCAAGCGTCGCGCCTTCCGCGGTCTACATTGACTGTGACGTGGAGGAACCCAACGGACACCTGTTTTTCCGGCCGGCGTGGCAATACAGCCGGACGATCCATGTTCCTCTGCCCCAGGTGGATCCGGCAGTGTGCAATGGTTGCAGGAAATGTGTTGATTTCTGCGCCTTCAGCGCCTTGGCCTGGGCAAATGGGCAGCTTATCCTTTTTGAGGCGCTTTGCCATGGCTGCGGCGGCTGCATGATGGTTTGCCCGAATCAGGCACTGTGTGAAGCCGATCGTGAAATCGGCGAAATAAAAGGGGGGACTTCCGCCGGTGTACGGGTGATCTCTGGCTTTCTTAAACCAGGTGAAGCCACGGGCGTTTCGATCGTCAAGTCCCTTCTTACCCAGGCCGGTTCAGGGTGCAGCGTATTCATCGACTGCCCGCCCGGCAGTTCCTGCATGGTTTCAGAAAGCATCAGGGACGCGGATTACTGTGTGCTGGTAGCTGAGCCGACCCGCTTTGGCGCGCACAACCTCAACATGGTGCATGAACTGCTCCGGCTGTATAATAAGCCCTGCGGTGCCGTCCTCAACAAGTGCCAGCCGGGAGAGGATCCCTCGCGGGATTATTGCCTTCATCACGGAGTCCCAATCCTGGCAAGGATTCCTTTTGATGAACGGCTTGGCCTGCTGAACTCAAATGCGCAGATCGCAGTCCGGGAAGATAAAGGTTACCGGGAGATGTTCCAGGCACTGCTGTTGAGGATTGATAAGGAGGCCTGCGATGCGGCAGTTGGTCATTCTTAGCGGAAAAGGGGGGACCGGCAAGACCACCGTGGCAGGCGCTTTTATCCGGTTGTCCGAAACACGCGCCTGCGCTGACTGCGATGTGGACGCGCCCAATTTGCATCTGGTGAATGTTGCCTACCCTTTGCGCGATGATGAACCCTACTACGCGCTTCCGCTGGCAGACATTGATCCGGCGCTCTGCGTCTCCTGCGGAGAATGCCATTCGATCTGCAGGTTTGACGCAATTATCCCCGGTGGCCCATACCGGGTGAATGATCATTCCTGCGAGGGCTGCGGGGTGTGCGCGCTGGTTTGCTCTGTGGGCGCGATTCACATGAAACCTCACCATGCCGGGAACATGACATTGTATAAGAAGGAGAACGCGGTGTTTTCCACTGCGGAACTGAAAATGGGCAGCGGAACCTCGGGCCTTCTGGTCAGCCAGGTGAAGAAACGGATGAACGCGGTTGTGGAAGGGGATATCCCTTTTTCGGTTGTCGATGGTTCCCCCGGCATTGGCTGCCCGGTCATCGCCACGCTCAGCGGGGCGGATGTCACGCTCATCGTAGCGGAGCCTTCCCTGTCTGGTATCAGCGACCTGGAGCGTATCGTCAAGACAGCGCGTGGCTTTGGCACCCAGGTGGCTGTATGTGTCAACAAGGCGGACATCAACCCTGCCAGGACACGGCAAATCCAGGAATACTGTAAACGGGAAGGGCTTTTCTTTGTGGGCTGCATCCCGTATGACCCGCTGGCGGTCGTTGCCGTGAACCGTGGCGTGACCATTGCGGATATCCAATGCCCAAGCGGCAATGCGGCAGCAGAGGTGTACCGCAGGTTGCTTCCCGTGATCACACAACGCAGCCATTAGTATCGTTTTTTAGCATTTATCTGGGAGGCTGCGCTGCCTTATTTGAGAGAGGCGATTTGAATGCTCCCAATGAATAAAAAAAATTTCCCAGCTTTGGAGGACGCAAAGAATGACAATCACAGTACTGGTTGAAAACACCGCGGTGTCTGAGGAACTTGGCGCCGAACATGGGCTGAGCATTCTTATCCAAATGCCGGAAGCCGTCATTCTGTTTGATGCGGGATGCGGTGGCTTGTTCGTGGAAAATGCGAAGAAGCTGGGCCTGGAACTGGCAGAGGTTACGCACCTGATCCTTTCACATGGCCATTACGACCATGGCGGCGGCCTGCCGGCATTCCTGGAGGCAAACAGCCGGGCGAGGATTTTTTTACGGGAGGAGGCGCTTGGAGCAACCTGCGCGGTAAGGGAAAACGGGGATGTGGACTACATTGGCCTGCCAGAAGCAATCAAAGGCCATCCGCGCCTGACCATCACACACAACGGGATGCGTATTGCTCCAGGTATCACGCTGTATTCGGATATCCAGGCCCGGGAACCCATCCCCGCTACAAACCGTGGCCTGATGATGCGGCAAGGGGATGAGATGCTCCCGGACACCTTCAGCCATGAGCAAATTGCGGAAATCCGTAACGGGGGCAAGACGCTGCTGCTCACGGGCTGCTCACACCACGGCATTTCCAATATTCTGAGGCATTATCAGGATGAGACAAAACGCGCTCCGGACATGATTATCGGCGGATTCCACCTGCACTCCCATCGCTTCGGCCGGGCGGAGGATGCGGAGATTGACCGGACCGTGGAGGTTTTGGCGCAAACCGGCGCTGTGGCATACACCTGCCATTGCACAGGGCTGCCTGCCTACGAAGCGCTGAAGGAGAAGCTGGGGGAGAGGCTCCATTACCTATCAGGCGGGCAAACAATCAACTTGTAGAAGGAGAAAACACCTATCATGAGCGAGAACTGCGACAACAACTGCGGAAGTTGCTCCCAGAACTGTGAGGACCGGAAGGCCCCGCAGGACCTGAAGGCCCATCTGAGCCCTGAAAGCCGGGTGAGCCGTGTAATCGGCGTGGTCAGCGGCAAGGGCGGCGTTGGCAAATCCCTGGTCACCAGCCTGTTAGCAGTCTGCGCGAACCGCCTGGGTATGCGTACAGCCATTTTGGACGCGGATATAACCGGGCCCTCCATTCCCCGCGCCTTTGGTATCCGGGGGAAAGCCCTGGGGGATCAATCCCATATCCTGCCGATATTCAGCCGCGATGGCGTTCAGATCATCTCTGTGAACCTGCTGCTGGAAAACGACTCCGATCCGGTCATCTGGCGGGGGCCAATCCTGGCAGGCACAGTTAAGCAGTTCTACAGCGATGTCCTGTGGCATGAAGTGGACGTGATGTTTATCGACATGCCCCCCGGCACCGGGGATGTACCGCTGACGGTTTTTCAGTCTCTGCCATTGGATGGCGTCATCGTGGTGACCTCACCCCAGGAACTGGTTGGGATGATTGTGGGGAAAGCGGTCAAAATGGCGCGGATGATGAAGGTGCCTATTCTTGGGGTGGTGGAGAATATGTCCTACTTCCTTTGCCCGGATAACGGGAAAGAATACAAAATCTTTGGTGGGAATGGCGCGTTGGAAGCGGCAGAAGAGTTTGGCCTGCCCCTTCTGGCCAGGCTGCCCATCGATCCTGAGATTTCGCTGGCCTGTGACCAGGGCCGTATAGAGGATATCAAGGGTGGTTGGCTGATGCCAGCGGCTAAAATGATAGGAGAAATAGGAGGAGGAGCAGCATGAAAATCGCTGTCGCGGCGCTGAATGGCCAGGTGGCCGAACACTTTGGACACTGTGAGGTGTTCCTGATTCTGGACGATGAGAACGGCTTGGCCAAAAGCATCCCAAATCCCGGGCACAAGCCCGGTTTTCTGCCCAACTATCTGGGGGATCTGGGGGTTCAGGTCATCATTGCCGGAGGCATGGGCGGTGGAGCGGTGGAAATATTCTGCCAACGGAACATCAAGGTCGTTACTGGCGCCAAAGGGGACGCCCTGAAAGCCGCTCAAGCGTATAGCCGGGGCGAACTGACATCTTCGGGAGATGTCTGCCAGGACCATCATCACGCGCAATGAATGCCGTAGCGGAACGGGCACCGCATCATCCGGCCTTCATCGCAGATACACTCGGGAAAGGCGTTTTCACATGAAGTATCTGAAAACGGATGCCGCTCCGGCTGCGGCAGGGCCTTATTCGCAAGGGATCTGCGCCGGAAGGACAATTTATGTTTCGGGGCAGCTTCCGCTGAAGGATGGCGTCCTTGCGCCCAATATCACTGAAGCCACAAATGCATCGCTGAACCATGTGGTGTCGATTGCCAAAGCCGGCGGCGGAAAGAAAGAAGACATTGTCAAATGCCTTGTGTTTATCACGGATATGAACGATTTTCAGGAGATGAACGCGGCTTATGCGCATTTCTTTGGTGAACACAAGCCTGCGCGTTCCTGCATTCAGGTGGCAGGCCTGCCCAAAGGCGCGGTTTTGGAGATAGAAGCCATTGCAGTGTTGAACCGACTGTGCCCCAGCCCCACTTCGTACTGAAGATGATGAAGGAGGAACCAAAGTGATACATCAGGAAACCGCCATAATGCTGGTGGAGCAAATCAACAAGGAGCTGTATTCAGGGTATCTCTATATGGCTTTTGCCAACTTCTATGAGGGCAGGAAACTCTCCGGATTTGCCCACTGGTACATGGTTCAGGCTGCAGAAGAGTATCAGCATGCCATGAAAATACGGAGCTTTCTCATTCGCTCAGGCCATCCTGTGGCCCTGGGCGCGATCGAAAAACCCAACACTTCATTGAATGACTGCGGTGACCCGCTTCATGCGGCGCTTAAACATGAGCAATACATCACGGCGTCCATAGAAACCATCTATGGAAAAGCGCTTGAGGTGAAGGATCATTTGACAGTCGAATTCCTTGACTGGTTTATCATGGAACAGGCGGAAGAGGAAGCCAGCGCACAAAAGCTCATCGACCGGTTCGAGCTTATTGGCTGTGAAACCGGCAGAGGCCTGCGCATGCTGGACAGGGAATTGTCACAACGGTGAAGCCCCTGGGGGAAGAGGATGCCGCGTAATCTGCGGCAAAGGGGCTCTGGCAAGGTGTTATTCCGGCCGTGCCTGCCCTGTGTTCATCCTGGGGCAGCCCTGGCAGGCAGAGCAACCGGAAGCACAACCGCCCTTTTTCCGGCCCATTATCATTCCTGCGATCACCGCACCCATCACCCGCTTAAAAGACGTATTGATGCGTCAATGAGCGGGTTTTGATTCTAACCAAGCCAAACAGGCCGGAAAACTGAAAGGCTCCCCCAACAACAAAAAGCCAGGGGCCCTTTTTGCCATATTTTTTTGTATCAGGGCGAAGCACGCTGCTCATGGCAGGGACTTCTCCGATTCATGGCAGGCATGGTCCATGCATGGCACAGCGCATGGAAAGGTTTTCAAACGAATTGTGTTGCATTACAATGCTCAAGAGGACCCGAAGAAATCCCCGGGTATCACAGCCGGCAACAAAGCAGGATCCATTTGCCCCTGACGGGGCATTGAGCAGATACCAAAAGCAAGAACCATTTCGGTGATATCGTTTGTTTTTGGCATAAAGTGTGGGAATTTGGCACTCCGATCGAAGAAAGAGCGGGCAGGCTCGGCGAGCCAGGGACCAGCCCACAGGGAATGGCCCTGCAATCACCCAAAAACGATCCATGTCCTGATGCTCGGGTTGGTGAAGGGGAGCGAAAAGGCGATGCGGGGAAGAGAGAACAGAATCAGGCGTAAAGCCTAATAGCGGGGCTCGAAAGATGAATGTGATGATATCGCGTCGCGCCGGAGCGCTTAGCCAGCTCCTGTCAGCGCGCGGCGGGCCAACAAGGGGATGCCTTCACCAATGCCGCTGCCACATATTTTCCGGCTGGAAAAGGACTGAAGGCGAAACTGATGATATAATGGCACAGAGGAGGCTGACATGAATTTGACCCTTTTCAAGCCTGCAGATGAGCCGAACAGCGGTGGCAGCTTGCGCCAGGCATATGAAAGCCATTATTTGCTGAAGAGCCAGCGCTTTGTAGGTTTTATCGCATTGGCTGCGGGCATCCTGCAGATTTTGCTCCTGATTCCCGATTTGACTCACATCAACAGGGCTCCCGGCAGAATTTTCGTTCTGGGTATGCGGATCGTCACCAGTATTTCGGTTTTGGTTTTTTCCGCGGTATGCCTGAAGCAGGCTATCCGGTCATTCCGCCTCTTTTCATGGATGGTATCGCTCCTGGAAACTGCTGCTATTGGAACCTTTCTGGTTGTGTTTCACCTGTATGACCTGCCGCATTACCTGATACAGGCCATGGGGATGATTTTTTTGATCATGGTTATCTTTTTCGTGCCCAATCAATGGATCAAGATGGTGTCACTGGCCGTTATTGGCTTGCTGGCGTTTGCGCTGTCTGCCTGGCTGAAAATGGGAAGCAGCCTTCCGGCCAATGAGTTTTGGGCCGGAGTGTTTTACATGTCAGCTGCAGTTGGCCTTTGCGCAACGGTTTCCTATACGCTGGACCTGCGAAGTCTTAACGAATTCGTGATACAGCAGGAATTAATCCAGCTGAATACAACAGACCCCCTCACGCTCGCGCACAACCGAACCAAGCTGATTGCAGAATTTGACCATTGGTCGGCATATTGCACGCGTTATCATCAGCCGCTGTCTTTGGCGCTGCTTGATATCGATTTGTTCAAGACAATCAACGATGATTTTGGACACCAAAAGGCGGACCAGGTGCTGGTCAACTTGGTCAGCCAGATTAGAAATCAGCTGAGAAAAACGGATATCATTGCCCGCTGGGGAGGGGATGAGTTCATTATCATGTTTCCCGGTATAGGGCTGGAAAAAGCGGAGGAGGTACTGCACCGTATCCGGCATCACCTGCATGACAATCCCCTGGCCGGCTCGATCCCTGTGACATGCAGTTTTGGCCTTACGGCCTTAAGGCCCGATGTCGACCTTGACGCACTGATTCGCGAGGCCGATGCACTCATGTACCAGGCCAAGAGATCCGGGGGGGACCGCATTTGCCCCAACCCGGACAAAGCGGAATCTCAGACTGGCTGAATGGCCTGGCTGAGGTTTCTGAATCATTCGCTGCTGACAGGCGGACAGAAACCGGCAAGATACTCTCTGTTGTTTTCCCGGCGGAAGACATCCAGTTCAGGTAGATCAGCGCACCGTAGCCGCTTACTGATACAAACAGAGAGAGGATGAATATCACCAGAATCAGGCTTCTTAATGAAAGGGTTCTCTTGCTCATGCCTCTGCTGTTCTCAATTCTGGCCGCCACCTGAATGGAAACGGCCCTTTTCATGCGTGCGCAAAAACGCAAGAGCATCCTGCTCATCAAGCGGTTTGCTGATCAGAAACCCCTGGACACGGTCACAGTGGTGCTCCCGCAAGTATTGCAGCTGGCGTTCGTGCTCAACCCCTTCAGCAAGGGCACAATGCCCGAGCTTATGGGACATGGAGATGATGTCGCTGGCGATGGCGGTATTGGGATCGGCTTCCAGCAGGCTGTCGATGAAGAACTTGTCGATTTTCAGGCAATCAACTTTCAATTGGTTTTCCGTGGCCAGCGAGGAATAGCCCGTGCCAAAGTCATCTATGGCTATATGTACCCCGGCGCTCCTCAATTTCTCCAGGATGTGGTTGATATTTTTATGGTCGTATACAAAGACTGATTCCGTGATCTCAATGCCGATATTTTCCGGATCGACCCCCGCTTTTGCCATCAGTTCCAGTAGCCTGTCCGAAAAATCGGGATCCAGAAGCTGAATCACGGAAACATTGATCGATATCAAGAGCCCGGTATATCCATGTTCTTTGAGCTTGTTAACAAAGCGAAGGGCGATGATGATCACTTTTTCGCCAATCGGAAGGATCAACTTCGTTTTTTCCGCGATAGGGATGAACTCAACCGGCGATACAGGCCCCGTTGTTTCTGTATTCAGCCTGGCCAGCGCCTCAAACCCGCACACGGTATTTGTCCGCAAATCCAGGACAGGCTGATATTGCAGATAAAGCTGATTCCCGGTATCTTCAACGGCGATGCGGGCCAGCGTTTTCCTGATGTCACCCTCGCGGTTTACCACAGCCTCCAGTTCTTCATCATAAAAGTAGACGCCAAAATCCTTGCCCGATACAGCCATGGACTTTTCTGAGGCAATCAGCAGCCTTCTGAGAAGCAAGTCCACATCGTTTTCGTTATCATGCTGTTCTATTTCAAGCAGGCCGATCCCACCGCCAACTCTTTCGGCTGCAAACAGGGATTCCAGCCGCTGCGCAATTGCCTTGGCAAAATCCAGAAGCTCACTTTTGTCCCTGTAGCCGATGAGGTAGAAAACAAACAGCTTTTCATAGGCCTGGAACAGCAGACGCTTGTCCGTGGCATATTGGCCAAGTGCCTCAGCCACCTCCCTGATGAGATTCTGAGTATAGCGGAACCCATAATTGGCAGTTAACAGCTGAACGTTGTTGAGGTCGATGCTGATAAGCGCTCTTTTCAGCCCGTCCCTCTTCATGATGTCCTTGATGAGGAAATATTCCAGATGTTCACGATTATTAAGGCCTGTCAGTCTGTCATGCTCATTGATATATCTGAGCCTGTTCTCCATTTCCTTCCGGTCTGTGATATCAATGATGATGCCTTCAAGCGCTTCAGCTTCGCCCTTATCGTTATAGACGCCTTGCCCCGCCTCAAGAACCCACTTCCGGGACCCGGTGGCTGTCGTGATTTCGTACTCACACCGATAGGGCAGCCTCGCGGGGACGGCGCGCTGCCACTCCGCCCATAAAAGTTCCCTGTATTCAGGCGTAATGATGTCATTGAATGGCAAATCCCTGTTATGGATGAAGCATTCCGGCCGATATCCTGTCAGGTCATAGCAACCCTCTGAAACAATCAACATGGTTCCGCTGCGGTCAAATCTGCACCTGTAAGCCAATCCCGGGAGATTGGCCAAGAGCACGGACTCTCTCCGCAAGGTCTCCTTCAACGCCATCTCCGCCAGCCTGCGCTTGGTAATATCACGGGAGGAGCCCTGAACCCCGGTTATGTTGCCATGCTTATCGCGAAGAAAAGAGACACTCATCTCAACCCAGACAGTCGTTCCATCTGCTTTGTAATGTTCTGCTTCTATTGTGCGCGAGTGGTTCTTATCCGCCTGGGGATCCTTCTCCTTTTCCAGTTCCTCTGACAATACAGAGCGGATTTTCCTGAGGGTCGGCCTGGGAAATAATTCCTTCAGATCTTTGCGCATAAGCTCCTGCGCGGATACGCCAAGGACCCACTTGGCCGAAGGGCTGATGTACTTGAACTGCAGCTCCAAGTCCGACTGCCAGACAACATCCGACATATTTTCCGCGATGGTTCGGAATTCCTTTTCGCTTTCAACCAGCGCAAATTCGCTCTCCTTTCTTCTGGTGATGTCTTCAATCAGGCACAGGTGAATGGAGTGATCATCATAGACGCCAAATAAAGGGGAAATGATCATCAGTGTCCACACGGGGGAGCCATCCGGCCGGATAAAGCGTTTTTCCATTTTGTATCCGCTGATTTCGCCCCTTTTGAACTGTTCGAATTTTGCGAGATCCGCTTCAAGGTCTCCGGGGTGGGTTATTTCCGGCCACTTCAGGCTGGCAAGCTCGCTGCTTGTTCTCCCGAGGATTTCCTCAAACCTCGGATTCATTGTGGATTTTACAAAGCTGGATTCCTGTATGAAGTTTTTGTCACTGACTATGGCAATCCCGATGGGGGCCTGGGTAAAAACGCCATGATAAAGCGCTTCATCAAAAGCCAGGCTCCTGTTCAGTTTGTTGAGCCGGGCGTGTTGAAGCATGATATAGAGCAAAGCAAGGTAAAGCAACAGAAAAACAACGGCCACCATGATGTCAGGGATCATTTGCTGCCATATCGCTGCAAACCACTCCGAGGCGGCATAATCCACGCCAAATACGGCAATGGTTTCGCTTTGCCGGGGATTCACGACCGGCACAAACACACTGATCCATGTACCCCAGCGATCAGTGACCGGAGGTGTAATGACCGTCTTCCCTGTTCTGAAAGGCGCCCAAGCCCAGTCGTCCGCTTCTTCATACACCTGGCCGGGCGGCGAGTAGTCCGGAGATCCCGGTGATTCTGAATCCATCAGAAAAACCAGATTGCCGTTTTGTTCTGCCATGAGATAGGCAAAATGGACCGGATTGGTTGTATCAACCAAACGCATCAACCCGGTTTTTGCCATTTCATATTCGGGCTTTCCAATATCTTCGGGGCTGCCCGAGAGTTCCTGGACATGCTGGGGATGCAGCAGTGATTCCAGGGATTGCGCCAACTGAATGGCCTCTTTGGATGCGGACTCATCGTACTTTTCCCACTCATACCGCAGATAAAGGCCGCAGGCAATCAGGACAACAATAGTGAAGAAAACAAGCGCTGCCTTGCTGCCCCGGGAAGCCAGCGGCAAAGGGCTTGCTTTTTTCTGTATCCGTTTTTGCAGAAACATCAACGCACTCGTCCTTTCCCCGGACTCGATCCAGCCTGGCTCCTGTCCTGCTTTGGATTAGGACTTATAACGATAGTACAATATCCTGATGGCGACATCATACAGGAAACATAATTTGAACACAACAGCGCTTAGCTTGGCAGCTCCTGCTTTCCCGTGCGATTCTGCACTCCCGGCAGGATGCTGAGATTTTTTCACATAAACTATTGTTTGTACTGAGGTTCCGCGATGAGCGCAAAAAGGCACGCCTGGGGATAGACGCCTTGAATATGCCGGCTCTTTGCCAAGCCAAGTTGCGGGCCTTGGACTCCGTCCGCCGCGGCACACTGCATAGGGATCCGTTCACGGCCATGATTGACATTCCGGGGAGGCAATCTTCATCCGGGCCCGAGCATCCCGGTTATGCTTCCCGGCAGTTTTTCGGCATACGGGTTAGCGCTGCCGCAATGTCGCGCCACCACATGCGCTTGGATGATGTGTTCCCTGTTTCGATGCCCTCTTCTGCAGACGTCCCATTGTGCGGGCGTATTAGTTACAAGCCTTCCCAAAACACCCTGCCGGGTGATATGATGTCGCAATGTATAAGGCTGAATAAGGGAGTGAAGGCGGCTTTTGGCGCGGTGTTTTTGGCCCGGCCAATGGCGAAAGAAGCCGGCAAAAGCCAGCGGCCATGCTGGCTGGAACGGCCGAAGGCAGTGCGAAAAGGTCTGGATCGTCTGCCGTTCATGAGGGCAATCAGCAGATGAGAAGGTGTGCGATGCGAACGATCCGGGCAAAAAGAACAAACTGGGATATGCTGCTGTTTTTCATCTTGATTTCCGCGGCGGCCCTGGGCAATGGGATGAGCGACTCGGTTTACTCAAACTATTTCAAGGAGGCCTACCATGTCACCGCAACCCAGCGGGCGCTCATCGAAGTGCCGCGGGAACTGCCGGGCCTGCTGTGTGCGTTGATCATTGCCTCCCTGTCCATGCTGGGGGATATTAAAATCAGCGTGATTGCCCAGGTGCTGTCCTGCCTGGGGCTCATGGTGCTCGGCCTGTTCAGCCCTACCTATGGGGTGATGCTGATTTTCCTGTTCATCAACTCCATGGGCATGCACCTGTTTCTGCCGCTTTCGGACAGCATCGGGATGGCGCTGGCTGAGCCCGGCCATGTCGGCCGGCGCTTTGGCCAATACGCGAGCCTGAAAATGGTGTTCGGATTTTTAGCCGGCCTGCTCGTCTTTTTTGGTTTTCGCCTGGGCTGGTTCTCTTTTAGGGCGCCGGTCAATCTGCTGTTCCTGCTGGGCGCTGGCGCGTTTGGGATTGCGGTTGTTGCCGCGGCCCTTCTGCTGAAGCGCGAAACCGCCCTAAAGCCGGTGAGAAGCAGGACGCGGCTGGTGTTCCGCAGGCGGTACCGTTTCTTTTACCTTTTGACCATGCTGCACGGGGTGCAAAAGCAGGTCGCCAATGTGTTTGGCGCCTGGGTTATCGTTGATTTGCTGCTTAAGGGGGCCGACATCATGTCGCTGCTGCTGATCACGGTCAGCTTCATCAGTATTTTTTTCATGCGGGCCATCGGGCGGTGGATTGACCGCTTCGGCATCAAAAGCATGATGTATGTGGACGCGCTGACTTTTATTGGCATTTATACCGTCTATGGCTTCGTTGTCTGGGGCATCACCGCAAAGGTATTGCCGGGAGCGGGCTGGCCGGTCCTGACAGTGTACGCGCTGTTTGTGCTGGACAGGCTGAGCATGCAGATTGGCGTGGTGAAGTCCCTTTACCTGAAGCAAATCGCGGTGACCGCGGAAGAAATCACCAGCGTGCTCTCCACTGGCATCAGCCTGGACCATGTCGTATCCATCCTGGCGGCCCAACTGTCTGGCTTTATCTGGATGATCTGGGGACCGCAGTGGGTGTTTTTCCTGGCAGCGTTCTTTTCCCTGGGCAACCTCATCATCGCCTGGCGCATTCCAAAAGAGCCGGGCAAAGAAGCCCCGGAGGGCAAGGATGCCGCGCAAGTGTTGAGGTGAGACATAATAACCATTGTAGCGCATGCATCCCCGGGTGAGGGGAATTCGGGGAGAAAGAGCCGCGTTCAGCGGTCGTTCGCTGGCACCTGCCGTACCGTGAAACCCGTGTGTACAGGCATTTATCCCCTGAGCGGGTGTTCGGGAAAAAGGGGTCTCAACTAATGCCGTTCGCATGTGAAAGGTATCAGGAGATCGATCTGCAATTCTGTGAAGGACTGTCCGATTTTTGGCGGTTTGCCTTTTGTGGCATTAGGGCTCGCTGTTTGCCCGCCAAGCCTCCCGATTACCGTCCGGCTCTTTCCGGGTCGCCCGCAAGCCAAAGGCCTTCGCGTCGGCCCGAAAAGCGCCCGTCGTCCCGATTTGGGCGCTGGCCTGAAAACGCGTGATGAACGGCCTCAGGTGTCAGGCGGGCGGCCCTGTTTGCCCGATTGGCAGACACAGGCCTGCCCGAATTATTTTTTTGACGTGCCGGGAGCGCTTTTAGTATTATCTACTCGAACAAAGTCTCCTGCCCGCTTTCCTCCTGTCCTGTATTTTGTGAAGGTCCCCTTTGGGAGGCTGTCCCCATGCGCAAAATCGTTGGCCTGTTTGAGCGGATTATCTGTCGTGACGTATGGCCCATGGGTTTTGCGCTGACGCTTTCACCATGGAGGGGGTAAGGACGCATGTGCTGTCAGCGCCGGACCATGAACGGAACAAGGGCGGCGGCTATGCTCCGCTGCCGGAACTGCGGCCTGGACAAGGAGGAAGTACATGCTGAATGAACAGCGCATGCAGGCGCAGCTGCTTTCCCTGGGCGGCAGCTATATCCTCAACCACGCGAAATGAACACTGGCCATCGCCCGGAAGCTGGCGGATGCGGAAAGGCTTCCCTTTGACGAAGATATCCTGGTATTCTCCTGCTTCTTTCATGACATCAGCGCATTTGCGCCATACAGGCCGGGAGGCCCTTTTGACCATGCGGAAGAATCCGCCAGGCTCATGCCCGTCCTGGCCGCGGACTATGGCATTGATGGAAGGAAGACTGCGAAGATCGTGGAGGCGGCCAAATACCATGACAAACGCGGGCAGGGAAGCGCCAAGGAGACGATCCTGCTGAGAAACGCTGACGCAATCGGCTATCTGGGTTTCATGGCAGCCGCCAGGGATTTCTCCAAGCAGCCAGGCGACATGAAAAAGGCAATGGCCGCGCTCAAAAAGCACAGGAAGGAGTTTGCCTCGCTGCTGGAGCTTGAGTCTGCCCTCAGTATGGCGTAAAAGAGAATCGTGCACCTTGATCTGTTCCTGGCCGAATTTGAAGAAGAGAGTTTCGGTATTTATTAAGCCTCTGCGGCAGCCGGCCGAACCCAAGGAGGATGTGTATGGGCATCAGCTTCCGCCATTACGCCGGCCCGGCCGGCATGACCGAAGACTATTATCGTCTGCGGGATTTTTTCCTCAGGCGCCGGGGAGATGATTTCCCTTTCGGCCGCTGGGACTGGATGATTACCCACGGCTGGCTCGACCACGAGGCCCTCGGCAGGATCGGCATCTGGGAAGATCAGGGAACAGTTGCCGGCGTGGCGACCTTTGACACCCAGCCGGGGGAGGGCTTTATCTGCGTGATGCCGGGCTGCGAAAGCCTCCGGGCGCAAATGGTGCGGTACGCGGCAAAAAACCTGAGTAAGGATGGCAAGTTCAGCCTGTTGGTATGGGACGGCGACCTGGCCTTCCAGCAGACTGCCGCAGACGAGGGCTTCATTCCCACGCCCGACAAGGATTACGATGCGGCCTATCCCATTACCGATGCCCGCGGTATCCATCCTGTGTTGCCTGGGGGATTCCGGCTGATGGGCCTGGATGAGGGCTTTGATGTGGAAAAATATGGGCAGGTGCTGTGGAAGGGCTTCAACCACGAACTGAACGGTGAAGGCCCACTTGACCTAAACGAGCGGAAGCGCAGGCAGCTGAGTGATGAGATGCTTCGCCCCAATGTGGATCTGTCCCTGAAGATCGCGGTGCTGGCGCCAAACGGCGACTACGCTGCCTATTGCGGGATGTGGCTGGACCCGGCCTCGCCGGATGCCCTGGTGGAACCTGCCGCAACGGATCCCAAATACCGCAGGATGGGCCTGGGTAAGGCGGCCGTGCTGGAGGGGGTGCGCCGCTGCGGGCTGCGGGGTGCCAGGCGCGCCCTGGTAGGCTCCTGCCAGCAGTTTTACTACAGCATCGGTTTTCGGCCGCTGAACACCTACACCTGGTGGCGGGAGGGACAGGCCGGATGATTCGGCCTGGTCCTGGCAATGCGGAGATCGCCGCACACCCTCATTCCCCGGGCTACAGGCCCAATGGGCCCTGCGGCTGGCTGAAGGATGCCAGAAGGCAGGCTAATGTTTTTTTGGCGCCCCGCCGGGCAGCGATTCAAAAAGCTGAACCACAGGACCGGTTCAGTTGGTCATACAGCGTTTGTGCGGGAGGCAATTACGCCGGTTGATTACCACAGGTAATGCACAGGGTTGCGGATGAGTTGATCATAGACCGCCTTCACCTGTGCCATCTGGTCATCCGTCAGTGACGGCAGATCGGAAGCTGCCGTGTTTTGCCTGATTTGCTCCGGCCCGCTTGCGCCCGTAATCACGCAGCTCACCTCATCGCGCATCAGAATCCAGCGAAGGGCATAAAGGGTGAGGCCGTTTTCACCAAAAATTGCTTTCAACTCCGCCACCGCCTGCAAACCCAGATCATAATCCACGCCGGAAAAAGTTTCGCCCTTGTCAAAAGCCTCTCCCTTGCGGTTGAAAAACCGGTGGTCTGATTTTCCGAACTCGGACTTTTGTGTGAATTTGCCTGTCAGCAAACCGCTCGCAAGCGGAACCCTGCAGATAATACCGACTCCCTTTTCCTTTGCCAAAGGAAACAGAGCCTCATCGGGGCGCTGCCTGAACATGTTGTAGATCACCTGTATGGAAGACATCCCCTCGTATTCCATCGCTTTCAGGCCTTCTTCCACCCGCTCGATACTCACCCCAAAGTGCTTGATTTTTCCTTCGCGCTTAAGTTTCTGCAGCGTTTCAAATATTTCCGGCCGGTAAAACACATCAGTCGGGGGACAGTGCAGCTGGATCAAATCCAGGGCATCCACCCCAAGCCGGTTCAGGCTCTCCTCTGTATAGCGCACAACTGCCTGGCAGGTATAGCCTGCTGAAACATGCGGAGTGATTTGCCGCCCGCATTTGCTTGCAACATAAACCTTTTCCGCCTTTCCTTTGATGAACTGGCCGATGCTTCGTTCACTTTTGCCGTCATTGTAGACATCCGCGGTGTCAAAGAAGTTGATGCCATGATCATACGCTGTTTCCAGCGTTGTCTGTGCGGTTTGTTCGCTGTAGTCAGCGCCCCATTTCCCGCCCAATTGCCAGGTGCCCAATGATATTTCGGATACCCGCATTCCTGTGTTGCCCAAATCTCTGTATTTCATACTTCGGCCCCTTCCCTTTTTCATGGCGGTCGGATGTGCATCAAACCGGCCGCCTGTCAACAGGCTTGCCACGCCCGTGCAATCATGTGGCTTCCATCATTGTAGCAAGAAACAAGAGGCAGGGGAACACCTCAGGCGCCCCCGAGGACCCTGACCACCGGAACAGAGCCGCACGTATGGCATTTGGGGCACGCCGCACGCCTTCCCTGAGCCCCGCCTGATATTCTGCCCGCAAAACACCGCACACGCCAACAGCCCAAAAAGGCGGAGGAACCCATGAATGATAAAACAGTGGTATTGGAAGCCGGTTCGGATATGCAGGAAACAGAGCCTTCGGATGACGCAAGCCCCCTTTGGACGATGAATCATGCCATTATCACACCGCACATGGGGAGGGCGGGGCCTGGAAACAAGGCAACATTTTGGATTTGTGATCAGGGATGGCATCATGGCTTCTTCAAAAGGAGAGCCAATCCACAGGGTTCTTTGAAGGGTTGTGGTTCAGGCATCGACAGGCTGCCAACTAGACATAGGGGAGGCGTGCCGCTGATCCCGCTCCCCGCTTCTTCTGTGCCATGCAATCATATCGGATACGGTTTTAACACCCAGGCCTTGCCTCGTTGGCCAGGAGGATGCGCCGTTTCTGTTATTGTCCAGATTACCCCATCCGGCTGCGGCAGCCAAACAGGCGGATTTGTTCAGATTTCGCAGTGATTACTCCCAGCGGGAGAGAAAGCGCCCAAAGCGATCAATTAGCAAAGCGCTGTCCTTTTTTTCCGGATGCCATGCCCTGGATTCATCAGGCAGGAGGTACTCAGCCCCGGGCGTGCTGGATACGGTGACAATCTCCCGCCTGGGAGCCAGGAGACCTTCGGGAAGACAAAGAGCTCGTTTCCCCGTTGGGACAGGATCAGGAAGCCGGAGATATCCAAATCCAGGCCGCTGTTCGTAAGGATTGCCGTCTGGGTGCCCCGGTCAATGCCCGTGACAGCCAAACGGGGCGGCGCTTCAGGCAGCCCGGGAGCGCTCACCTGAATGGCGCCATCCTGATCAACCTGCAAAAGCACGCCGATGGCGAAGTCCTCTGTGATGTAGATGTTTGATTTTCCCAAGGCCTTGAGCACCCGTTCATTGGCGGAGTCGGGATCCTCCATCCTGTCAGTTCATATAATCGAATATGCCGGTGACACGGCAGCTGCAAATTGCCCGGATGCTGCATCCAGGGTGCCATGATTTCCCACCTTCAGCACTTCCGCTGCGATGTAAGCCCCTGACTGTAAAAGCCGCTCCTTCGCCGGGGAACTGCAGATCTCCCGTATGCATTCAGCTTTGAAACGAGGGGATTACCGTTGTCGTCCTTGGCATCCAGCACCAGCGGGCCGGAAACCTCAGCATACACACCCTCCGCCAGCGGCACGCTGTTGCCCGCACGGCAGTTTCCGGTGGGACAGGGAAAGGTCCTGGGCCAATGCCATAATACCGCGCCCATGCCCCTGTCCCCCGTGAGGTCGCTGTGAGTCTGTGTCAGAAAAACACCCTCGAGGGTATCAACGCCAAACAAATCCAGAGCGCCGAGCACATGGGAAACCGAAACTTTTTCTCCCGTGTCGATCAAACAGGCTTGGTCCTGGCAGCGGAACAGGATCGTATCGGCTTTCCCAACGTGGATAAACAGGGTACTCAGGGCATCAGCCATATGGGGATGATCCTGGCTGGCAGGCTGATTCATGGCTGCTTGGGAACTGGCTTTGGCCGGTTTTGAAACCCGAAAAACGGCCGGCAAGGCAGGCGCCTGAAACAGCAAACCCGCGATCAGCCATAGTAAAAACCGCTTTCTCAACTCCGCTTCTCCAGGGTGGCATTTGCATTGCCATTATATCCCCCGGCTCGCGGGCGGGCATCCAATCACCGCCTGGCATGCAAGCAGGAAAGATGTGGCGGGACAGGCTCAGCTTGGGCAATGCGCTCATCCCACCCGCGCTGTTTCCCGCCCCTGAAAAGCACCATGGCTCCCGCCGCAAGGCGCGGGGTACCGAAACGGCAATGAACCGGGATGGATGGCAGGCATAACCCTCGGAAGCCCATTTCCACTGAGTTCCCTGGGGATTGGATAGGGCTGGGGCTGCGACCGATGAGAGGACAATGAGGGATAAGGCTTTGCGCGGTCAGTACCAGGTCTGCCCGAAGGTATTCAGGTAGAAATCCTTCACATAGGTATAGTTGAACAGATCCGCCCGGGTCTGCATTTCCTCCGGCACGGAGCGGATGTTGCGTTCCTTGCTCTGGGCCAGGCTGTCATAGAGGTACCGGAAGCGTTTGATCCTGCTGTTCAGGTTTCCCTCCACCGTTTCCAGCAGGTAGACCCCGTCTCCCATAGCCTCCACTTTTGTCACCAGGCCCACATGGGTATAGGGCGTGGAGCCGCGGCGCCCATACACCGCGTAATAGCCAGGCCGGGGAATGTTGGAGAGGCGGTTTCGGCTTTGGAAGCCTTCAAACAACTTGGTCTGGGAAGCCTGGCGCACAGCGAACGGGGCACCGTCCATCAGGGGAGGGGCGCTTTTTTGCCTGTAGGCCGGATCCATGGGGACATCGGCTTCGTCAAATTGATAGCCAATAAAGGCGCCGCACCAGCCAAAGCCGCTCTTGGCGCTGGGGTTGAACCATTGGGTGTACAGGTTGTAACGGGGAAAGGCCTCACCCTTTGCCCCCTCCCAGTCCTCAAGTGCCAGGCTGATAACCCGCTGGATTATCTCCGGCACTGGCTTGTCTCCCACTGTGACTTCGCAGCGCACTGTCACATTGCCTTTTTGGTCCTTGAGCAATATGAGGGTATAGCCTTCCGATGCAGCGGTGATAATCCCTTCCTGAGTAACCGCGGCAATATTGGGGTGCCCGCTCTCCCAGGTTCCCTCCCCTTCGATGGCATCTGTCACATCCCCTGGCTTCAGGGAAAACAGCACCAGCTTTGGGCTTTTCCTGCCCGCTGCCTGGCCAGGCAGCAGGGGGAGGATGAACAGCAGGGCCAGCAGCAAAGCCAGGATTTTCTTCATTTTTACTCCCCCATGCAATAATAGCCGGCAATTTCCGTTTTTCCGGACATTACCTGAACAATTCCATTGTTGCCAGAGCCAGCAGTTCCACGCCCACACCGGTGGCTCCGGCCGGGGCCTTGGCGCTGGCTTTGTCCTGGTAGGCAGTGCCTGCAATGTCCAGGTGCCCCCAGGGTTTACCAAACGCGAAAGCGCGGCAGAACAGGGCGGCGGTGGCGGTGCCTGCGGGCCGCCCGCCGGAGTTTTTTATGTCCGCCCGCTCTGATTTGTTGTGTTTTGCCAGGTGTTCACAGTGGGGCAGGCGCCATATCTTATCGCCGCTCAGTTCCGAGGCCCTGGCCAAAGCGCTGAAAATGGTTTCATCATCTGCCACCACGCCGGTGATTTCCCGGCCCAGGGCAATGCCTACAGCGCCTGTTAAGGTGGCGATGTCGATGATTCGGTCTGCTTTGATAACCGTGGCGGCATAGGTGATGGCGTCAGCCAGGGTCAGCCTTCCCTCGGCGTCCGTGTTGACCACCTCAATATTTTTCCCGGCCAGGCTGCCAATGATGTCCCCGTTATGGAAGGCACGGCCCGAAATCATATTTTCGCAGGCGGCCACAATGGCCACAACATTGACCCTGGCTTTCATGGCAGCCAGCGTACTGATGGCGCCGATGACAGCGGCTGCGCCGCCCATGTCGCAAAACATGGTGGCCATGCTTTCGGCGGGCTTGATGGCATAGCCACCGGAATCATAGGTCAGTCCCTTGCCTACCAGCGCCAGCACCTCCGCGGTATCAGGGTTGTTCATGAAGCGCATCACCAGGAAGCGGGGCGGCGTGTCAGAACCCTTTGCCACGCTCCAGAAGGCTTGAAGGCCCATGTCCTGGATCTGAAGCTCATCATAGACTTCGATGTCAAAGCCGTTCTGTTTGGACAGCGCCCTTGCCTCCTGGGCCAGGCGTTCCGGGGTCAGTACATTGGCGGGCTCATTGACCAGACGCCTGGCCGTACGGATCCCTTCGGCGAGCAAGGCTGCCCTGTGAAGTTTGCCCTCTTCCGCCTTCAGGGCCAATCCCTTGATGAGGTAGATGGTGAAATCAGGCTCAAAGCTTTCCCTGGGTTTGTCCTCCCGGCCAGGGTCAAGCGGATCAACCCCGCTGGTCTGGTAACGGTCAAAGCAATCCCCTGCCAAAAGCAGCTGCTTATAGAAGGATGATGTGAGCTCCTTGACAGCCGCATCCAACAGAAGGACATCCACCTGTTTGGCTTTCAGTTCATTCAGCTGTTTGACCATGTCTGCTGTCAACGCTTCCAGGGCATCATAGTTCAGTTCGCCAGGCAGGCGGGCATACAGAACAACCCTTAACTTGCCGGATGCAGCAGTTTTCACGGCCTCCAGCTTGCCAGGCTTCAGGTCCAACAGCTTCAGGGTGTCCTTCAGTTCACTGGGCAGGTTTGCCCGGGGAGTTTTCTCCCCCATCAGGGTGATGGTGATACTGCCGGTTTCCTGATATTGGGAAAGGGGCTTCAATGTGATCATGGGTTATCCTCCTGCTTTCTATCAAGCCTGATGAGCATAACAGAGGAGAGCGGGGAGGTCAAAGCCAAATCCAATAGCGTTTGGTTTTGTAAGTCCCTGCAGTATCACCCCACCGGTGAGAAAGCTTGACGTTGGATTGATCGTTCGGAAGGGGTTGGCTTATGTTTTCTCCCGATCAACCAGTTCTGTTTCAAAGGATTCCTGGGAATTTTTCCGCTGTTCCGCAACGCGGCAGGGGCAACTTCAGCGCGCAGGACGCCCCCTCGAAAGTGTGCCGTCCCAACAGGCAGAGATACCGCTGTCATTTCCTGCAATGGGCTGCGGGATTCTGCTGTGAGCCCCGGCATTGCTCCCCGGACGCAAGAATCAGGCATTTTGCGATGGGCCAAAACCATACTGCGGGATCATTTGCCCGATGCAAGCATAACCGCCCCCTGTCCGGGGGCGGCATGGCCTAACCTTCACCCATGATTTACAGCCCGCAGGTTTTCAGGTAGGCGACCGACTTCCTGAGCATTTCCGCCGTGCCGCCGATCTCCAGCGTTGAAGCGTGGATTTCCTTCCTGTCCGCCAGCACCTCTGCGACGCCTTTGATATCGATCACGCCGTCGCCCAGCGCGATGGTGGAGAACCCGCAGCCGAACTGCTTTCCGCGCATTGGAAGCCACTCCGCGCCCAGGTCCTTCCAGTGCACATGGAAAATCTTCTCCTTGAAGGTTTTGGCCATCTCCACCGGATCTGTCCCGCCCAGCCAGGAGTTGCCGGTATCCATGTTGACACCCAGGGATTTGGGATTGCCCAGGCAGTCCATGATATCCTGAATGCCCTTGATGGTGTCGGTGATGGGGCCGTGGGGCTCCAGAAGCAGGTTCACGCCGAAGTCCTCAGCCATCCGGCAAGGCACCACCAGTTTCTCTGCAATGGTGAAGATGCACTGTTCATAGCTCAGGTTCCTGGCCCACTCGGAATGCGGCTCGCTCTCGGTTGTCACGCAGTCCCTGATGCCGATGGCCGCGGCGAACTTGATGCCCTTCATGATGCCGGCGGTCTGGAACACCGCAGGGTTGCTCGGCTCCAGCAGCGCGGCGTGAACGCACACGGTTGACGGCGTGATGCCGTATTTCTCAAACAGGCGCTTTGTCTCAAAGGGGTCTCCGTCCAGGCTGACGGTCGCTGCCAGGCCCGCCGAGTTGAACATGCTGCAGCCTTCGTGTACGTCCGTGATGTCCGCACAGGTGAAGCCCGCTTCCTTGGCCAGCTGGAGCTGCCGTTCAATCGAGGTGGCTCGAGTGCTCATTATTGATGTCGTGGTTAAGGGGAACATATCAACCGGTTTTAAGCGTTTTCAAGGTTTTGGGGAACATATCAACGGTTTTGAGGTTTTAGGGAACATATCAACCCGAAAAATATGAAGCCTTGGAGTTTGTACAATATATCTCTATAAAGCTGATTACGTTCTCATAATCATAATCATCTGTAACTCTTGAGACCGGATCATAAAAAAGACCATCAAAATAAACCATTAAATGATTTTTATCGCTTCCACTTACATTTACTATGCAACACTTTGGTAAATTCACCTTTTTTCCATGAGTATAGACAGGCATATTATATGAAAGACCGAAATAGTCAAGGGTTTCAAGTACTTTACTTATACTTGCCTGCCATCTGTTACTCCCCATTATTTTTATAACCTCTTCAACGGAAATCCCGGCAAGCATAGCTAAGCATGTTTGCCCGCAACTGCCAATTGAGGGTTGTTTCAAGTAGTTGATACTATCAATATGCCTTATTGGATTTTCTTTATTATACGGGCTATTATTATTTATTCTAGTTAATTGTTTTAATATTGTAAATTTAACATTGAATTCGTCACTTAAGCTAAATTTATTAAAGATATCCTTGTTTACTGGAAGTACATATTCTCCATTTCCTTTTGGTATTAGCTTGCATTCAAAGGTTATATTCTCAATAACAGCTTTAATAGGTATATTACCTTTTTTACCACAAGTATCCCAAACATTGAATGGTACTTTTATAAATATCCTATTCCCCTCATTATAATAGCCTGACTTAAATGAATATTCCATAGCTACTCCACCTTCTCTATTTCTTTATCACTGCAATCCAAACTTCTTGACGGTTTTCCTGCATATAACATTCGATAGTCGGTATGTCCGCCAGTTCATAGCCCGAATTAGGAAGCCACTCAGTATAAAACTGCTTGTATACCTTCTGCGTTGCGTCCGGTAGTTCTCCATTAGCCTCAAAAATCGCCCATGTTGCAGCAGGAAAAGAGAATTCCTGCATTCCCTCAAGTGCAGAAATGTGTTTACATTCATGTACATCAACATGGCTTGTAACAGCAATTATGTAGTTCATTTCTTCAGAATCTCCCCATTGTCCGCCAGCAGCAATTCCCAAAAATCCAGCAGGTCTATAATCCGGAAAATTCTCTATGAACCTTTGCATGGTTCCGTCTTTCCATGCTTTTTCCCATATTTCCGGAATAACTTGAAATGCAGTTGATGTCTTTACTTTGTACGAGATTCCCATTACCTTAAATGCTGGCCATTGTTCAATTTGATAATTCATATGATTTTCTCCCTGTATTGAGATTTGAAAGGCAAGTCTAGGACAAGATCTCAGCTGAACTGTTTCGTTTCTGACACTTGAAGGAAGTACACTGTGAAAATTTTTAAACGCGCGTG
>Ga0123335_1001866_pt1 | contig 33035 bp, 30 predicted proteins | sample BiotimSIPDNA_2_FD_89707 | JGI IMG/M metagenome (GOLD analysis project Ga0123335, IMG submission 89707) | Anaerobic biogas reactor microbial communites from Washington, USA - Biogas_R2 time_0 SIP DNA | ecosystem: Engineered > Bioreactor > Anaerobic > Unclassified | place: Washington, USA... | reverse complement strand
TTTTTTCCTCTTAAATTCTTCACTAAAGCTCCTATGATACTGTGGCTTTGTGTCGTGTTCAAAATAGCTGATTGTTTTCATTTGTTAACCTCTTTTTAGGTCAACTTATTTCAGGCACTGACACGTATTTGTAACAATTTCAGAAAGTCAATAGCAGTGTATGTGCGCAGGCTGAGCACCTTCAGGGGGCTGTGGGGCTATATCACCTTACCCTGTCAGGGTTTTGATAATTTCAAATAACTCATCTTTTTTTATGGGTTTGGTTATAAAATCGCTGCATCCGGCATCGAAGGCCTTTTGTTTGTCCGTTTCTGTCACATAGGCAGTTTGTGCTATTACCGGAATTTCAGGTCGTAATTTTTTTATCTCTTTAGTAGCCTCCAGACCGTCCATTTCGGGCATTTTCATGTCCATAAGGACAATATTAATGTCCGGATGGTCTTTAAATAATTGCACAGCTTCCAAACCGTTACGCGCATGCAGTATCTTGCAACCGCATTTTTTAAGGATCACTTCGAGGTACATAAAACTTACCTCATCATCTTCTGCGACCAAAACATTTATCTGCTTTTCAAATATGGGATCCGGATGCTTTTTTTTACTGACAACCTTTTTTTCTTCAGGTACAGCCGGTAGACAAAATGAAAATACAGAACCCTTGTCTGGTTCTGATTCCACCCATATCTTTCCACCCATCAGTTCAATATAAGCTTTTGAAATCGACAGGCCCAGGCCAGATCCTTCAGTTCCTTTGCCATATGTGTTCTCAACCTGGCGAAAACGGTCAAATATTTTTTCATGCATATTCAAAGGTATTCCCATTCCGGTATCTTCTATCCGAAATTCAAGTTTGCCATCTTTCAAAATATATTCGAAGTTAACATGGCCGGTATCAGTAAATTTAAAGGCATTGTTTAAAAGATTAGTCGTAACCTGTTCAAGTTTCATGCTATCCATTAAGAAATTACATTTCTGATCTTGTAAACCGCACTTATATGAAAAATCTAATTTTTTGTGTTTTGCTACAGGTTTAAAAAACAAATAAACTCTTTCCATAAACTGATTGAGGTTGATGGCTTCCAGTTCGATATTCACCTGACCTGATTCTATCCTGGAAATATCGACAAGATCATTGATGAGGCGCAGCATACGCTGTCCGCTTTGTTCTATCATTTCAACATAACGCTTATGCGTTGTCACGTTAATTTCCTGATCCTTTAACAAGGTGGAAAAGCCAAGGATCCCATTCATCGGCGTACGGATTTCATGGCTCAGGTTGGCCAGAAAGGCTGTCTTCAGACAATCACTTTCCTCAGCTTTTTTCCGTGCTATTTCAAGTTCGCTGTTAATTTTCTCGATTCTTTCCAGGCTTAGGGTAAGTTTTTCATTAATAGCCTGGTATTCATCATTTGATTGCTTTAACTTTTGTTCTGCGATTTTCCTTTCGGTAATATCGAGATGTGTGCCTGCCGCCCTCAGTGGTTTCCTATTTTCATCCCTTTCGGTTACCCTGCCTTTATCAAGTATCCATTTCCAGCTACCATCTTTGGCAAGCATACGATGTTCAGTTTCATAACTCTCATTTTTACCATTCAGGTGCGCATTTAATACTTCCAAAACATAATTCACTTCATCGGGGTGGATTAACTTCTTCCATGTCTTTATATTATTTTCTATCTCTTCAGGCTTATAGCCCAGCATCTCCCCCCAACGCCTGTTGAAATATACTTCATCTGTGATAATGTTCCAATCCCACATACCCAGATCGGCACCTGCCAGGGCCAGTGATAATCGTTCCTCGTTAGCCCTGATCTTTTCAAGCATTTCGTATTCCTTTGTAACATCCTTGCACACGAGGACTACTCCCACGGTTTGTTGGTCATGGTTGGTTATTGGTGCTGCCGTATTTGCAATAAGGTACTCACTTCCATTTTTTGAAACAAGGATTGTTTGATTGGCCAGTCCCTGCACCCTGCCCAGTTTTATCGCTTTTTCAACCGGGTTTTCTGCTTTGCTGCGGGTTTGTTTGTTAATAATATTAAATACCTGCGACAGAGGCTTTCCAATTGCTTCTTCTGTTTTCCATCCTGTAAGGTCTTCGGCAACTTTATTCAACCGTATCACACTACCCGGCAGGTCTGTTACAATAACCCCTTCTCCAATGGAATTTATGGTTATTGCAAGGTTTTCATTTGATAAGTATAGGTTGGTGAAAAGCTCCTCAAACTTTCGTCCGATACGCCCTATTTCATCATTTGCCCAGGTAACCGGACCGGAACTGATATTATTATTTTCCAGGTTTCTTACCAGTTTGGCGAGAGGTTTAAGAGCATAATTCAGCATTAGTCCAATGATGAGAATACATAAAAAAATCAATGCCACAAAATATGTAACAATGGTATTTACCTGTCTCCGGGCTGTTGCAGTGATATCTGCCAGGGGTTGCTGTGCAATAACACCCCAGCCTGTATACCCCACTGGAGTATAGGCTGCTACCCATTTTGCCCCGTTATATTGATACTCAACAACTCCGCTTTCTCCTTCAATAACATTGCGTACGGGAGTGAAATCATCATAGCCTGTTTTTCCAAAGTCGTTAATAGCCGGAAAATAATGAGGATGCGCTATCAGTTCGCCTTTTGACGATACGATGTAAACAAAACCATTTTTACCAATAGTTATGTCCCTAATTAAATCAAATGCAATATTATTTTCTGATACTACGATAACTCCACGTAACAGGGCTTCAGTTTTTAAGTCGTCGGAATAAATAGGTGTTGAAAAACCGCTGACCAGGGTGTTAATCTGGGAAAAAGCAATATCCATAAAAAAGGTCTTGCCAGTGGCGAAGGTTGAATCAACCCAATATATATTATCGGGACGAATTGTTTTTCCAACCAGATCTTCATGTGATGGGTAAGATAACCATCTACCCTGTCTGTCAAGAATAAAGAAATAATTATAAAACTGGGTAATTATATTTGCCTTCTCAAGAACATCATCTATTATATCAGTTTGCAGGCTTTTAGTTTCTTCCAGATTGGCAATACTTTCGAGTTCTTTTATAGCCTGTTTGAACTCAAGTGACATACTTTCCCGAACCTGGCGGGCTATCTCAAGTTGCTGGTCTTTTTCTTCATCTACCGATTTCGAAATCAACCCTGGCATTATTACTGTGAAAACAACCAGCACCGTAGCACAGATAACCAGCAGCAATGCCAGGAATACTTTCATGCTTAACCGCAATTTTTTGAAAAAATTCATCAGGGTCGGTATTAAAATAGTTTATACACACTGGCGAAAACCGCCTTTTTCTCTGCAAAAGTCATGGAAGAATACAGATTCAGGACCATGCCTGCCGTTACTACCATATCGGGCAAAACCATCCACTTACAGCCGATATCTAAGTCGTGGCTGGCCCCGTTGCTGATTTCATATAAGAAGTTATATTCAATGACCGGAGATAACTTTTTTATTTTAAATAGCCATGCTGCATTCACTTCGAAACTTTCTTTTTTAAAGCCTTCGTCAAGTACCAGACCGGGATTGAGATGCAGGCTGAAGTGCCTCCATGCCTTGGATATGCTGATGGTGGTTTTAAAATGGAAATCCTCATCACCGGATTTTTTTGCAGCATTGCCCGTCGGAAAATAAGTCCATAAATCAATTGTCATGGAAGGGATAAGCCTGGTTTCATGAATAGCATGCCACTTGTTGAAAATAAAAAGATTACCAAAACCATTATTTTTGAAAGTGATGCTGTCGAGATAACTGCCGTTAAAAATATAAGGTATTCCTGTTGCAATATGATGGTTTTTGATCCAGCCGTAACGGACAAGAATGTTGGTTGCCACCGTATATTTATAGTCCGGGGGTTTGTTAAATTCCTGATATGTTCCGCCGGGCGTGCGCCTGGAGTTGAACCATACATAGCTGCTGCCCATGATTATCGATAACCTGTTTTTTCCAAGCACACTCGCCGACCTGGTTTTTTGCAGCAGAAATATGGGATATTTTCCCAGGTAATTGTTGACGACAGCCTTGCCGGAATCTATATCCTGTCCGTACCCTTTAGTAACTATAAGAAGCAGGAAGATAAAACACAATTGTTTTCCTGTAAGGGTTATCATATCGATATGAATATCATAATAAAATATACGAAAAAACGGTGTAATAAAAAAAATTGGGGTATGCTGACGTTCAGATTTGCTGATGAGCTGATGTGCTGGCGATCCAATACTGATTAGAGGTTGTCCGGAAAAGTGTGTCGAAAAAAATAGTTAAATTGACATACATTATGGAATAAAACTTAATGAAATGATGATGACATAATGTTGTCACTCATGCAGATTAGGTTTGACAAAATATATTACCATTCAGGAAATGGAAAAAATTATAATGCTAAAAAAATCTGACCTTGACAAAGAACATATTTGTTGCGGTTTCTCAGATAAGAAGTGTAAAAAAGGTTATGAATTAAAGAAAGACTGGCTGAGAGATCAATTTGATAACGGATATGTTTTTCGCAGGATCGATGCCAGGGCGAAAGTTTTTATTGAATATGGTCCTGCAGAGAAAGGATGGGCCCCTGTTGAGGCACCCGGTTATTTGTTAATCAATTGCTTTTGGGTATCAGGACAATACAAGAGGAGGGGATATGGTAAAGAATTGCTGAGGATGGCTTTTGAAGAAGCCAGGGTACAGGGAAAAGCCGGATTAGTAACTGTTGCCGGCACAAGCAAGTTCCACTTTATGAGTGATACCGGATGGCTTTTAAAACAGGGCTTTACGACATGCGAAAAAACAATGTCAGGATTCAGTCTGCTTGTGAAAAAGATAACCCCGGATGCACAAAATCCGGCCTTTAAAGATTCCGTAAAAAGCGGAGCGTGTGAAGGTAAAGAAGGACTGGTGGTTTACTATTCGGACCGATGTCCGTTTACTGAATATTATGTAAACACGGTATTGACTGAAACGGCAGGGAAACGAAAATTGCCGCTTACGGTGGTTAAACTAAATTCAATGGAAAAGGCCCAGACAGCGCCTTCACCGGCCACCATCTTCAGCTTGTTTTACAAAGGCAGGTTCATCACTACGGATCTGAGTGTATGTCTGGATAACAGGTTTGACAAGGTGGTTAAAATACAATAATAAGAAACCCCGGGAGCCTTAGCCCCTGATTGAATACCGGCAGGGAATGATTTCCAAAGCTGGAGGTTACTTTGAGAGACTTCGCCAATACAAACGGTCTCATTTAAGTCTTCCGGTTTTTCATCACAACCCAAACCAAACCTACAATCAAAAACCCAATACAGCCAAAAACAAACACATCGCCAATTCGTGCATACAATGTTTTTACTTTTTTAAGGGGGAGGGTGGAAATCATTATCTTATCATTTTTATCGAAACTGCTCATAGAGGCGTTAATTTCGCCGTAGGGATTGATGGCGGCTGATAATCCGAACCTGGTGGAACGGACAATGGAGTGGCCCTGTTCGATAGCCCTGAAACTTGCCATCCGGGTATGCAGGGGGTCTATTCCTCTCCAGTCGGAGGAAGGTAGCGCAACTATGTCGGCCCCGGCATACATGTTTTCTTTTGCCAGATATGGAAAATCATAATCGTAGCAAATGGCACCTCCAATGTTGCTGCCAAACAAAGCTGCGGAAATGATCTTTTCTTTGCCCTTAATGGCAGGCTCGCCTGGCACGGGCTGGTGTTTATGATAGATATTTTTTATTTCTCCGTCAGGACCGTAAAGCACAAATTTGTTTTCATACCTGAAAGGCTTTCCGGGAAGTGGCACAACCCAGGAAGCAACAATGGCAATATTTTTTTCTTTCGCCAGCGCTCCTATTGAATCGCTCCACAGGGATTCATTTTCCGGGGTAAGATAAAAGGCAGCTTCATTCCACACAATAAGACGGGCACCGGCGCCGGAGGCTTTTTCTGTCCTGCTAAAAATTGCATTTATCACTTTCCTGTTAGATTCAGGGGAGGGCAGGGGCAACCCGCCAATTTCAGAATCTGTACCAACAGCAGCAACTTTGAGGGTTTCCCTGCCTGATGCACCTGAAAAGCCATATCGTAAACCGCCGAAGATACATAGTAACAGGAGACAGATGAGTGGTAAGGGTAAATTGGCAAAGCTATGCTTCCCGGATAGCAGGAGGTTGGCCAGCGCTGAATTTGTCCAGTATATCATGAAGCTTAATCCTGCCATGCCAAATAGGGAAACACCCTGCATGATACCGATACTGTTTGCCTGGGTATATGCTGCAACGCCCCAGCTGGCAAAAGGGGTGATAGTGTATTGTATCCATTCAAGGATGACCATGGACGCCGGGAATATGAATACGGAAATTCTGTGATTTCTGGAGTAACCATACAATAAATATCCCGGAAGATGTATGATAGCAAGCGGTACAGAGTATAATGGTATTAAAAAGTATGGGACCGGTTCTGTAATAATTTTTAAAACAATAAGGGACCAGGTGATAACAAGAAATAATGCAAAAACCAACCTTGACCGCAGTCCACGGGTAATATTCAGATATATTAAAAAAGGTACCATGGATACCCATGCCAGCAAATCAATATTCCATGACATGTGAGACAGTGCCATAAGTACCATACCGGTAACCAATAACCATACGGGTTTAATGCGGGCTGTTTTGATGCCGTCTGTCAATATCTTTTTCATAACCTTGTATTTAAATCCGATACAAAGTTCTGATTACAGACACCCAAATACATTAACAAATGTTAAAAACTGACATCAGGCTTTGGCTGCCCTGAGCCTGCTCAAAGAAACGTTTGTGATCCCCAGGAATGTTGCAATGGCTGGATGTGGCACTAAATTCTCAAAACCCGGATATTCCTTTCTGAAAATATGCAATCTTTCTTTTGCACTGAGGGATGCCAGGTTGATCTCTTTTTCAACTTTTTGTTGCAGTTCTTTCAGGAGGACCCTATTACCAAATATTCTCACCTCCATATTGCTTATCATCAACTCTTCAAACATACCGGCATCCATTTCACCCAGAGTAATATCTGTCAAAGCCTGAAAGTTGATATTGGTTATTCCTTTATTGTTCCGTGTAACATAGGGTGACAGAACGGACCCTTCCCTGAAAAATGAGATGGTAATTTCCTCTCCTTCCGGATTGACCAAAAAGCTCCTGCAGATACCTTTTATAAGAAAATATTCACAGTGATCGGGCTTTCCTTTTACAAGAAAAAGTGCTCCTTTTTTCTCATTCCTGTAAACCACAAGTTCAGCTATGGCAGCCAGTGAGTGAGCACTGATTTTGATGATGGAATCTACTATTTCTTTAAGCTCCTTCATAAGATAAAGGTAACTGAAAAGGAGTAGATTGACATAATCTTTGATCGGTTTGCCCTTGGGCAGGAACATCCTTGGGGCAAGACTTAACTGTCCCGCAACAGGAATGTTAGGGTCAAGTTTAACAACCTCAGGAGTTTACCAAAATGTCCGTTGATGTCTTTGTTCCAAGCTGTTCTGCAAGTCCGATGAGAAGCCCTTCCGGTCCCCGGATATAGCAAAGCCGGTATACGTTTTCAAACAGGACCACTTCGCCGACGAGTTGTGCTCCATTGTTAATGAGTCTCGGAATCAATTCATCAAGATTGCCGACCGTAAACATAATCCTTAAATATCCCAGTGAATTAACAGGGGCAGTCCGGTGGTCTGAAATTACTTTAGGAGTAAGAAACCGTGAAATTTCGAGGCGGCTATGTCCGTCAGGGGTCACCATCATGGCGATCTCCACACTTTGTGAACCCAGCCCGGTAACCCTGCCTGCCCATTCACCTTCCACCATCATTCTTCCTTCAGGTTTTAAACCAATTTCCGTGAAAAATGATATGGCATTATCGAGTGATTCTACAACTATTCCGACGTTGTGCATGATGGGTAATATGTTTGTCTGCATGGTATTATCTGTTTTAGAATTAAAATTTTCATCAGTCAGCTTTTACTTTCTGAGTTTTTTGTGTGAACATTTTAGTTATAACAAATTGCATGTAACAATACTCTTTGTGAAAGTGACAAAAAGAGCGTAACTTATATCTGTTTAAAATTCAACACGCCGATATAATGAAAAGAACGACATTCCTTGCATTTTTCTTACTTAAAGGTCTCGCTGTCTGCTTTCCCCAGAAACAAATCATTCAGGATCAATTTTCAGGATTAATAATGGAATTAAAAGCTGACAAACAATTTCTGACGATAATTCATATTGAAACCGGTTCACCGGCCGACCTGGCTCCGTTGAGGAACGGCGACAGGATTTTCACCATTAATTCAAAAAAGGTATCGGATATTAACGATTGTATGGAATACTTCCGGAACAACAGGGATAATTCCATTCAATATGGGATCAGGAGGTTTGATGATGGTGATCATACCGTGACACTGGAAAGGGCATCAGTCGATCTTTTTTCAGACAACATCTTTACCGAAGCGGAGTTATTCAGTATCACCTATCCCTTTCAAAGGGCTTCTATATCAAAAGATATTAGCACTGAAAAGGAGAAATATGAAAAACTGGAAGAAATTGTTCAGTCATCACACAATCCAAAGGCTTATTCTGTGAATAGTTTGAGTGAATCAGTCAAATCATGCCACTATAATATTAAGTTGAATTCAAGGGAGAATAATCAGGTTTCACTATTGGCTGATGGAAGCAAAAACCTGTTGGATTTTAAAACATTTGATTTCGATTATCTGGCTGAAGATGAACCGCTCCTTGAAAAGAACCTCCTGAATAAACTTGAAGAACAATTGGTGAGGCTCGGCCTGGAAAGAAATACAGAAAATCCGGATATGCTTATAATCATCAGCTTTTATTCAGGCCAGCAGGAGCAATATGTGCCGCCTCAACAAATCATCAGTACAAAAATCCATAGTTACTTCAACTGGTATTGGGGTTATATTCCCGTGCCTGTTACCGAATCCAGAACGAAGGAAGGATACACAAAAATTACTTATCTTACAAATATAACCCTGAAAATGCTTGATGCCAAAGAAATTCCTACCAGTAAAGTACCACCGGTGCTATGGTCTGCTTCATATTCAGAGCTGTCGTCTGAAAAAACATTTATCAGTGATATTGCAGGAAAGATTTTTAACAGCCTGTTACTTCAATTTCCTGTGGTCGTAAAGGAGAACAGTAAGTATTTGAGTGAATGTGTCTATACTTATACAGGAATAGTGTATGATAAAAATAATCCGGCGGTGATTGCGGATGTTTTTCCGGGTTCTCCTGCCAGCAAAGCCGGGATAGTAAAAGGAGATGAGATAATCAGGATCAGCGACAGAAAAATGCCTGAAGAAATATCATCATTCATTTTCTGGAATAACAGATCCGACTACAGAAATGCATTAAAATATCTGTTCATGCATACACCTCTGAAGAACAGCGATACCGGACTATTTAATCCACTAAAGTCGGATTATAAGGATTATATGTCACCGGAAGGCCAACCGGTAATTTTTGAGATCAGGAAAAAAGGGGAGATAAGTGTTGTACCTGAAATCAAAAATGCTGTTTTTTTTGAAAATGCAGGATTTACGGATTAAGCGAATTCCGGAGAAATCAGACTTCGGTCACCATAACCTGACACCCATGCTGGTATAGCAACAATCCGAAACTCTCCTTCCCATCTTTCAAAAATCACCATCCATTCACTATATTCGCACAACCGACTTTATCACCCATGATTGTTATTTACAATCCGCATCCCACACCCCGCACAGCTTATATTTTTAAACTGGCCTGTACCGATGTGATGGGTGTGGAGTACAGGATTGTGAATGATGAGGAGGAATTCAGGAATAGCCCGGAAGTGCGGCTGAACTACTCCTTTAACCTTATTGAAAATACATTCCAGGTAATCCCGTCAGGGATCCTTTTTGAAACCGGTCTGAAAGATATTCAACCTCCTGTGGGGAAATGGGATGAGCTTCCCGTATTGTTTCCAAACCAGTCGGTCAGAATCCCCTTCGACATTTTCTCCGCTATATTCTTCATGGTTACCAGGTATGAAGAATATATCCCCCACAAAACCGATAAGTATGGAAGGTTCATCGCAGAAGAGAGTATCGCTTTTAAGAATAATTTTCTACGGTTGCCCATCGTTGAACTATGGTGCCGGAAACTTGCCTCTGTCCTGAAAATTGAAAAACAATGCAGGAATTTGAGTTCCGCAAATTTCCGTTTTCGCCTTACCATTGATATCGACAATCCATGGACTTACAAAAACAAGGGCATTTACACGGCAGGAACACTGCTGAAATCGCTTCTTAAATTCAATTTGCCCGAATATCTTGAGAAATACCGGATTATTTCAGGGAAGAAGTCTGATCCGGGAGATACTTATAAAATGATCATGGAAATGACTGCGAAACTTGACATTCCGGTGAGTTATTTTATACTGTGCAGGAAATCCGGAAAAAATGATACAAACAGATCGCTGCATAAGAAAATTTTCAGGCGGCTGATTGGCGATTTGGAGAATTCCGGTACAATTGGGGTCCACCCTTCATACGATTCCGTCAGGAAAGAATCATTGTTGAAAAAAGAAATTGAGTTTTTATCCCGGATCATGGGAAGACGGATTACCTTCAGCCGTCAGCACTACCTGATGCTGAAGTTTCCGGATACCTACAGAAGACTGATTAAGCATGATATTACAGAGGATTTCTCCATGGGATACAGCTCACAGACAGGATTCAGGGCAGGCATCGCAAGGCCGTTTAAATTTTATGACCTTTTGCTGGACAAAGAGACAAATCTTACGGTTGTCCCATTTCAGATCATGGACCGTACGATGCTTTCATATATGAGGATTGATCCCGAAGAGGCAAAAGCAGAAATTGATTATTATAATGAAATTATAAGGAATGTGGGTGGAGAGTTAGTAATTTTATGGCATAACGACAGTCTGAGTGATTACGGAGAATGGAAGGGGTGGGGTACAGTGTTCAGTCACTCGTTGGAAATCAATAAATGAGATATATGATAAGATACCTGCACCATAGCGAAATTGATAAGGAACGCTGGGACTATTGTATCTCCAACAGCAACCTTCCTGTAGTGTATATGCTGAGCTGGTACCTGGATATTGTAGCACCTCAATGGGATGCGCTTGTGAAAGATGATTATCGAGTTGTTATGCCCCTGATGTGGAGAAAAAAAGGGTTCATAAAATATGTTTTTCAGCCTTTAATTGTACAACAGTCGGGAGTGTTCACCGTGACCAAAAAGAATCCTGACAGGGAATTGGTAAACGAATTTATAAATGCTATTCCACGACGATTCAGGTATCTCGACTATTCTTTAAATGAGACCATTGCTTTAGAACATTACGCAGGCAATCATATTTTGAGGAAAAATCATGTTCTTCCTATCGACAAAAGTTATGATGCAATTGCTTCGGGTTATTCCAGAAGGTGCCGCAGAAATCTGAACAAGGCCAATCAATGTAAGCTCCATGAATATAAAAATTTTAGTCCTGCAGAGGCAGTGGATTTCCTTCGTTTACACCTGAAAAAGAAGATCCCTGCATTTAATAATTATTACCATACATTACAGCATATAATCGAAAGCGCAATTGAAAGGGACATGGGCTCTATTATTGGTGCTGTTGGTCCTGGCGGAGAAATTACGGGGCTGCAATTCAACCTGCATAACCATCATCGTTGTACCATGGTGATTTGTGCCATTACTGAATTCGGCCATTATAGTGAAAGCATGTATTTTATTATCGACAGGATCATCAGAAAATATGCAGGGCAGCTCAAAGAACTTGATTTCTTTGGATCGAACATTCCTTCTGTTGAATTTTTTAACCTGAGTTTTGGTGTGGAAACACGATATTATGCAAGGATAAAGGTTAACAGGTTACCATTTTATCTCAGGTTACTGAAAAGATAAGTAGTTCTTTAATGAAAACTTATAAGAAATCTTTTTTAAGGATAGTTCACCCGTTGATCAGATCATTGTCACTGACATCTCTGATAAACAGATCGCATATTTTCTATCTGGTTCCTCTGTATCATTCCATACAACAATCAGATCAGCCTCATCTAAAATATCTCTATCAGCTTCGTGACGAAAACTCTTTTCTCCGCGACATGGATATGTTGCTGAAACATTATATTCCTGTCGATTCAGAAGAACTTACAAAATATATTTATGGGGAAAAGGAATTTACCCGGCCGGTATTACATGTTACCTTCGACGATGGTTTAAGTGAATTTTATGATGTTGCAGCACCTGTGCTTTTAAAAAAAGGAATTCCGGCAACATGCTTTATCTGTCCTTCATTCGTCGACAACCGCGCACTGATGCACCGCCATCTGGCGTCGCTTATTATCGGTCACATGCATAAGAGTCAGGCAGGATCAGAAGCCTGGAAGGTTTTTCATCAGTGGACCGAGAAACATGGCTTTGGGCATGTATACTACAGGAACATATTGCTTTCTGTTATCCAGTCTTCAAAAAATGTTCTTGAAGAACTGGCGGCCATGCTCGGGATCAATATCGCTGATTTTCTGAAAACCCGCAAGCCTTATCTTGAAACGGTACAGATTATAGAGTTGAAGAGCAAAGGGTTTAATTTCGGCGCACATAGCATGGACCACCCTGAATTTAGAGAAATAAGCCATGAGGAAATTGTAAATCAGGTTTCTGAAAGCATCAGACTTGTTGCTGAGAAATTCAAACCTTCCGGACGGTTGTTTTCTTTCCCTTTCACTGATGACAACCTAGACCTTTCATTATTCGAAAAAATCAATGCCGTTGCGGCACCCGACATTACCTTCGGCTGTGCAGGCATAAAGGAAGATGCTGTTACCACCAATATACAGAGGTTCCCTGTTGAATTATATAACGATAGGATCGAGGTTGCTCTTAAAAAGGAGTTTTTATACTATCGAATGCTCAGAATACTTGGAAGGGGGATGATCCGGAGATAATCCTTAGATCAGAAAATATCGAATAATTTCAGGATTGAGATCACCAGTGAGATGATCAGCACCCATCTTACGAAACCGGTTCCTTTTTTTACTGCAGCTCTTGCACCAACCCATGCTCCTGCCATATTTCCTGCAGCCAGCAGCAATCCCAGCTTAAAATCCACTTGCTTGTTTATAATGAAAACTACCAGAGCAAAAGGCGTAAACAGAAGGGTTATCAGCAATTTCAATGCATTGGATCTGATAAGGTCTTTTTTTTCTATAAGAACCAGACCTGCAAGCAGGAAAAAACCTATTCCGATCTGTATAAATCCGCCATAAATGCCGATCAGGAAGAAAATGATAAATGATAATACAGGATTACGGTCAACGTTTTCCTGGTACCTTGATTTGAGCCATATATCAGGCTTAAAAACAATAAGTAACAGCATGATGACAAGTACAACGCCCACAATCCTTTCCATGAGCACTTCACTCAGACGGTTTGCAATGAGCGCACCGGGTATCGAACCCAGTATGGAAGCAATGATTATTGACAGGCTGCCCCTGTAACCGGTAATTTTTTCTTTGGCAAAACCGGCTGTTCCAACAGCACATTGCAGCAAAATAGCAATCCTGTTCGTGCCATTGGCAACATTCACAGGCAATCCAAGAAAAATAAGCAGGGGCATTGAGAGCGCGGATCCTCCACCTGCAAGAGTATTGATAAATCCGGCGGCAAAACCAACCAGTATTACAGCTGGTACCATGTACCATTCCATAGGTCCAATTTATCCGGCAAAAATAATCAATTATTGATGGCTGGTGCTTTTTTTGTTCTCTTCCTTCCTTTATACGCCATGTTTAAGGTACTGCCAATAACGAAAAGTTCACCGGCAACAAAAACCGGCCAGTTGAACCATTGCGGGATGTAGTCAGGATGGATCGTAAACATTGTCTTTTTTGCTGTTCCCAATACAATACCAGTTAAGGGAACATTCCTTATGAAAGTCATATAATCCCAGATAAAAGAGAAGAATATGAATACTGCCCCGGTTATAAGCAGGGCCCAGGTTAATATACTGAAATTGAGTTTTTCACCGATCCCTTCACTTATGAGCACCATAAGCCCTATAAAAATCATTGAAAATGAAACTATTACAGGGGCCAGCACAGGTCCTGTCCATACCACCGGGATCAGAAAAAGTATGTCCCATGTCAGTGCTGATTGCGGCCAGCCAATTAGCAGGTAAAGAAACAGATAGTAAGTCAGGTCCCATATGGCGAAGCTGAGCAGAAAAAATGCCAGTCTCTGGGTGAAATTTTTACCGGCAATAATGCTTACTGTGGCCAGCATCACCATTGTGGCGGCTTCACGGATCAGTTCAACCAGGGTATCGGAAGAATCGAGAGGGGAAAGGGGGAAATCGAAGCCATAAGGGTAGTAAATATTTCTGAGATATACCACTACGGCACTTTCCAGAAACCCCATGGCTATGCTGTATAGTGCAACCCAAAATATGATTGCTTTCCAATTTAATCCGCGGGTCATAGCATCAATTTGGACAAAATTGGGAAAATAAATTAATAATGGAAAATATAAGTGATGGTCCCTGTCTGATAAAAGGGTGCGTTAGGTTTGCTATCGAACCTGCTCGACAGGGCCGCATTCTTTGCAACGCCTAACAGATAACTGTCGAGTGTTGTAGAACCTTTGGCGCCCGGTATGGCTTCTACTACGTTACCGTCGCGGTCTACTTTAATGGTGACAACTACTTTTCCCCTTTTCTGAAGATTAATGGATGGAACAGGTAACGAAACAGAGTTGCGCCCGGAAAGGTAAAATCCGGGAGCATTTCCACTGCCTCCGCCTTCTCCGTAATTGAGCGACTCAGGAGAACCGTCAGGATTACCCATGTTACCTTCACCGGTACCTATTCCCTGCGATCCTGTATATTCTGTGTTGTTTTTTCGTCCTCCATACAATGCCCTTGAATCAACTTTAGGTTCTTCTTTAACAGGGGCAGCTTTAGTTTCTTTTACAGCAGGAGTTTCGTTCTTTTTCGGGTCTACCTTCTTTTTTTCTGCTTTTTTTTCTTTTTTAACAGGTAATGAAGGTGCTTCCTCGAAATCCTGTGTGAGGATAGGTGTTTCTTTGCTGGTTTCTTTTACAGTTTCGGGTTTATTTTCTGGTTGGGTCTTAACAGGAGGACGAATGTTATATTTGGGTTCCTCAGGGCCGAAAGCAGAGTTTTCGTCGCCAAAATTTATAAGGATGCCTGCTTCGCCCGGCAAGGGCAGTGGTGTAATAAAGCCGAACAAGATGCAAGCCAGCAGTATTAAAGCATGAATGATTATTGTAGCAATTATTCCCCGGCTGTCAAATTCCATACATCAATAATTTTAACTTATCTGTCCTCGGGCGCCGTGGCCAGAATAACCCGGTATTTATTATCACGGGCTATATTCATAATCTTTACAACCTCTTCGATAGGAACACTCCTGTCGGCATGTAACGATATAGTTGGGTCCACCCTGTATTTCAGTTCTTTCTGAAGCAGCGGTTCAACCTGGGTATATGAAACCTGTGTAGTGCCGATAAAATATTTCAGGTCGTCGGTTATGGAAATTGTTACAAGGGGTTTCGCGGCTGTTTGTGTGCTGCTTTTTGGGAGCAACAGCTTGATTGCATTGGGTGCAATAAGTGTCGAACTCAACAGAAAGAAGATCAGCAGCAGGAAAACCAGGTCGGACATCGAAGACATGCTGAATTCCGCACTAGATCTTGTTGTTCTCTTTAGTGGCATCCTGTCATTATTTTACTGGTTCATATAACATATCCATGAATTCCATTGTGGAAGATTCCAGATGGTTTACCACGGCATTAATCCTAGATACCAGATAATTATATGCCAGGTAAGCAACAATACCTACTATAAGACCGGCAACGGTAGTTACCATTGCCTGATAGATACCACTTGAAAGGAGCTGAATATCTATATTATTACCTGCATTTGCCATATCATAGAATGCACGAACCATTCCCGAAACTGTGCCAAGGAACCCAAGCATCGGAGCAGCACCTGCCGTTGTTGCCAAAAGTGACAGGCCCTTTTCAAGAGATGCAACTTCAAGATTACCAACATTTTCAATGGCGGCATTTACATCCTGTAGCGGCCTGCCAAGACGATTGATACCTTTTTCAATCATCCTGGATACGGGTTTGTTTGTTGACTGACAAAGTTTCACAGCAGAATCTACTTTACCTTCATGGATATAGTCTCTGATGCGGTCCATAAAATTCCGGTCAACCATGGTTGTTTTTCTGATGACAAAAAGGCGTTCGAAAAAGATGTAGACAGCGATAATAGATAGTAAAACTATCGGGACCATAAGCCATCCTCCCTTTATTGCCAGATCAATGAAAGGCATTTTTAATTGTCCGGCATCCTGCTGGCTTAATGCATCGGCGGCAACACCCGCTGCTTCGGTTTGTAAATAATAAAAAAGATTCATCATATTACAGCTTAATATTAATTTCTCTCTAAAGTTATTAAAACGTTAAGGGATCGTCTTTATTTCAGGATAAAAAATTTTAACAATCAATTCGTCTCTATATCAGCCTCTTCGGGTTTTATTTTTTCCTTCTTTCCGGTAAGGGCAGCCCAATAATGGCTTAAGAGTTCGCTGAATGTATTGAATTCTTCCTTGTACAATATCCCAACACCCTGTGTTGAAGGGGCCTCTTCCAGCAGATCATAGTTTGTACGGTTGAAAGCGCGCAGCCTGATTTTTCCTTTTTTGTTTAGTTTATAGTCAACGTCTATATCGCCGGCAAATTTGTTTGCATTGACGGCACCTGTTTTCATATCAACTGATCCGTTTATGCTGAGCCTGTTATTTAGAAGTTGTGTGGAAAGAGCGACTTCAATTTCTTCTGATGATATGTCATCTTCGGGGCGGTAAGTGAATCCCAGGTCGAAACTGTTACTTATCTGTGAAACCCAGTTGCTTAGCTGGTTTGAAAATAGTTCGCTGGCATTGCTCACTCCTGCCATATACCCGTCATTGCTCTGGCTTCCGCCCGGCACCATGAACTGGTTCATGACAAGCAGGGTAAGAAATTGCTTGCTTAGGTCTTCTTCCGAGCCTATAACGCTTTGCACCCTGTTTCTTGTATCTTCATCGGAACTGGGCAGGTAAATATCATATTTTATTTCAGGTGATAAAAGCCTGCCGCTTAAAAATATTCTGCAATCAACTGTAACACGCTGTCCCATTTCTTCATCTGCAATTTCAGCTTTAAAAAGTTCAGACAGTGATGCCTTTGTCCGGTATACAGCTGTAATATCAACGTTAGCATTAACCGGATCACCGGTCCAGCGCAGTGTGCTGCCTTCATCTATTTTCAGCCTTTTATTGATCACATTTTTCAGGGTAAACAGGTAATCTCCTTTTTCAATGATATATTCTCCGGCCATATCGAACGTGCCAAGGGTATTAATTGTCAGCACAAGTTCGCCGGAACCGTTTGTTTTGATGATATCACCCATCGTAGGATCAAAAATGATCTGGACCTCTGCATCAGGCGTTACATGCAGGTTGAAATTCATTTGAATACCTGCCAGGTCTACTTTCTGAAGATTTTCATCCTCTTTGGTTGTGATGTTTGCGGTATCACTTCTGTTGAATCTCACGTATCCATAGTCACTCACTTCACTCACCTGATTAAGGGGAATAAACAACTTTGTCTTTTCATCGGTTGTTGCATCAATTTCAAAATTGAGGTTCTTGGCATTACCCTTGATATTGATGTTACCCGTAGCGTAAGCTGTGCCATAGAATGATTCATTGTCATTTTCCCTGGTATCCATACACAACATGCTTTCTATTTCAAGGTTCAGGTTTAATGAAAGGTCTTTTAAATGCTCTGCCCTTATCATTCCGTTCATCATGCCCCGGTTGCCCTGTTCATCTGTAAAGGGTATGTTGTCAAATATAAAGGTATTGTTAACCACTTCAATATTCTTGTTCACCATATATCTGGTTTTCAGGTAATCGACCTCGAAACTGTTACCAGAAATATCAATATCCCCTGTGAGTATGGGATTTGATCTGTGGCCTGATAAAAGTAGGTTGCCCGATACAAATCCCCTGAAATCAGAAAATATCCCTTGCATAAATGGGGCCACTATGGCTGATCTTATATTGTCGAAATTGATTTCAAAGTCTAGTTTTCCATTCTTCGACGGATAATAGTCTCCCTGCACTTCAAGGATTTTTCCCTGACCGCGTAAGGCTATTCCATTCATGTTAAGCGATTGTTTTCTGTTGTCCCATAAGGATTGGATGGTGCAGGTACCCAATTTTTCCCCGTTGAAAATGCAATCTTGAATTTCAAGGCCTGCGAAGAAAAGCGGGTTGGTCTTAAAACCTGTAAGATTCCCGGACCCATTCATCAAGCCTGAAAATTGCATATCATGTCCTCTGATGAAATAATTTAGATTTTCAAGGTCAAAATTTGTGAAGGAAAAATGAAGCGTATCTTCCGGGGTCCCTGAAATTTTCCCATGTGCTTTTATGTTTTGCCCCATATGCCTGAGAAGAAGATGGTCGACAGATACACCTGCAGTATCAACAAAAAGCATCAGTTTTTCCAGATCCCATTTTGCATCGTTAATAATGATTGCTGAAGGGTTAATACTCACTGATAATCGTTTACTGCTTTCCGGATTGTAAAACTCTGCTGTGCCGGAGATTTTACCGCTGTTCATGGTGCTGTCCCAGTTAAGCCACTGAGTTTTAAAAAAGAGTTTATCTTTATTCAGGGTTGATTCAAGGGTTAGATTTTCCAATCCCGCCCGTGCATCGAATACGACCGACTGGCTTCCCACATTGGCCAGTAGTGATGAATCTTCCGTATCAATATTCAATACAACTCCATTCAATGTATTACCTTTTATTTTCATTAATGAAGTTATAAATGTACAGGTTAGCGGCGATGTGCTTTCGGGATTATAATAGCCCGTCAGTCTTGAATCATCTCCAATAGTGTATTCAGGCAGGAAAAATTTAAAAAAGTATTGTGTCTCTTTAAACAGAAAATTAAATGCGATTTTTGATCGGTATAGGCTATCCGGACTGGAAGGTATATTCGCAAATAATGACGGGAGATACCTTCGGGCAAACCATTTGTATTCATCAGCGAGCATGCTGAATGTATATTTCCCCGTAATTTCAGCGTCAACCAAATCGGATCTTATGATGAGCTCATTTGAGTTTTCCTTGTTCCTTACAATTATGTTTGCATCGTAGATCTGTATCTGGTCCTCAGATTTTGTAAAAAGAGAATTCAATAGTTTGAATTCGCCATTCAACTGGTCAAAATCTTTTCCTTTAGCATTGGCTTTGAGAAGAAAAGAGGCATGGAATCCCGAATCAGCAGGTGTTATATTAAGGGCATGAAGGTTTGCATCGATTACATTTAATTTAAAATCGTACCTGGGCAGTTCAGAAGCCATATCAACGAGCCCATTGAACTCAAAAACCAGGTTAGGGTCGTTGATAATCACATTTCCGTCGAAGTGCTTATCAGAAAGTTTACCCCTGATGTCTATATTCCGGTAGTTGTAATTTTTAAATGTCAGCCTGGTTATTTTCCCATCAAGATCGGCAACAATATTTTCATTTTCAGCTAACAGACCGTTAACCGACATTTCCATACTGATATTCCCGAGCATGGTGTTGTTTGCAAGCTCCCCGAGCCTGAAATCATGTGTATTTAACTTACCTGTAACTGAAACGGCATTTAACGAGTCGGGAGTAAACATGAGGTCAGTGCTTATAATACCAAGGTTTGTGGTAAGTTTACCTTTGGCCACGAAGTCATTAAAAAAACCGGTAAAATTACCTTCATAGCGAATTGATGTCAGACGTTGCAGAAATTCAGGGATTTCAAGCCGCTGGTTCCGGGGCAGGTTTAATGATGTAATATCAGCAATGGTGGTAGACATTTCATTGAGTCTGAAAAACAGAAAAGTCTCTTTTGCCTGTGGCAGGCCATTCATATTAAAATCACCTGAAAGGTTTGAATTATCGCCCCATGTAACATTGAGTTTTTTACCCTTGAAATTTGAAATGGCCCCGGATAACTCTCCCTTTATTTTAAATTTCTGTTTGTAATTATTAAAAAAATCAGCGAAACATCCCACATCATTCATTTGTACCGAACTCTGGTCAAAGCCAATATCAAATATTACTTTATCATATAAATATTCTGGTTGAAAGTCCTTAAAAGAACCGAAATCCATTTTTACCCGTGAAGCTTCAATATCCGATTCTTCTGTAATAATGCTGATGTCGCCAAAATACAGGTAGGTATTCGAAAGTTCCATGGTACTTGTATACGATTTTACTTCGAAACCGCTGTTTTCAATGAAAGAGAGCAACTCAATGTTCATTCCTACAGTATCTCCCTTTATTTTTAATTCACTCACTCTGCAGTCAAGATTTGAGAGCCGCATATTACTGAAGTCGATGCCAATACTGTCGGGTTTTGGACTATATATTTTCATATCGAACCGGCTGTTTTTCAGGCTGATCCTGTTTATTCTGGTTGCCTGTGAAGGCTTATGCCCACTGCGGCTTTTTGAATTGATATAGTCGATAATGTGCTGAAAATTCAAATTTTTTGAAGAGTCAACTGTAAGTTTAAGAACAGCGTCATGCAAATCCATTCTTTTTACAGGATTGGCAGAGAATGAATTGCCAGCCAGCACTGTGAGGATAGAAGGGGTTGTAGCTTTTATCCTTCCTGAAAAAATGACAGTATCACCTTCCTGATCGGAAATGAGAAGGTTGGTGAATCTTATCCTGTTAAAAGTTGTTATCCGTACAGATGAATATTGCAGGTCCGAACCGATTTCATCTGCTATCCAGCCTACGGTTTTTTTTACGGCATAATTCTGTAATGAAGGTATCTGAATAACAAAAGAGATTATAACCGGCAGCAGAATAAGAAACAGCAGCACGTATGAAAGGATCCTCGTTATTTTTTTAATAATTTTGCCGGTCATAAGGCGTAAATATATAGAATAACAAAGATTTAATGGATATTATTATTCTGGGCATAGAATCTTCGTGTGATGATACTTCAGCTGCAATTATACAAAACGGCTTTCTATCCTCAAATAAAATTGCCAACCAGGATATCCACCGTGAATATGGAGGGGTTGTGCCGGAACTTGCATCGAGGGCGCATCAGCAGAATATCGTACCGGTTGTTGAAGTGGCCATGAAAAATGCCGGAATCAGCCGGAAAGATATAAACGCAGTAGCATTCACAAGAGGGCCGGGGCTTATGGGTTCGCTGCTTGTCGGAACTTCTTTCGCAAAAGGTTTTGCCATCTCACGAAATATCCCGCTTATTGATGTCAACCATCTGCACGCTCATATCCTGTCAGTATTTATCAGGGAAACAGGTCAGGATAAGCCGGTTCCGGAGTTTCCTTTTTTATGCCTGCTGGTTTCCGGCGGCCACACTCAGATCCTTATTGTTCACGACTATCTGAAATCGGAAATACTGGGGCAGACAATCGACGATGCAGCAGGGGAGGCATTCGACAAATGTGCCAAAGTGATGGGGTTACCCTATCCCGGCGGCCCGGTTATCGACAGACTTGCGGCTTCAGGCATTCCTACGGCATATACCTTCAGCAAGCCCCAGGTACCGGACTTAGATTTCAGTTTCAGCGGGCTGAAAACCTCCTTTCTGTATTTTCTTCGCGACAGGTTGAAAGAAGATAAAGACTTTATGGAAAAGAACCTCAGCAACCTCTGTGCATCATTGCAGGCAAGCATTACCGGAATACTCATGGAAAAATTGGTTAAGGCATCGGAAAAAACAGGGATTAAACAGGTGGCGTTGGCTGGCGGGGTATCGGCAAATTCAGGGCTCAGGAAGGCACTGGCTGATACCGGTGAAAAGCAAGGCTGGCAGGTTTTTATTCCTGAAGCAAAATATTCTACTGATAATGCGGCAATGATAGCGCTGACAGGATATTATAAATACCTGAACAGGGAATTTGGAAACTTTGCAGATGTTCCTTTTGCCAGAATTAAACAGTAAAACTGAATTTGTGGTTTAACCTGGTTTCAGCTTCCTTAATATTTTCAAGAAAAGCATTTGTCAGCCCTTCATGTATATGTTTTATTGGTCCCACCACGCTGCAAGCCCATTCAATGTATTCAACCTTGGCCCGTTTGGTCCAGTATAGTCTTGTATTGATGATATCTTTTATATTACAGGCCTTATCGGCAATCTTTATGTATTTCGCTTCTGTTGACAATCCGGCAACTTTCAAAACCTGTAACTTTTTACGCTCCTTTCTGGGCAATTCCATATCATCAGTTACCTCTTCAACAATTTTTAATGCTCTTTCACCAAAATGTTCCGTAATTTCATCAGCTGTTGTATCGGTATCTTCGAGAATATCATGCAGCAAAGCAGCGATAATCAATTCCCTTGCAGGATTCACAACAGTCCTCAGAATAAGATGGGTTACCTCAATAGGGTGATTGATGTAAGGTATTTCTCCTGCGCCTTTTCTTTTCTGATGCCTGTGTTTATATGCGGCAAATTCCAGCGCATTGAAAACTTCAGTCAGAATTTCATTTTGTTTGCTGTTGATAATCAAGTTATTCATTTAGCTGTTTTTTATATAAAATTGTCTGCTGTATTTTTATGGAAACCTTTTTTTTATTGATTTACGTATAGTATAATCAATTTAAAATATTGTATTTTTAAATTTCCTACTTATTGGCAAATTAATAAGTTTCATGAACAACCTGCTAATTGATAGTACAAAAAAAACACCTGAAGTAAGGTTTCATCCTGATGGAAGGTTGAAAATTAGCGGACGTTCCATTCCTGAAGACCCCGGTCTGTTTTACGACCAGTTGTTTGAATGGATGTATTATTATTGTCAGGAACCACGGGATATTACAACGCTTGATATAGAACTTGAATACTTCAACAGCGGTTCTTCGAAAGCAATTCTTCATATTCTCAGGGCCCTGGTTGATATTTCAAGGAAGGGCAGAAAACTTACTATTAACTGGTATTATGAAGAGGGTGATGATGATATTTTGGAGCGGGGCGAATATTATGAATCGATACTGGGCTTTAAATTCAACTTTATTGAAACCTGATCAGAATAATTTCAGGTTTGTTTCGTTACAATTGCATGTATACTTAATTCTGAAATGAAGATACTCCCTGTACTTTTGCTGGTATTTCTTGGTTTTTCGGATGGCAGGCTGAATGCGCAGAATTGCAGAGCGGGCAACACCACGTTTAAAAGCGGAGAGGAACTGGACTATATCGTTGCTTACGATTGGTTTGTTATCTGGACTGATGTAGGCAATGTTAAACTAACTATTAGCGATACTACCTTCGGAAATGAACCTGCCTACAAATTCAAAGCATTGGGTACAACATTTAAAAACTGGGACTGGATCTTTAAGGTCAGGGACAGGTTTGAAACCGTTGTCGATGATAAAACGCTTAAGCCATACAGCGCCATAAGGGAGATCAGGGAAGGGAACTACAGGCAATATGATAAGTACATCTATAATTTTAATCACAATGTTGCCTATGCAAGGAATAAAACAAATGAGAAACCTATTACTCTCGACACCATACCCATTACAGGCTGCACTTTCGATATTATGAGTGCACTGCTATATGCCAGAAATGTTGATTTTACCAAATACAATATCGGCGACTCCATTCCTATAAGCATCCTTCTTGATAAAGAATCATACCCTATCTATTTCAGATACCTTGGAATCGAAAATTTTAAGCTGAAACATGTGGGTGAATTTGAATGTATTAAATTCTCTGTAATGCTTATTGAAGGTGAAATGTTTCATGAAGGAGAAGACATGACTATATGGGCGACGAACGACAGAAACCGGATCGTAGTATATGCCGAATCACCTATACTTGTAGGATCCGTGAAGGCCCGTCTTACAAGTATCAAAAACAACCGTTATCCGCTTACATCTCTTAAGAAGAAAGTCAAATAAGTATTATGCAATATTTTCGCTATTTAAAATTGTTCTGAGTTACGTAAAAAAGAGTTTGTTTTCATTTTATGTTTGTATAGATATTTTATTTTTGTGTGACTTTTACCAATGGGAGTAGCATGAATTCCCCGGAATGTATTGAGCAAAAAGGCATTATTGAAAATATAACTGGCACACGGGCCATTGTTCGGATTAATGTATTATCGGCCTGTGCTGCTTGTCATGCAAAAGGGGCATGTGGAACTTCAGAAAGCAGTTCAAGGCTTGTAGAAGCTGAAATTACCAAAGGAAGTTTCTCACCGGGTCAGCCTGTATATGTGGTTATGAACAAGACCATGGGCATAAGAGCGGCTGCTCTGGCTTACTTCGCACCTTTTGCCATTGTTATCACCACCCTTCTAATCCTTGCATCATGCAACCTGAGCGAATTGGTCAGCGGCGCAGTATCATTGCTGATCCTCATTCCCTACTTCACAGGTTTATATCTTTTCAGAAACAAACTGAAAAGATCATTTAGTTTTACTTTAAGAAAGGATTGATAATATGAATCCGACAGTAATATACACCATTATCTCATTAAGCGGTTTGGGAATTTTCTCAGCGATCATTTTGTATTTCGTGGCACAAAAGTTTAAAATTATTGAAGATCCACGGATCGATCAGGTTCAGGATGCACTTCCGCAGGCCAATTGCGGTGGTTGCGGTTATGCCGGCTGCAGAAATTTTGCTGAAGCGTTGGTCAAAGCAGAAAATTTCGACGATTTGTTCTGCCCGGTTGGTGGTAATGCCACGATGGGATCCGTGGCTGCCATACTTGGAAAAAATGCTGTGGAACAGGAACCTCGTGTTGCTGTGCTAAGGTGCAACGGCTCCTGCGATGTGAGGCCATCCATTAATTTCTACGATGGTACTTCCAGTTGTGCTGTTGCAGCTTCGCTGTATGGAGGTGCCACCGGCTGTCAGTATGGCTGTCTGGGCTTTGGCGACTGTGTTGCTGTGTGCAAATTCGACGCACTTGCCATGGACCCTATATCAGGCCTTCCGGTTGTAAATGATGTTAATTGTACTGCTTGCGGGGCTTGTGTTAAAGCTTGTCCGAAGAACCTATTCGAGCTGAGAAAACGGGCTAAAAAAGACCGTAAAATTTATGTGGCATGCATGAATGAAGACAAAGGTGGAATTGCAAAAAAGAGCTGTGCCGTGGCTTGCATAGGCTGCACCAAATGCTTCCAGGTATGCCCGTACGAGGCCATTACCATGGCCAATAACCTTGCTTTTATCGATTCCGACAAATGCCGTCTTTGCAGAAAATGTGTTCCCGTATGTCCTACCAATTCAATTCTGGAAATAGGATTTCCTCCCAGAAAAGAAAATGAAGAAGTGACGGGAGAAGTGGCAGGACAACAGAATAATCAAACGAATAAGGAGGTTTAGCAGTGTTAAAAACTTTCACAAGGGGTGGTGTACACCCTCCCCAGAATAAAATAACATCGGATTGCAGAATCGAAGACCTGCCGCTACCGGTAAATGTGGCAATTCCTGTTGCAATGCATTTGGGTGTCCCTTCAAAGCCGGTTGTGGACAAGGGCGCTGAAATAAAAGTAGGCCAGCTGATTGCCAAAGGTGATGGTTTTGTTTCAGCCAATATTCATTCCCCGTTTTCAGGCAAAGTGGTAAAAATTGATAAATCCATCGATATCTCAGGATATAAACGCGATGCAGTCTTTATCACCGTAGAAGGAGATAATTGGCTCGACACTATCGACCGTTCCCCTGTTTTAAAAAGAGAATTCAACCACTCACCTGAAGAGCTGATCAAAATTATGGGTGATGCTGGTATCGTGGGTATGGGAGGTGCAACCTTCCCTTCGCATGTCAAGCTCACTGTTCCTAAGGGTAAAACGGTTAATACCCTGGTAATTAACGGTGCGGAATGCGAACCCTACCTTACTTCCGACCACGTCCTCATGCTCGAAAAAGGAGAAGAGATACTCACAGGTGCAGCCATACTTATGAAAGCCCTCCGGGTGGAAAAGGCTGTTGTCGGTATTGAAAACAATAAAACCGATGCTATTAAGCATCTTCAATCACTTCTTACGAATTTTAAAGGCATCAGCATACAACCCCTGAAAGCAAAATACCCTCAGGGTGGGGAGAAACAGCTTATAAAAGCCATTCTGAAAAGAGAGGTGCCCTCGGGTGGTCTGCCGGCAGATGTTGGGGCTGTAGTATTTAATGTCGGTACTGCATTTGCGGTTTATGAAGCAGTTCAGAAGAACAAACCTTTAATAGATAGGGTAGTTACTGTAACAGGTAAGTCTTTAAAAAAACCTTCGAATTTCAGGGTACGTATCGGTACCCCTGTAAGTAATATTCTTGAGGCTGCTGGCGGTCTGCCTGAAGATACCGGAAAGATAGTCAGCGGGGGACCTATGATGGGTAAAGCGGTAGCCGATACATCAGTGCCCGTGGTAAAAGGCAGTTCAGGTATTCTGGTGATTACGCAAAAAGAGGCGAGAAGAAGAAAGATAGAACCCTGCATACGCTGCGGTAAATGTGCCTCGGTTTGTCCTCTCGGGTTGGAACCATACCTGCTGATGCCCCTGGCTCAAAAATCGATTTACGACAGGCTCGAGAAAGAAAGGGTGATGGACTGTATGGAATGCGGCTCATGCACTTATACATGCCCATCGGCAAGGCCCTTACTCGATTTTATCCGGCTGGGTAAATCGGAAGTTGGAAAAATTATCAGATCAAGAAAAAAATAATGGCTAATCTAATCACAGTCTCACCTTCTCCACATATTCATAGTGGGCTTTCTGTAAATAAATTAATGTTTGGGGTTATTATAGCGCTGGTACCGGCCTTTATCGTTTCAGTATTACTTTATGGGGTTGGCGCCATCGTTGTTACCCTTATCTCGGTAGCATCATGCGTGTTGTTTGAATTCCTGATACAAAAATTTATTCTTAAAACAGAAGTACGTATTACCGATGGTTCTGCCATGGTTACCGGAGTCCTGCTTGCATTTAACCTACCTTCCAACCTGCCCTGGTGGATTATCATTATAGGGGCAATGGTCTCTATTGGTATTGCCAAAATGACTTTCGGAGGCCTGGGAAACAACCCCTTTAATCCGGCATTGGTTGGCAGGGTATTCCTTCTGATCTCCTTCCCTGCACAGATGACAACATTCCCTGTACCATCTGGTATTTCAACACCATATATCAGTCAGGTGGATGGCTTTACCGGGCCTACACCCCTTGCCATGCTTAAAGAAGGCATTAAACAGGGCGTGCCTGTTGCGGATTTGATGAAGGATGCTCCATCCCATATGGATCTTTTCCTTGGCAACATGGGGGGGTCGATGGGTGAGATTGCCGGAGCAGCTCTCTTACTGGGTTTGATTTTTATGCTGATCAGAAAGATCATAACATGGCATATCCCCGTTAGTATTATTTTAACGATTGTGCTCTTCACAGGATTACTTTATCTGATTAACCCTGAAAAAAATGCTGATCCTTTGTTCCACCTTCTTACCGGCGGCATATTGCTGGGTGCTATTTTCATGGCAACTGATTATGTTACATCGCCCATGGCTCCGGCAGGTATGATAATCTTTGGTGTGGGCATCGGATTGCTGATAATAATTATCAGGGTTTACGGCGCATACCCTGAAGGCGTTTCATTTGCCATACTTATTATGAATGGTTTTGTACCTCTTATTAACCGCTATATCAAACCTAAACGATTTGGGGAGGAAATTAAAAATGGCTAAAGAGTCTACTTTTTCAGGTATGTTAATAACATTACTGCTGATAACACTTCTCTCTTCGGTAGCATTGGGATATGTATATGAGCTAACCAGGGAACCAATTGCAGTCGCAAAAATGGCTAAAAAGAATATGGCCATAAAGAAGGTTACGCCTGCCTTCGCCAACAATCCGGTCGATGATGTTTTCAGTGTTCCTTCCGATGGGGATTCACTTTATCTGTATCCTGCAAAAGACAGCTCGGGAGCTGTTATCGGTTATGCCATCGAAACCTTCTCCAATATTGCATTCAGCGGTTCAATCAAATTGCTTGTTGGCTTCCTTCCCGAGGGTAACATTAAAGAGATAGCAGTTCTTGAGCATAAAGAAACCCCGGGACTGGGAGATAAAATGATGAAATCAAAATCTGATTTTAGTTACCAGTTTGAAGGAAAAAACCCTGCCAGTTTTGTCCTTAAAGTAAAAAAAGATGGGGGAGATGTAGATGCTATAACAGCTGCAACCATTTCATCCCGGGCATTTTGCGATGCCGTGCAGCGCGCCTATAATGTTTTACCGAAAGGAGGTACACAATGAACTATTTAAAAGATCTGACAAAAGGTTTTCTGAAGGATAATCCTACCTGGGGGCTTTTCCTGGGCTTATGTCCTACCCTTGGTACTACAGGATCAGCCTTAAACGGCTTAGGAATGGGACTGGCAACTACTTTTGTTCTTGTCCTTTCGAATGTTTTCATATCACTTTTTGCACGCGTTATCCCCGATAAGGTTAGAATTCCTGCTTATATAGTGATCATTGCAGCGTTCGTTACTGTTGTAGACTTGCTGATGAGCGCTTATACCAATACTCCGGGGCCTAACGGAGAACCAAGTCTTTACGACAGCCTCGGGATATTTATTCCCCTGATCGTGGTAAACTGTATTGTACTTGGCAGGGCAGAAGCCTTCGCAAACAGGAACACAGTATTCGCTTCGCTCATTGATGGGGTTGCCATCGGTATAGGATTTGCATTTTCACTTACTCTATTGGGTTCTGTCCGGGAACTGCTTGGAAGCGGATCTATCTTCGGAATGAAATTTATTGACGGCGATGGTATCCTGGTCTTCGTAATGGCACCCGGTGCTTTCCTGGCCCTGGGCTATCTGATAATGATTATGGTGAAACTCAGAAAACGTCTGTCAAAAGCATAATAACACATGGAATATATAATTATCATCATTTCTGCAGTCTTTGTAAACAATATAGTGTTTGCACAATTCCTTGGCATGTGCCCACTGATGGGTGTTTCAAATAAGACAGATACATCTGTTGGCATGGCCGGAGCTGTCACCTTTGTAATGGTGCTGGCAACAATCGCCACTTACCTGTTCCAGAAATACATACTTGATCCCCTGGATATTTCTTTCTTACAGACGGTTATATACATTCTTATTATCGCTGCGCTGGTGCAGATTGTGGAAATCATTCTTAAGAAAGTCAGTCCTTCATTATACCAGGCACTGGGTATTTTTCTTCCTTTGATAACCACGAATTGCGCAATTCTGGGTGTAGCCATTCTTACTTTCAATAAAGGTTTTAACCTTGCCGAAGGTGTTGTGTATGCGTTTGCAAATGCTATAGGTTTTGGCCTTGCGCTGATACTCTTTGCAGGTATCCGCGAGCAGCTGGAGTTGCAGGATGTACCTAAAGGCATGCGGGGCCTTCCGATAGCTTTTATTATTGCAGGTATCATGGCCATGGCTTTTATGGGTTTTGCCAACATAATCTGAGTTGATATTCGGGATTGATGGAAGGGTTGAAGATTGAAAAAGCAACATTACAGGATGCTGCTGCAATCCTAAATCTGCAGAAACTTGCCTTTCAATCAGAAGCTGAACTACATAACGACTTTCATATTTCTCCGCTTCTCGAAAGTATTGATGATTATAAAGCCGGATTTAATAATTATCATTATCTGAAAGCTGTCTTTCAGGGTTTACTGGTCGGTTCGGTAAGAGGACGACTTACAGATGATAACAGATTACTTATTGGCCGGCTGATCGTGCATCCGGATTATCAGGGTCGCGGCATTGGCAAAAGCCTGATGGGGCAAATTGAAGATGAATTCAGAGGAGTTTCTCATTTTGAACTTTTTACCGCAGAAATTAGTGTCAGGAACATGACTTTCTACAAAAAGCTGGGTTATGAAATCACTGATAAATTCAGGGAGCCTGCAAATGAAAAAATTACACTGGTAGTTTTCCGAAAAAAACCTTCGAAATAAAACCGAACTCAAGGTCAGCTTGGTTGTTTTTATTAAGTGTGACAAATTCTCAAGCTGATGAGACGTACGCTGATTATTTTTGGTACCAGAAGGGGTACTACTGAATATACTGCCCAGGTAATAGCTGAGACTTTAATTTTAAAGTTCAGGCACAGGGTGGAATTGGTTAATATCAAAAGAATTCGTCGTTACCGGAAACGGTTTAATGAATTTGACAATATTATCGTTGGAACATCCATCGTCCGTGACAGATGGATCAGAAGAGTTCTGAGATTTTTAAAAAAGCACAGCTTTAGCAGTCAAAGAGTAGCCATCTTTATTACTGCAGGGTATACATTGAATAAAGCTATTAAATACGGGTTGTCAAAGAAGGAAGTAAGGGAAGAAGCCATACAGAAATATATAGATCCTTACCTGCCTGAGTTTACATTTAAACCCTTTTCCAAAGCTGCTTTCGGTGGCATGACCGTTAAATCTTTCAAAGAGAAATTCAATAGCTGGGACCGCGAGGAGATTGAAAGCTGGGCATCTCAACTTGGACACAGTATGCAACCGGATATTAGCGAAATATTAACATTTCAGGAACAGAATATATAATCTTTCCCCTCTAAATAACCTATCGTTGATAAGAACTCTCTGATCAATGTCCGGATCTCGTGGTTGGATGCATATGCAACAATGAAATTACTTCCTGCCGGTGGTGTTTGTGTATATTCAATTACATTATATTGAGGGTTTGCATGCAAGTCTACCTGGAATTTTGGCTGTATCCCTAATTCCTTTAATAACGAAAAACATTGTCGGGCGACTTTTCCGGCACCCCATGAAATGATCCTTGGATGATAGGGATTATGTTTTTTAAGCCATTCTGAGATATAATATGCTTTAAGCTCTCTAAAAGTCGGGGATGAAGACAGGTCGGAGTTTCTTTCAAGGCGTCCGGGATAATCTTTCCATTCTATAAGATGTTCGGAAAGTTTATGCATTGCAGTACCTTTGTTCAGGAGTCTCAATATAAGTTCATAATCTTCGGGAAAAGCACCTGTCCGGTATAATACATTTTGTGCAATCTGCTTACGGAACACTATCGTCGAATAAATGAGCGGACAAGTTATAAAGCTGCTGTATTCAATTTCTTCGTGGGCCAAAATACTGTTAGTCCACTTAATATATTCGAAATTCTCAAATCTTAGGCCTTCATCGCTAATGTATTCAGCACACGTTGCAACAACATCGATAGTTTCATTTTCATTTAGAAACCGGTATTGTTTTTCTAATTTCTGCGGATGGGCCAAATCTCCTGGTTCGATAATACCAATATATTTTCCGGCAGAGACCTTTATGCCCTCGTTTAATGCATCTGCAATTGACTTCTTTTCTGTTCTGAGATACACAATTCTTTTATCAGCCGAAGCATATTGCTGTGCTATCGATTCACTTTTATCATCAGAATTACGGTCAATCAGAATGAGTTCCCATTTTTTGAGGTTCTGCTCCAGAATGCTTTCAATACTTGCAGAAATTGTTTTTTCATCATTCCGGAAAGTCATAATAACAGATAGTTCCATCTCCCAATCTTTACTGCAACATGGTACGGTTACACAACAATCTTATATATTCTTAGTTTTAACGAGGCGTGAAAAATGGCTGTATTATTCTATTTTTGTGCCGGTAATCTGATAGCATGGAAAATAATATCGCGAAAATTGCCAGGGCAACCAACCTGGATATAAAAAACATCAGGAATGTCATTAAATTGTCAGAAGAAGGGGCTACCATCCCTTTTATAAGCCGCTACAGGAAAGAAATGACGGGCAGTATGGATGAGGTTGCCGTGGCGGGGGTTCTGGAATCATACAAAAAGCTTTTGGAAATTGATGACCGCAGAGAAAGCATTCTCAAAAATATTGATGAGCAGGGCAAACTGACTCCCGAACTGAGAAGCACTATTGAAAATGCACAGTCGCTGACCGAGCTTGAAGATATTTACCTTCCCTATAAACCAAAGAAAAAAACCAGGGCCGGGATCGCTAAGGAGAAAGGTCTTGAACCTCTGGCAGCAATTCTTATGAAACAAAAGGAAGTGGATATTTATAGGATCGCTGAGGATTTCATAAACGAAAAAGTACCTGATGCAGAGGCTGCACTGCAGGGGGCTCGTGATATTATTGCCGAATGGGTCAGTGAAAATCAACGCTCTCGCGATACGGTGAGGTTTCATTTCAGGAATGGCGCTGTGATCACATCAAAAGTTTTAAAAGGCAAGGAAGAAGAAGGTATTCAGTATAAAGATTATTTCAGTTCTTCCGAACCACTTTCGAAATGTCCTTCGCACAGGTTACTGGCAATGAGACGCGGGGAAGATGAGGGTTTTTTGAAAATTGAAATTACCCCCGATGAAGACAGGGTTATTGAAGCACTTGAAAAGCAATTTATAAAGGGTTATATGGATATTTCAGAGCAGGTGCGGATGGCAGTAAAGGACGGTTATAAACGGTTGCTGCAACCTTCCATCGAGAATGAATTTCGTGCCCTGTCGAAGGAAAAGGCTGATGACGAAGCTATCAGGGTTTTTGCTGCCAACCTGCGTCAGTTGCTTATGGCTTCTCCCCTGGGAGAGAAAAGGATCCTTGCCCTCGATCCGGGTTACCGGACTGGATGCAAGGTTGTGTGTCTCGATGCCAACGGTAATCTCCTTCATAACGAAACTATTTTTCCCCATCCGCCTCAGAGTGATACGAAAACAGCTGCCCACAAGCTCACATCTCTCGTGGAAATGTATAAGACAGAAGCTATTGCCATCGGAAATGGAACTGCCAGCAGGGAAACAGAACATTTCATTAAGAAACTTCGCTTCCAGCGCGACATCCAGGTGTTTGTCGTAAATGAAGCAGGTGCTTCGGTTTATTCTGCCTCAAAAATTGCCAGG
>Ga0123335_1001864_pt1 | contig 33064 bp, 35 predicted proteins | sample BiotimSIPDNA_2_FD_89707 | JGI IMG/M metagenome (GOLD analysis project Ga0123335, IMG submission 89707) | Anaerobic biogas reactor microbial communites from Washington, USA - Biogas_R2 time_0 SIP DNA | ecosystem: Engineered > Bioreactor > Anaerobic > Unclassified | place: Washington, USA... | reverse complement strand
GCTCCCTTTTTCGGAGCGCTGCGCGATATACTCCCGCACGACCTCCAGAAACAGCTTCGCGCTCGGATTTTTCATCTGCTTCGGCCAGGCCGCTATATACTCCCTGTCGGTATTCATATCCTCTATCGGGATTATATCGAGAGAATTCGGGAAAAAGACTTTAGGCAGCGTTTCTGGCATGATGGACACACCCAGCCCGGCGTTTATCGCCAGCATAACTGATTCGACCTTGTCGTACCGGTTCATTATGTCGGGGATGTAGCCGTGCGCTTTACAGATCGACATTATGTGGTTGTAGAGCAGCGGGCTCCCCGGCTCCATCGATATGAGAAAGCGTTCGTTCTCAAGCCTCCGGAAATCAAATTCGCCCTGCGTCAGGCTGTGTCCCTTCGGCACAACGATCACCATGCGGTCCTTGTGAGTCACTATCCAGTCCATGCGGCCGTCGGCTGGCAGCATATCAAGGTGCGCAAAGTGGAAATCGTATTTGTTTCCCGTCATGGCCGCTACCTGGTCTTTGCCGATGTTCAGCGTCACATCCACGACGATAGCGGGATACTTCTTGAAAAAGATCGCCAGACAGTCTGTCAGGATCGTACTCGAAGTCGACACGGCCGATATCGAAAGATGCCCTTTCGTACCCTGTTTGAAGCGCTCCATGAGAAACTCGGCGCTCTCGACCGCGGCGACGATATCCTGGGCGTGGGGCAGCAGAGCCGCGCCCTCGTCCGTCAGGGACACGCTCCTGTTTGTCCGTATGAAGAGTTTTGTTTCGAGCTCCTGCTCAAGAACGCTTATCTGCCGGCTCACAGAAGACTGTGAGATCCCGAGCCTTTTCGCCGCCCTTCTGAAATTGAGCGTTTCGGCTACGGCAGTAAAGTACCTTATCTGCAGCATATCCATTTCGCCCGCCCCCTTCCGAATTGATTTTATGCGCGCGGATGCGCCCGGTCAATAGCTTTCGCACCTTTTGATGCGGAATATGCATCATGTCGTCCCTGTATACCTCCGATCCCCGAAACGGCACACTTTTTTCCGCGCCGAATGCTTCACTCAGCCGCCTGCGGGCGGCCGCCCTGCCGCCGGTGATGCGCTTTGTGCATCACATCGACCGGAAAACACTCTTGACACTTCCGGCCAATAAGGCGATAATTGATACAGATATTATAATATGTTTAAAATGTCGTCACAGGAACGCCGCTCGCCGCGGGCATGTATTTGCGGCGGCTTCTCCGGCGCAAAAAGGAGTCAGGGAATGGATGAAGAAAACCGCGCCCGCCCCGAAAACAGCATAGAGATAGGCCCGCTTGAAAAAAACGGGAACAAACTGCTCGCCTCTGTCGACGGCGGCAACATGGTCGCGATTCTGTCCGGCACCGAAGTCATGTACGTGTTCGTCTACAGGGACGAGTACCAGTGTTTCATACACCCTCTTGCCGCGGAGGAGGGCAGGCACAAGTCGTTTGTGCGCGACGAGCGCAACAGGGCTATGCTGAAAAACCTTGACAGTACCGCGGACCAGATCTTCGAGATAAAATTCGGCCCCGAGATGGATCTTATGAGCGTCATGGTGTCTGCCGAGCGCGGCATCTTAAACTTCCTCGACAGCCTGGGGCAGCTGCCCGGCGAGGACGTCGATTTCATGGCGCCGCTTGAAGAGATGAACAGCGGAGAGGGCTAGAAACCACGTAAGTTCGGGCGGGCGGCCTTCGCCCTCCCCGGATGATATAAAACAAAGGCGCGGGCTGATTTCGCGGAAATATCGGCCGGCAAACCGTAATTCCATTTTAGAAAGAAGAGGTGCAACGGAAATGACATTCGTATCTGCGCTGATTCAGGACGTCGCCGGTCCTACGGGGAAGGTGCTGATCTGCAGAAAAGAAGGAGGCGCCTGGCAACTGCCCGCCTGCAAGGTATTCACGAGCGAGCGCCCCGAGTGCGCTGTAGCGCGCCTTGCGCGGGAGCAGTTGGGTATCGGGCTGAAAGTCGGTAAGCTTGCCATGATCGGACGCCATCTGCGCCCCGAGACCGACACAAAGCACGACTACCATGAGTACTACGAGGCCGTCAACTTGTGGCAGAAAGCTCCGAAATCAGACGTATACCGGGAGATGATCTGGGTCAGCCCCTCCGAACTTTCAAACTATGAGTTCGAAGGAGACGACAAGAGCTTCATGGCAAAATATGTACCCTGGATCAACTGCAAGAAGATACCTGACGTCAGGATGTATTGAGGTTGAAGGAGGCAGAACAGTGGATTATGTGAAAAAGTACCTGCTGCATCTCCCGGAAGGGAATGTGGAAATGACGAAAGAGGAGATATTCGCCCGCGTCGCGAAGATCCTTGAAAACAGTCCGAGCGAGCACGTGTGCGCGTACCACGTCTGGTATGAGGGTTTTGAAGGCTGCGGACGCCTCGCTACCGAAGCGAAGGAGTGTATCGACGCCGCGATCGAGGCGGCGGGCTGGAAGAAGATCGGCCCCATGCGTTTTGAGAAATTCGGCGTCGTGAATCCGACTTTCAGGAACGAGAATTACGCGAACGCCCCCAAATCTCTCGGCGGCACTCCGATGATCCTGCACATGTTCCATCAGGGTAAGCATTATAAGGGACCGGACGGGCGCATCTTCTGGATTCCGGTCATGGAAGTCTTCGATCTGCGCGGTTTCGAGTGGAAAGACGGGAAATACGTCGGCCATATGGTCGAGATAGATCCGTTTTCCGACTACGCGCGCCAGATGGTTGAAGTAAAGGTCTGAGGGAGGCAGCTTAAATGGCAAAAGAAAGAATAACTCACAGCGTCGGCGTCGGCGGTCCGATGGCGATCCACACCGTGGACGGCGTTATCCGCCGGATCAGGCCCGTCGTTCTCGATGAAACCGATCCCGCCGGATGGGTAATAAAGGCGCGCGGCCGCGAGTACACCCCCCAGCGCAAGGTCACGATGTCGCTTCTGGGCTACTGCGAAAGAGACAAGACGTACGCGTATGACCGCATAAAATATCCGATGATCCGCGAAGATTTCGTGGAGACGCCCGACGGAAAAAACCGCAATACCGAAAACCGCGGCAAGTCGGGTTACCGCCGCGCAACCTGGGATGAGGCGCTTAGCCTCGCGGCAAGAGAGATCAGGCGTCTTCAGAAGACGTACGGCAAAGAAACGATAACCGCCTGCACCTCTTCCCACCACTCCTGGGGACTTGTCGGTTACAAGATCTCTGCGTTCAACCGTTTCTTCAGCATGCTGGGATATACCCGCATCATGGACAATCCGGACTCATGGGAGGGCTTCCACTGGGGCGCGCCTCACACCTACGGATACTACTGGCGCCTGGGCGGCCCGGAGCCGTTCGATATGCTCGAAGAGGGCCTCAAGCACGTCGAGACCCTGATAATGTGGTCCCATGACCCCGATACGACCCGCGGCGGCTATTCCGCGCAGGAATCGGCGCTCTGGCGCTGGTGGATGAAGGAACTGGGCATACAGTTCATTTACATCGATCCTTTCAACAACTTCTCCTCGGTCAAGCATGCGGACAAGTGGATCGCCCCCCGCATGGGCACCGACTCCGCGATCCTCGAGGCGATAGCCTACGTGTGGATCACCGAGGGAACATACGACAAAGAGTATGTTGCGAAACACGGCCACCGCTTTGAGGAATGGAAAAACCATATCCTCGGCCTCGGTCCGGACGGCACGGCCAAGACACCGAAATGGGCGGAGGAGATATCGCTCGTAAAGGCCATGGACATCAAGGCTATCGCCCGCCGCTGGGCTTCCACAAAGACAGCGGGCGGTTCCGGCATGCGCGGCGGTTTCGGCGGCGCCTGCCGCACCGTAGGCGGTTCCGACTATGCCCGCCTTCTCGTATCTCTGCTCGCAATGCAGGGCATGGGCAAGACCGGCAACAACATGTGGACCGGTACCTGCGGCGGCCCGATGAACTACAACTTCTGGTTCGGCGGCTACTCCGATCCCCTGTCCTCCATAGCGAAAGCTCCGGTGTGCGACCACCCGGCCGTGAACTCCGTGGCGCAGACCCTTTACCGCACAAACCTGCCCGACGCGATACTTGACGGCCATTATGAATGGTACGGCGAGGGCTTCTGCGGCGGCGGAATCGACTTTGAGTTCACGCGGCACGTCTATCCGATGCCCGGCTACAACAAAGTCCACTGCTTCTGGAGATACGGCGGCTCATTCATCGGCACGATGCTCGACACGAACAAATGGGTCAAGATGTACAAGAGCCCCGAGCTGGAGTTCGTCGTAAACCAGGACATCTACTTTACGCCTGAAACGCGCCATGCGGACCTCATCCTGCCGGCGTGCTCGAACCTCGAGCGCATAGACATCGGCGAGGTGGGCAACTCGGGCAACGGCGGTTATTGTTCGCACTCACAGACCGGCAACAGCTGGCAGATCGTAGTGTACCAGGATAAGGCGATCGAGCCCCTGTGGGATTCCCGCAGCGACTACTGGATCTTCGCCCAGATGGCCGAGCGGCTCGGTTTCGGTGAGGAGTTCACGGAAGGGCGCGATGAAGAAGCCTGGGCAAAGCGCTTCTGGCAGTTCTCGGATCTTCCCAAGTACATGAGCTGGGAGGACTTCAAGAAGAAGGGTTATTATATCCCGCCCGTATCCTACAAGAAAGAGAACGTCGACCCGAAGACCGGCCTCATCGAAAACTGGGACCGCTATCCCGGCTTCAAGTGGTTTGCCGAGGGGCGCGCCTGCGACACCCCGAACCACAAAGACTTCCAGGAGGAGTGCAAGCTCGGCACTTTCACCGGAAAGTTTGAGTTCGTCTCCGAGTCCATGCTCTACTGGGCTCCCAGTGACGAGATCCGCACCCCGATCGCCTCGTACAAGGACGCCTGGGAGGGCCACACGACCCTTCTGGCCGACAAATATCCGTACGGCATGATCTCCCCGCATCCGCGCTTTGACTATCACACCCACTATCAGCAGCACGCCGTATGGCTCTGGGAGATACCCGAAAACCGCGTCATCATCAACGGGAACCCCTACCTGATCTGCCGCATCAACCCGAAGACGGCGGAGAAGAAGGGCATAAAAGACGGCGACGTCGTGCGCCTCTTCAACGACCGCGGCAGCGTTCTGTGCGTAGCCCGCGTCACGCGCCGCGTATACCCCGAGACGATACATGTGTACACCTCCTCCGGTATATACAACCCCGTAAATTACGGCGAATACATGAGCGTCGACAAGGGCGGCAGCATCAACGTGCTCACGCCGGGCAGGCTCATGGGCGACTATATCCCCGCCATGGTCCCCAACTCCTGCAACATTGACGTCGAGAAGGCCGATCCGGACCCGAACTACGGGCAGGGCTTCGAGCACATTCTTCACGCAGTGGACAAACAGCAGCTTGAAACACCCAGACCCCTGAAGACCTCTGCACAGGCAGAGCTTGTGTTTGGCGAAAACGACATTAGAAAGGAGGCTGTCTGATCATGTTGAAACCCGGAATCAAGAAGCCCGGCATCGCTATAAACGCTTCCCGATGCATGGCCTGTTACGCTTGCTTCATGGCTTGTAAAGATGAGCATTGCGGCTGGGATACGGCGCTTTCAAAGTCACAGCCGCAGCTTGGCCAGTACTGGATGAACATCGTGGAGTGGGAACGCGGCGATAACGAGCGCCATATCAAGACGGCCACCGTACCTACCCCCTGCTCGCATTGTGAAAGCCCCGCCTGTATGAAGGCGGCCAAAGACGGCGCGGTCTACAAGCGCCCCGACGGCATAGTGATCATTGACCCCGAAAAGGCGAAAGGACAAAAACAGATCGTAGACGCCTGTCCGATAAAAGCCGTGTTCTGGAACGAGGAACTGCAGCTGCCGCAGAAGTGCACGATGTGCGCAGAGCTGCTCGACGACCCCGATTATCCGGGCTTTGAGCCACGCTGCGTGGAAGCCTGCCCGAACCAGGCACTCGTTTTCGGCGACCTCGCGGACCCCGACAGCGAAATCAGCAAGCTGATTGCGGCAAACCGCGTGACCCCCCTCGAGGGCATCGGCCCTGGATCAAACGTCGTGCACCTGAACGTGCCCACCTGCTTTATCGCGGGCACAGTGGCGTACCCCGAGGAACTTGACGAGGTCTGCATAGGCGCCCGTGTCGTCGCCACCTGCGAATGCGGCACCGTGTACGAAACCGTAACGAACTGGGCCGGGGATTTCGAGTTTGAGGATCTCCCGAAGAACAAGAAATTCACCGTCGACATAACGTACGAGGGCTACAAGCCCGCCAGATACGAAGTCACAACGGACACGGACCACTACGTGGGTATCGTGTACCTGGTCCCCGAAGCTTAAATCCGCGCATTGAAACACGCGCCCCGGGTGCCTTCCGGCACCCGGGGCGCGTGAGCATTTCATGGAACGATTGTTCTTCATTGGGCCGGGGAAGCCCCCGCCGCTGCGGCGATATGCTTTCCCTCAAGGAGAATGCGGGCTGCGAAACCGACCGGATGAGGTGTCAGCCTTCAGCGCCGCCTCATCCGCCTCAACGGGAAGTCTCGCGGCAGATTTCAAAAACCGATCACACCGAGGTGCTCGAGGAGTATCTTGACCCCCATCCCGATCAGGATCACTCCTCCGACGAACTCCGCCTTCGATTTGTATTTTGCGCCGAAAACGCCGCCCGCCGCCACGCCGAGCCAGGATAGGACGAACGTCGAGACGCCTATCATTACGACGGCCGTTATCAGCTGCCTGGCAGTGCTTAGCAAAAACCCGAACGTGATGCCCGCGGCCAGCGCGTCGATGCTCGTCGCGACTGCCATTACGAACATGTGCTTTACGCCGAGCGAGCACGCCTCCGTCTCCTTTTCCGGCTTTGAAAAAGCTTCCTTTATCATGCCTGCGCCAATCGCGCAAAGGAGAGCAAACGCGATCCAGTGATCAAACGCCGTGATGTATTTTTCAAAGGCCCTGCCGAGAAAAAAGCCGACGAGCGGCATAAGCATCTGAAAACCGCCGAACCACGTGCTGACGATCAGCGAGTTCTTTATTCTCGCTCTCCCCATAGAGAGCCCCTTGCACACGGACACCGCAAACGCGTCAGCCGAAAGCCCTACCGCGATAAACAGCAGCTCAAAAAAACCCATTTATTACCCTCCGCAGAAAACCGGCCCCAGCGCCGGCGCGTATATCTTATATTTTAAATCTATATATTTGCTTTGCGGTACGGCCCGGCGGATCGCCTGCCCGGTCCCCGGATGCGGGGACCGTTTTTTCTCCCGCGTCGATTGACTTAACATCCCGATTCGGCTATACTTTTTTTGTTAGTTGATTCTCCAGAGTTCTTAATACAGAAAGGACAGGTTGTAATGAAAGATCTTGTCAGTTACGGCATTGAAGGAAAAGTGGCCGTCGTCACCGGAGCAGGCAAGGGTATCGGCCGCGAGACCGCGATCCAGCTCGCGAAAATGGGCGCGAAGGTCGCCCTGTTCGGCAGGGGAGCCGAGTCGATTAATCTGGTAAAGAAAGAGATCGAAGCTTTCAGCGATGACGTTATAGCCGTAGTCTGTGATGTGGGATACGAGGACGCCGTCAAGAAGGCGGTAGCCGAGGTCATTGAAAAATGGGGCCGTATTGACATTCTTGTCAACGACGCGGGCATCGAGGCCGAGCGCGCCCCGGGACAGGTCGGCGGAGACTTTTTCGACACCCTGACCGAGGAGCAGTATTTCAGCGTACTGCGCACGAACATGCTGGGGCATTATTATATGTTCCGCAACGTCATCCCCCATATGCAGAAAAACCACTACGGCAGGATCGTAAACGTCACCTCCGTCACAGGTCTCAACGGCGGGTTCGGCAGCCCGGCCTACACAGGCTCGAAGGCCGCGGCGATGTGCCAGTCGAAGGCGTTCGCGCGTAAATACGCCCCTGACGGGATCCTCATCAACGCCGTGGCTCCGGGAATGGTCGACACACCCATGCATAAGGACACTCCGAGGCACATGTTCGACGAGGTCGCGCAGCGCAGTCCCTTCGGCAGAGTCGCCCAGCCCATAGACATCGCCCGTATCATACTCTTTTTATGCCGTGAGGACCTCTACCTCGTCGGTCAGGTCATAGTCTGCGACGGGGGCAATTACATCTAAACCGCGGATCGCCCGGAATCGGAACTCCCGGCTCACAGCCCGAACACATAAAACCGGCACAGGTCACTCGGCCCGCGCCGGTTCTTATTTATCTCACGCCACGTGACACCGGAGTCCGGGTCGGCGAAAAAACAGGCCCGTCCGTATCCGTCGCCCGGCACGAACGTGCTCTCTTCTCCCGCACCGGCCGCTCCCGGCATTCCGGTGCGCGTTTGCTCAATTGTATGACTCCGGCCTCCCTGTTGTCAACAAAAAAGAGCCGCGGCACCCGGAGACGGTGCGCGGGGACCTGCTCCGGACGCGCCGCGCTTGACATAAAGGGGGCATTGTGGTAAATTGGCTGTAATCAAACAGCATGTGTGTTTGCACTAGGGTGCAGGTATCGTTTCGATACTTTGGGAACACGGATGAGAATTCCGGACTATCCCAGTAACCGTGAAGAGGACTGAAGGGCCACTATGCCACTGCCGAAAGGCGGGAAGGCGCCCTCTCGGGATGAATCTAAGTCGGGAGACCTGAACACATAGTAATCTCCTGGGGTTGAGAGTAGTTAGTTGATGTATAACGGGTGCCGACGCCCGGCGGCAAGGCGTCTTCACCTACATATACTAGACGGTTGCTCCTCAATTTTCATTGGGCGGGCATTTTTTTACGCGCGCACGCTGTTTGAAAATCCGTCTTGTATCAAAGGAGGAACAACTGTGAAAAAGTCCATCGCTTTACTTACCGCGTTGCTCATGGTGCTCTGTCTTGCGGGCTGCGGTACATCAGAAACCGCCGCACCTGAAAAGAGTCCGGCAGAAAGCGGCGCAGCGGAACCGGAAACCCAGGCGTCTCAGACCGTGCCGCCTTCCCCGTCCGGGGAGCCTGAGACAGGAAAAATCATCGTAACCGACATGATGGGCAGGCAGATCACGCTTGACGCCCCCGCAGAGCGCGTAGTCGCGCTGACAGCTGCCGACTGCGAGATCCTCTACGCCATCGGAGCCGGTGACCTGCTTGTCGGCCGGGGTGAATATTGTGACTACCCTGAGGAGGTCCGGGATATCCCCGCGGTCCAATCCGGAAATGAGACGAATATCGAGCAGATCATTGCCCTTCGACCTCAGGTTGTCTTTATGAGCACGATGGCGCAGAGCCTTGAACACGTCACGTCGCTCGAGGCAGCCGGCATCAAGGTCGTCGAGAGCAGAGAGACGTCGATCGACGGCGTGTATTATTCAATCGGGGTGATAGGCGCCGTCACAGGGCATGACGACGAAGCGGCCGCACTGATAGAAAACATGAATGCCTCGTTCGCACAGCTATCGGAAAACGCCCCCGGAGACGGCACAAAGACGGTCTATTTCGAAGTGTCCCCCCTTGAGTGGGGACTCTGGACCGCGGGCAAAAACACCTATATGAATGAGATCGCCGAGATGCTGGGCTACAGAAACGTCTTCGAGGACGTCGAAGGCTGGGCCGAGGTATCCGAAGAGCAGGTCCTCGCGCGAAACCCGGACTACATCGTGACCATTGCGATGTATTACGGTGAGGGCCCCACGCCCGTTGAGGAGATCATGGGGCGCCCCGGCTGGCAGAACGTTGCTGCAGTCAAAAACGGGGCGGTCTTTGAAGCGGACGCGGATTCCTTCACGAGGCCCGGACCCCGACTGGTCGACGCGGCGCAGGCATTCGGCGATTTTCTCGCCGCGCATAAGTGAATGCAGTATATGAGGCGAAGGGTGCTCCCGGGTCCCCTTCGCCTCCGGAGCGTACTATGATAAAAAGACCTGAAGGATTCAGCGCAACCGAATATATCCTGTTTGGCGCGGTGACGATCGTCGTGATGGTCGCATGCGTCTGCCTCGGGAGCGTCAACATACCTCTCGGGAACACCTTTAAAGTCATTTGGCAGGCTGTGCGCGGTCTTAGTGTTCCGGACGAGCTCTCCCCCGCCGTCATACTTTACGTCCGCCTGCCCCGCGTGTTCTGTGTGGCACTCGCGGGCGCGGGGCTCTCGGTATGCGGAGCCGCAATGCAGGGTCTGCTCAGAAACCCCCTCGCGGACGGCTCGACTCTGGGCGTCTCGGCCGGAGCCAGCCTGGGGGCTGTTACCGCCATCGCGTTCGGCCTGACAATACCCGGGCTCCCGTTTTCGGGCACCGTGATATTCGCGGTCATCTTCGCTTTTCTTGCGCTGGTCGTCATCCTGACTCTGGCTTACAGACTCGACTACTCCCTGACCACAAACACCATCATCCTTATCGGGGTCATATTCAATATGTTCGCCGGCAGCATCACAAGCCTCCTTATCACCTTTGCCCACGAAAAGGTGAAGACGATAACGTTCTGGTCTATGGGTTCTTTCGCCGGCAGCAGCTATAAAAACGCCCTTATCGTACTTATCGCCTTCGCCATCTGCGGCACGGTGATATTCAGCTATGCCCGTGAGCTCAACTCCTTCGCCATCGGCGAGGAGAACGCGAGACACGTAGGTGTAAACGTCAAGCGGGTAAAGCTTCTGATACTCATCGCTGTTTCCGTCCTGATCGGAGTGAGCGTCTCCATCAGCGGCACTATCGGCTTTGTGGGACTCGTCGTGCCGCACATGACGCGGATGATATCGGGCCCAAACCACAAACGCCTGCTGAGCGCCTCCGCTTTCTCCGGAGCGGTGTTTCTTATGATCGCGGACCTTGTGGCGCGCGTTATACTGCGCCCGCTTGAGCTGCCTATAGGCGTTGTCACCTCTTTCGTCGGTTCCATCGTGTTCGTGTACATCTTCTACACCTCAAGAAAGGCAAAGTGACGATGCTCCGTGTAATAGATCTCTCCGTGAAATTCGGATCGGCTCAAATAGTCAAACGGGTGTCGTTCGAACTGGAAGAACAACAATGGCTGATGCTGGTCGGACCTAACGGCGCCGGCAAGAGCACGCTCATCAACGCCATCTCCCGGGGTGTGCCGTATACGGGAAGCGTGCTTCTTCACGGCAGAAACATATCCGGGATGAAGCCGCAGGAACTCGCAAGGCATATGGGCGTACTCGCGCAGAGCCACAACGTCGCCTACTCCTTTTCCGTCGAGGAGGTCGTAAAGCTGGGGCGATACGCGTATTCCGGGGGCGTCTTTTCCTCCCCTCCGGCCGAGGACGACAGGATGGTGGACGAGGCCCTCGAGATGACCGGCATGACCTCCCCGCGCGGGCACTCAGTCCTCACGCTCTCGGGCGGCGAGCTGCAGCGCACGTTCCTTGCTCAGATCTTTGCGCAGGATCCGCAGCTTCTGATACTGGACGAGCCCGCCAATTATCTGGACCTTCTGTATCAAAAGCAGGTCTTTGACCTAATCCGGGAATGGGTAAAAAAACCCGGCCGCGCGGTCGTCTCTGTGGTCCATGACCTCAGTCTCGCCAAAGCCTACGGCACTAACGCCGTTTTGATGCACCGCGGCCGGATCATATCGAGCGGCAGCGTCGGCGAGGTGCTCTCAAAGGCCAATCTGAGAGTCGCTTATGATATGGACATATACGAGTGGATGAACAAAATGCTGTCCCAGTGGCAGTAAAATTACCAGGCCGGATCGTTTTCCGCCTGTAACGGAGGAAAAAATGGAGGACAAACTGAGAAATATCATAGCCTCTATCGGCCCGCTCGACGCTGACGCCGTAGAAAAAGCCGCCAGGAGACAGGATTCCCTCGCCAAGCCCCCCGGCAGCCTCGGCAAGCTCGAATCGCTCAGCATTCAAATTGCGGGGATAACCGGCCGTGTCTGCAACAAAATCGAGAAGCGCCGGGTTATCGTGCTTGCGGCCGATAACGGCGTATACGAAGAAGGCGTCTCGTCGAGCCCGCAGTCGGTCACTCTCGCTCAGACCATCAACCTCACCAGGGGGCTTACAGGCTGCGCCGTCCTCGCCAGACATTTCGGGAGCGAACTCCAGGTCGTCGACGTGGGCGTCAACGCCGAGGTCCGGTGCGAGGCCGTTCTCGACCGCAAGATCGCTTTCGGCACGAAGAACCTGTACAAAGAGAGCGCAATGACGAGAGAACAGGCGCTCAAGGCGATCCTTACGGGCGTCGAGCTGGCAAGACAGGCAAAGGCAGACGGCGTATCGATCGTCGGTGTCGGGGAGATGGGCATATGCAATACGACAACAAGCTCCGCTGTGCTCGCGTCGCTGCTGAGGCTTCCTGCTCTGGCCGTGACCGGGCGCGGCGGCGGAATAACCGACAGTATGTTTGAAAAAAAGAAAACGGTCATTGACGGGGCGATAGCCTCCCTCAGGCCGGACCCCGAAGACCCGGTGGACGTCCTGTCAAAAGTCGGCGGATTCGACCTCTGTGCCATGTGCGGCGTGTTTCTCGGGTGCGCGGAGCAGAGGATACCCGCCGTCGTGGACGGCCTTATATCGATTACGGCGGCTCTTTGCGCCGTCAGGTTGTGCGGGAACGTTAAAGGCTATCTCATACTCTCTCATGAATCATTCGAAAAAGGCTACGCGGTCGCTGCCGGGGAACTGGGGCTGAGCTCGCTCTTCTTGCTCGATATGCGCCTCGGGGAGGGCAGCGGCTGCCCGCTGGCGTTCGAGGTCGCCGCCGCCGCCTGCACGGTAATGCGCGACATGGCGACGTTCGCGGAAGCTGAGATAAACGACGACTATCTTGAGGAAATACGCGGGAAGGACTGCTTTACGGCATGACGGTATTCATTTCGGGCGGCTGCAAAAACGGAAAATCCACTTATGCCCTGCACGCAGCCAAGGCGATCTGCGGCGGAGGGAGTCTTTTTTATGCGGCTACGATGATCCCGCACGACGACGAGGACCTCAGGAGGATCGAGAGGCACGTGCGCGAGCGTGAGGGCTGGGGATTCAGCACGATCGAGAAAGGTTTCGATATATGCGAGATCGCGGCCCTGACAGGCTATCGCGCGACCATACTTCTTGACAGCGTCACCGCTCTGCTCTCAAACGAGATGTTCCGGGAGGGCGATTTCTTCCCCGACGCGGGCGCGAAGGTCATAAGCGACCTGAAAGCTCTGTGCGGGGGCGTCCGGAACATCGTGCTCGTGAGCGACTACATTTACTCCAACGCCGAGACTTTCGACGAGATGACCGGGTGTTACATGCGCTCGCTCGCCGCCGCCGACCGCGAGGCCGCAAAGTTAAGCGACACCGTGATAGAGCTTTGCTCCGGGAACGTGATTTTGCACAAGGGGAAACTGCCTGCATGAAAAAATGGGTGACGGCGTTCTTTATGACATGGGGCAAGTTTTGCGCGATCCCCTGCCCTTACAAGGTGTGGGACAGCGCCTGTACGGCGCTCACTCTCGTGATGCTGCCCTTTTTCGGCCTGATCATCGGTGCGATCTGGGCAGCCGCGGCATATCTGCTCGTTCTCGCGGACTGTCCACCCGCGCTGACGGCTGCCGCGCTTACGGCAATACCGTATACCGTCCCCGGCTTTATCCACCTGGACGGATTTATGGACTGCAGCGACGCCATCCTCTCAAGGCGTGACCTCGCAGAGCGCCAGAGGATACTCAAGGATCCCTCCACGGGGTCTTTTGCCGTCATCAGCCTGTGCATCGTCATGATCGTCACTTTCGCCGCGCTGTCGGGCGGTATCGGGAACAGGAACCTTTTCTGTCTTGCCGTTATACCGGCGGTGTCGCGCTGCTGCTCATCCCTTGCCGTTCTGACGCGCAGACCGATAGGCCACAGCAGTTATGCCGGCCTGAGCTCAACGCGGAGAGAACTCCGCAGCCGCGCATCTGCCGTAATTATCATGCTGGCTACGGCCGTAACGGTTCCGGCTGTTCTCGTTTTCCCGCTCGGCCTTTGCGCGGCTGTAACCGCAGCGGGCTCGGCATGCGCGATAGAATACGGCATCCGCCAGCTCGGCGGCATGTCGGGCGACGTGTCGGGATACGCTATAACGATCGGGGAACTCTGCGGCATCGTAGCTTTTGTTTTATTATAGGAGGGCGCCATGCATCTTGTCATCGGCGGAGCGTACCAGGGAAAACTTGAGTACGCGAAAGAAAAATTCAACATCAAAGATGAGGACGTTTTCACCTGCACCGAGAGCGGCGACCTGCCTCAGGGCAGCAAGTGCTTATACAGACTGGAGCTCTTCACGCTCTCATGTGTCAGGCGCGGTATTGACCCGTGCGGCGCGTTCTCGGACATCGGCGCGTGGAGCGGCTGCGTGATCATCTGTGAAGACATATTCTGCGGAGTCGTGCCGCTCGACCCTCTTGCAAGGGAGTGGCGTGAAGCCACCGGCAGGCTGCTGAACAAACTGTCGCCCGAAGCCTGCAGCGTGACGAGGATATTCTGCGGCATACCTCAAAAGCTCAAATGAGAAAAGTTCACCTTCTGCGCCACGGCGCTACGAGGGCGAGCGAGGAATCCCTGTATTGCGGGGCGACAGATATACCGCTGTCGGCAAAAGGGGAAGCGGCGCTTCTTGAGATGCGCAAAAACCGGGATTACCCCGATATATCGGGCTGCATCGTGGTCACCAGCGGCATGCGGCGCGCCGACGAGACACTGAAAGCGCTCTACGGAAGCGTCGGGCGCATAGCGCTGCCCGGTCTTAAAGAGATGAACTTCGGTGAATTTGAGATGCGCTCGTATGCCGAGCTATGCGGCGACCCCGCATATCTTGAATGGATCACGGGCGACAATGCCGCAAAACGCTGCCCGGGCGGTGAGAGCGGCATTGAGATGCGCGAGCGCTCCCTCAGGTGCTTTAACGACCTGTTCTCCTCCTGCGGAAACGACCTGTTGATCGTCACCCACGGCGGGGTCATCAGCACTTTGATGGACAGCTTTTTTCCCGGCTCCGGTCGGAACTTTTACGAATGGCAGCCCCGGAACGGCGAGGGATATACGGTCTCGTTCATCCTGGCGAGGCCCGAAAGCTGGACAGTTCTGCCGGGAGGCCGGGGCGGCCGGTAAAGATCGCCGCTGTCTCTTATCCGAAGCCTGCAAAAAACAGAATTTTGATGCTTCAGCGGCGAGGTCTTTCCCACCTCCGTTTCAATAACAAATGCTCTTTGAAACGCAAACCAGCCGCGCTTCGGTCTGAAGCGCGGCTACCGGTATGGGGTAATCTTACTTGATCTCGACTTTCGCTCCAACCTCGGAGAGTTTCGCCGAGATGTTGTCGGCCTCGTCCCTGCTGACCTTCTCTTTAATCGTCTTGGGAATGGAGTCGACGAGTTCCTTCGCCTCTTTCAGGCCAAGGCCTGTCACTTCGCGGACGGTCTTTATGGTGTTGATCTTGCTGGGGCCGCTGTCTGTCAGGACAACGTCAAACTCGGTCTGCTCGACCTCTACCGCGGCGGCCTCCTCGGCGGCGGCGGGAGCGGCGGCGGCAGCGGCGGGAGCGGCGACGGCTGCGGCCGATACGCCGAACTCATCTTCAAGAGCATGAACGAGCTCTGACAGTTCGACAACGGTAAGAGTCTTGATGGAATCTATCAAAGCGGTGATTTTTTCGTTAGCCATTTTATTATACCTCCAAAATTAATACTTATGCTGATTTCTTCTGAGCTATCTGATTGAGCGCGATCGCGAGACCCTGAATAGTAGCGTTCAGAACGCTTGCAAGACCGCTGACCGGCGCGAGCATGGTGCCGAGCACCTGCGCGATGAGAACCTCCCTCGGAGGAAGCGACGCAAGTTTCTTGACCTCGTCCGCCGTCAGAACTTTTCCGTCGACAAAGCCCGCTTTGACGACGAATTTCGCGTTCTTTTTGGCGTAATCCGTCATTTTCTTTGCGCACAGGACGGCGTCGGTCGGGTGGACGGCCAGAGCCGTGGTCCCCTTGAGCACCTCTTCAAGGCCATCGATCCCCGCCATTTCGGCAGCGCGCAGCGTCAGGGTGTTCTTGATAACCGTGTATTCGATCCCCGCGGCGCGCAGCTCCGCGCGAAGCACCGTATCGTCTGCCACGTTTATTCCCCTGTAGTCCACGAGCACGCCGGAGGCTGAATTCTTAATCTTTCTAGAGAGCTCCTCCACGGCCGCCTGCTTTTTTTCCAGTGTTTTTGCATTGGGCATGTTTGGTTTTCACCTCCGTTATCGCTGGGTTTGAGCGCGCCAAAGAAAAAAAAATCCTCACGCCAAGACGTGAGAATACAACTTTCCCGCAATATGCCTGAAAAGCATCCTCGGCAGGCGGGCTGTCGCCCGTTAGGAAATCACCTGCTGTCTTTGGAACGCAACGCTGATAGTACCATACTCCTCCCGCTCCTGTCAAGCCTTTTTGCATTTTTTGCGGATATTCCGTGAACCCGCCCGGGCGGTACGCAGGCGCATTTCTCACCATGGGGCAGCGGGAGAAACAGTGTTGAAAAATATCTGTTTCGCACTTATAATCAGCGTGGGGCGAATCGGTGCCCGAAACGGGCGCGAACTCCCGCATGGACCCGGCTCCTGGGAAGCCGGGAAAATTCATACCTCGGATATGCCGCGCGGTGATCGGCACAGTTTAGCGGTTGTGCGGCGATCATCGCCCGCGAACAAATAAACGTACGAAAGGGATTCTCAATGGACGCAAACATCAGCCGCGAGGCCGCACTTGAACTACTGAAAAAATACAACAAGGAAGAATTTCATATCCGCCACGCTCTTACCGTGGAAAGCGTCATGCGCTGGTTTGCCGTAGATCTCGGCCGCGCGGACGAGGCCGAGTTCTGGGCGACCGCCGGCCTTCTGCACGATATTGACTTCGAGTTGTGGCCCCGGGAGCACTGCGAAAAAGCGCCCGAGCTGCTCCGCGAGGCGGGCGCCTCCGAGGAACTGATACATGCCGTTTGCAGCCACGGCTACGGGCTGGCCGGCAACGTGGAACCGGAGCACGAGATGGAAAAAGTGCTCTTTGCCTGCGACGAGCTCACCGGGCTGATAGGAGCGGCCGCGCTTATGCGCCCTTCAAAAAGCGTCCGGGACATGGAAGTATCAAGCCTCAGGAAAAAATTCAAGGATAAGAAATTCGCAGCCGGGTGCTCTCGCGACGTTATTGAGCGCGGAGCGAAGCTGCTTGGCTGGGAACTTGAAAAGCTGATGGAAAAAACGATCCTCGCCATGCGCGAAGGCGAGGATCTTGTGAACGGTCAAATGGAGAAAATACTGGCCGACTGAACTGTCAGGGGCGCGGCAATGCGCTATATCTGATCGATCTCAAACTCTTCCCGGAGTCTCCTCAGCCGCTCTTCGCTCTCTGAGACCTCCCTGGAGGCGGAAGACAACACCTCTTTGTCGATGGACGGGACCTCCTCCGGCGGCGCCGCAGGCGCTTTCTGCTCAGCCACTTCTATGATGTCGGGCCTGAAATCGCCTAAAAAACCGTCCGCCGCCGGCGCTGTCGGATAATTCTGAGCCGTTCCGGTCTTTCCTCCGCGGCTTCTTATACGGAACATGGTGGCAGTGATATTCTTGACCGCGGTCGTGATGACAAGGTAAAGGCTGAAAACGGCGGTGAGCAGCATAGCGATGCCGACGATCTCGTCCCAGAAGCCGAAGTTTATCCCCTCTATACCGGTAAATACGAGGCGGGAGCCGAAATACAGAAACACTGCGATCCAAATCAGGTTAAATAAACTCATGACACCATCATCCCTTATCCGACAATACGGCTGACTTTACATCATCTTTTCCGGAATTACGTCTTATTGTATCACGCTTTATTGATATGCGCAACGGCCGGAAACGGGCCGCGAATATTCGACAAAACTTCCTATTTACATATTGTGGCATTCGTGCTAAACTCATACCACAGCTTACCAAATGTGAGTGACCCTTATCTTTTATCCCACAACCCCATCCTCGCGCCTGTCTGTACGGCGGGCGCTCTTTTTTGCGCCGAACACAAAAGCCGGGGCGTCAAGCGCTCCGGCCGTATTTGCTCTCAACCGAACTAACCGCGGCGGTAGGAATTTCTTTTCCTTTCCGCATGATGCCTTATCGCCGACGCGCTGCTCTCCGCATCGGCCATATACTGTTTGAGCTTATCTTCAAATGAGGAGTCCTGCGACACGGTCTTGGGCGTATAGTAAACGGGCGCGCTCGCCGGCGGCCTTGAAGCGGGAGCCGCCTCAGCCCGCTTTATGGAAAGGCTTATCTTCCCCGAGCTGTCGATTCCTATAACCTTTACTTTGACCTCCTGGTCTTCCTTCACATACTCATGAATATCGTTCACGTATGTGTTAGCGATTTCGGAAATATGTACCATGCCGGATTTTCCGACTTCCGGCAGAAAAACAAAAGCTCCGAATTTCGCTATCCCCGTCACCCTTCCGTCGAGTACGGTTCCAATAACCAGATCCATACCTGCTGCAAGAATCCTCCTTTGTGAATTAGTTGCCAACGTCATAGAATATGATCTCTCCGCTCTCAACGAGCCCGAGTTCGTCACGCGCGATATCTTTGATCTGGCTCTCCTCGCCGACAGATTCGATACTCTCCTGCAATTCGCTGTTTTCGCGTTTCTGAATATCGACCGCTTCTTTCATCGCCTCATGTTCCTGCTGTGCCCTCTTCAAAAGAGCCTGCACGGAGATAAGGTTCACTGCGGAATACACGATTATGGCCAGCAGTATGACGATGAGCACAAGACCCGATTTTTTTCTTTTCATACGGCCTACCTCTCCTCGCATAGCGGATTTTCCCGGCGGGCGCTTTAATGTCTTGTTTATTGTATACCATTCTGTGTGAAATTTGAAGATACTTTTTGCGTTATCATACAATATTTTTAAGAACTTTCCCCAAAGGACGACCGGATAGACGGTTGTGCGCAGGGCGAGAGCGGCGACTTCGGCCACAAGATGCAGAGCCGGACGGACAAAGCGGCAAAGGGCACAAAAATACACTACCGCGCCCAGCAGTGTTCCGAGGAGTACGTAAGATCTCACAACCCCGTCAGCTGCGCTCATACTGTAAGAAAACAGTGCAAGGAAGAACAAAAGACAAAACGCTGCGTCCGCTATGACCGGGAACACTTTGCTTTTCCTCGGTCGCCGGATCAGGCCTAAGACGTCATAGCATATGCACAGCGCCACACCCAGAGCACCCGAGCCCAGAAACGTGCGGACCTGTTCGCCGATCGTTATGCTCATGCACTCAGCCGAACAACCTGGAAAAGAATCCGCCGCGCTCCTCATCGGTATACTCTATCGCGCCGATACGTCCTGTCAGGCTCAGTTCCCCCGAATCCAGGCTGAGTCTGTCCACATGCAGCCCGCTGCCCCGAACGGTCAGTTCCCCCTGTGACGTGCGTGCCGTTATGCTCTGCTCGTCAAAGATCATGACCTCCAGGATACCGGTGACCTCGAGCTTTTCCCTGTTTTCACATACGATCTTCTGCGGCGCCCCCGACGCTTTTTCCTCATATGGCATAAAAGCGAGCCCCCTTCAATCCGGATTGGCGCAGACTCCGCCGCTGCGCTGTCAACCGTCAAAACAGATATATGATCGGGGGTTCGCTGATATACGTTCTTCTTTAATCGCCCTGAGATCAAATCTCGACGTACATCGCGCCTGCGTCTTCTTTGGCAGCGTGTTCCGCGACGCGCGTGACCTCAACGCGCAGCACCCGTCCGCCGAAGCTGAGCTCGAGACGGTCGCCCTGCTTGACGTCATAGGAAGCCTTGACAATGCGGCCGTTTACGCTCACTCTTCCGGCGTCACAGGCCTCGTTTGCCAGGGTACGCCGTTTTATAAGCCTTGATACCTTCAGGTATTTGTCCAGTCTCACTTTTTCAGACAACGGCCTCCTTGAGCCTCTTGCCGGCTTTGAACACAGGTGTGCGGGATGCCGGGATCTCTATCGCCTGTTTTGTCTGCGGGTTGCGGCCGATCCTTGCGGCCCTCTCCTTGATCTCAAATGCTCCGAATCCGACAAGTTGTACCTTTCCGCCCGATGCGAGTTCTTCAACTATAGTATCGATCGCCGCGCTGATTATTTTGTCCGCATCTTTCTGGGATACGCCGGTCTTTTCAGCGGTAAACCGGATGAGTTCCGTTTTGTTCATACTGCTTCTCCTTATTTATGATTCTTTGATAATACTCTGATCTCCGGATGAGACGACCGATTTGCTCTCGTTCCAAAGCTCGTCCATCTCCTCAAGCGACATATCCGATAAAATTGTACCCTTTTCTTCGGCTTTTTTCTCAATGTACGCAAAACGACTTATAAATTTTTCAGAGCAGGAATTGAGCGCGTCCTCAGGGTCGACTCCCGCGAATCTGGCAACGTTGACGGCTGAAAAAAGGATATCCCCCAGCTCCTCGGGTATCCCCCTGCCTGCCGAGACAGCCTCTTTGAGCTCCCGGATCTCCTCTTCCAGTTTACCGATGGCCCCCGAGATATCGTTCCAGTCAAATCCCGCTCCCGCTGCCTTGCTCTGGATCTTCTCGGCGCGCCAAAGAGCGGGCAGAGCGCGTGAAACCGCGCCCATCTCGGAAGAGCGCGACTTCTGGCTGCGCGAGCGGCGCTTTATCTCATCCCAGTTTTTTATTACTTCGTCGGAATCATCTACGTGAACGTCACCGAAGACGTGGGGATGTCTCTCTATGAGCTTTCTGCAGACTCTGTCGGAAACGCCGTCTATATCGAAATGCCCGAGCTCCTCCTCCATGGAGGAGTGAAACACCACCTGCATCAGAACATCCCCGAGCTCCTCGCAAAGGTGATCCGTATCTCCTTCGTCTATCGCCTCGGCGCACTCGTAGGCCTCTTCAAGCAGGTTTCGTTTTATGCTCTGATGGGTCTGTTCACGGTCCCACGGACAGCCTCCTTCGGAGCGCAAAAGCCGCATTATGGCTGCAAGATCATAAAAATCATACCGTTCTTTGCGTTCAAACTCTAACATATGGTTCGACCTTTATCAAGTAGTTTTATGTTTATCGCGGCTTTTTGGCACAATTATGCCCCTGCGGGGATATGATACGGCCTTTTCTCCCCGGCTCACTTGAGCTTCAGGTAAAGTGCTATTTTTTCACCCTTCGGAAGAAGAGCGAGGTCCTCTTTCCTGAGCGCCTTCGTGACTATTATCAGAACGGCGTAGACCGCCACTCCGACTGCGACGGCGGCCAGAGTCGCGATAGCCGTGTAAATGAACCCGGACCTGTCGGAGAATGTTCTCTCCAGCAGGCTGTATACGGCCCAGACTGCCGCAGACATGACGGCCGTTGATACGAGCGGCCTTAAAAACATCCGCGCCAAGGACAATTTTTCCGGAAAGAGCCTGAATATCGCCGCCACATTGAACACCACGATAAAAGCAAAGCAGCATATCGAACCTATGGGCGCGCCCGCGATATTCAGCGAGGGAATGGCGACAAGGAACCAGTTGACGACGATCTTTATCACGCCGCCGATCAGCATGGAATACAGAGGTATCTTTACGTAACCGTTTGACTGCAGGATGGCGTTTGTCAGAAGAACAAAACTGTTAAAGAACACGACGGGCGCAAGCAGTCTGAGCAGCGGCTCCGCTGTCGAGTAGACGTCGGGCCGACTGTAATACAGAAGGCGGAGCACCGGCCCGGAGAGGATGCACAGGCCGGCGGAGGCGGGCAGGGCGATAAGGGCCGTGATGCGCATCGCAGACTCAGTGAGCCCCGCGGCCTGTTTGACGCGCTTAAGAGCGAGATTTTCGCTGATATGGGGAATTATGCTGACCGCCAGCGGCGTGATAAACGCTATCGGAAAGTTATACACCGTCTGCGCCGAACCGTAGCTGCCGTTGAGTGTGCGGGCAAGTGATGCCGTATAGCCGAGCGCCGACCTCAGTCTGTGCAGAACTATCGCGTTATCGGCCATCGTGAGCAGGCTCAGTATGGACGAACCCAGCGTGATAGGGACCGCGAGAGCGAGCAGTTTTTTCAGGATCTCTCTTTGACTGTCCGGCGTGTCGTTTCCCGGGGACCTTGTGGCGCGGTCGCGCAGCTTGCTTGTAAAAAGATAGAGCGCCCCCAGCACGGTACCGAGCGTCACGCCTACTATCGAGCCCGCGGAGCCCAGAAAGACCGAATTGCTGTTCTTTACTATGATGTGCGCCAGCGACAGCCCGAAAACGAGCTTGCCGAGAGCCTCGATTATCTGCGACACGGCTGTCGGCTTCATGTTCGACAATCCCTGAAAATAACCTCTGAACGCCGACATCACGCATACGAACAACAGCGCCGGGGCCAGCGCAAGGACAGAGGTCCAGGCCAGCTCGTCGCCCAGGAGCACGGAGAGGGGCTTGCAGAATACCGCCATCACGAGCGTACCGAACAGACCCACGCATAAAAACGCCTGAAACGTGACCCTGAATATGCGCCGCACCTGATTTTCACGCTCGAGAGCGTTAGCTTCGGATATCATTTTAGCGAGAGCGACCGGCAGACCCGTTGTGGAGACCGTAATGAAAAAGTTGTAGACGCCGTAGGAAATAATAAAATTTGAAAAGCCCTCGGCTCCGAGTATATTGACAAGCGGGATCTTGAATATCGCCCCGATCACCTTTATGAGCGCAGTGGCTGCGGCCAGTATTACCGCTCCGTGAAGGAAGCTCTGTTTGTTTGATGCTTTTCGTGGCATGCGCGCCCTCCTTCTCAAGCGAATACCAGGGGCATTACCTCATGCGCCAGCTCGTACTTCGTCTTTTCCCAGTCTATCGTCAGAAACTCCCCGTCTTTGTAGAGCGTCTTCCCCCTGACCATCGTCATAACGACGTCGGAGCCGCGCGCAGAGTAAACGAGTCCCGAAATAACGCTGTGGCAGGGCGTAAGGTGAGGCCTGTCAAAATCGACCAAGACGAGATCCGCATCATACCCCGGGGCTATTTTTCCGCACTCGTTTTGACGCCCCTGAGCTTCGGCTGCGCATACCGTGGCCATCTTCAGCGCGTCGAGCGCCGACATCGCGGCGGGGTCGCGCTCTTTGTTCTTCGCGAGCAGGCAGGCCGCTTTCATCTCCTCAAACAAGTCGAGATTGTTGTTGGAGGAGACGCCGTCCGTGCCCAGGGCCGCGTTCACGCCGAGCCTGCGCATCATAGCGATATCAGCCGTGCCGCTGCCCAGCTTCTGATTGCTCACGGGGTTGTGTACGGCGCTCACCCCTCTTCTCGCCAGAAGCGACGCATCCTCCTGTGTCAGCCAGACGCAGTGAGCCGCTGTCCCTCCGTTTTTCCACAGGCCGTGGCAGTCGAGCAGCTGCGCCGGGGTCAGACCGTATTTTGTCAAGCAGTCCTCGTGCTCCTTTTTCGTCTCGGAAAGATGGACGTGCACCCGAAGGCCATTGTTTATTGCGTATTCCGCCACCGCCTCCCACAGAGGATATGAGGAGGTGTACTCAGCATGTATCGAAGCGTCGAAGCGCAGCCGCCCTCCGTCGACTCCGTGCCATTTGAGGTGCATGCCGCGCATATTGACCGTATCGGCGCAGGTCTCAAACCCGAAATCGGATTCCTCACCGAAATAGATCGCGCCGTTGCTGCCGCTGTACTTGATCCCGGCTTCATCGGCCGCTTTGAATATACTGTCAAGGTGGCTGTACATATCGCTTACAGACGTCGTGCCGAACGAAACGGCCTCGGCGATCCCGGCGCGGGAGCATATCTCGACCGCCCTGTCGGTGAGTTTCGCCTCGGCGGGGAAGACGTGATCATACAACCATTCCCGGAGGGGACTGTCGTCGGCATATCCCCGCAGAAATGCCATCGGAAGATGCGTATGAGCGTTAATCAACCCGGGGATGAGAACTTTACCGGCGCCCTCGATCACGCTGGCGGCAGGTTCCCGGGGGATCTCTCTCCCGACGTAGCTTATCTTTCCGCCGCTGACCCCCACGAAGGCGTCTTTGATAACACCGCCGTCCTGTTCGGACATCGTTACGGCGGTCACCCCTTTAAAAAGTGTGTCCAATGTCTATCTCCTTCAATACTTCCACGATAAGGGCAGTAAACTTTTCTTTGGCCGCCTCTCCGGCCTCAAAGACCTCCTCCTGGGTCAGCCTGTTTCCGGTCACGCCGGCGGCCGCGTTCGATATCAGTGAAAAGCCGAGAGTGTTCATTCCCATATGCGACGCGGCGATGACCTCCGGCACCGTCGACATGCCCACGCAGTCCGCACCGAGGGCGCGAATCGCACGTATTTCCGCAGGCGTCTCGTACTGCGGCCCCGTCATATACATATATACGCCCCGTTTCAGCTGCATGCCGAGCTTCCGAGCGGCCCTCAGAGCGGCTTCCTGAAGCTCCGGAGTATACGCATAAGTCATATCCGGAAAACGAGGGCCGAGAAAATCCAGGTTTTCTCCCCTGAGCGGGCTGTCGGGCGCAAATTTGATGTGGTCCTCGATGAGCATGATATCCCCCGGCTTAAAATCGAGATTGATTCCGCCCGAGGCGTTTGTGACTATGAGCATGCCGGCCCCCAGCATCCCGAGCACCCTGAGCGGGAATACGATCTCCTCCATGGAGCGCCCTTCGTAGTAATGGTGGCGGCCCTGCATGACGGCCAGAGTCCTGTCCCCCTGCCGGCAAAAGATCAGATTGCCCGCGTGGCCGGGCGCCCCCGGGCTCGCAAACCCAGGTATGCGGGCGTAAGGCACGGTGCACAGCGTTTCAAGGTTTTGAGCAAGTTCTCCCAGCCCGGTGCCGAGGATCAGAGCTATATCGGGCCTGAGGCCCCCTGTCACGCCGCTCAGAAACCCGGCGGCTTCGGCAAAATCGTCGCGTTTCATTATCTCTCCTCCGCTTTCAGGTGTGCTCCGCAGCGCTTGCAGAAAGCGTCGTCACTGCCGCAGAGGCTTTCACAGGCGGGGCAGACTTTGCGCCCGCGCATCCGGCGCAGTTTTTTCTGGGCATCCGCAAGCTCCGCCGCCTTTTCATCAAGCGCGGTTATCAGCTTTTCAACTTCGGCATCCCCCGTGTCCCTGCCCCTGTGGATCCCGTACACGAGCCTTCCCAGTTCCTCCTGCAGCGACGATATGTCACATTTAAGCTCGAGTACTCTGACGCCGAGTTTACCCGCGTCCCATATCTCGCCCGCCTTTTTCCCGGCGTATTTAGCTCCGCGCTCGGCGTTATCACCGACGCTCTGAGCGGCCTCCCTCAGTTTGTCGAGCATCTCCCGAATTTTCCGGTCCATGAATTCTCCCCTTTTATCGCAGGCATTGCCGGAATCGAAGTCTTCGCACCGGGACGGGCTTCGGAATTTCCGTCGCCCGAAAAAACGGCAATCGACGGCCGCGGACCGCCTTCCGGAGGTCAATAAACGTAGCTGCCGCCCCCAAGAAACTCCCGCAGAACGGAATCCGCGGGCACAAGCTCCTCTCTTATGCCTACAGCGGCCACGAAAGCGGCGTGAAGATCCGTACAGCACGTATCCTCCACCCCCGAGCTCCGCATCAGCTCCAGAAACCGGGCGCGGTACACCCCGAGCTCGCATGGGTGGAACGAGTCTATCTTCCTTGTCGCCGTTTCCGCAGAAGGCAGGATGTAGAGGTTCTCTCCCCTTATCACCGTGTCTCTTTTTTTATACGTCTCCGCAAAGCTGTGGCCTCTGAATTTATCGTCGCGGATGGTCCTTCGCGCAAAGCGCACGTCGTCTTTCGACACCAATATACGGCCTTCATACGAAATATCGGGGTCCGCGTTAACAAAAAGCGTGTATGCCTGCGGATGTTCGAAAGCTATATCCTTATTTAAAGCGTGGATGCCTTCAAAGATCACTATCGTATTCTCGTCCGGCCTTATGACTTTCCCGGCCTCGGGCAGCCTGCACTGGGTATGGAAGTCAAACTTGGGTATCTTGATCTCTTTTCGGTCCTCTATATGATCAAAATGCTCCAGAAGGAGGCTCATATCAAGGCAGTCGGGCGACTCGAGGTCGTATCTGCCGTCCGGCAGGATCGGGGTGTTCTCCGGGGTGGCATCAAGAAGGTAGTTGTCAAGGGACACCTCGTGGGCGCTGTGGCCCCGCGCCAGCAGCCGGTCGCAGATCTTTTTCGCCGTTGTCGTCTTTGTCGATCCGGAAGGACCTGACAGCAGGACAACCCTGCTGTTATTCAGGTTGTTCAGTATATCCTCCGCCACAGACTCGATAACGGCCTCATACTCGTCGCAGCAATCCCGGACGAATTTTTCGGGGTCGTCAAAAGCCCTTTTGTTTATCTGCTCAAGCTCGTACATCTTGCTCACTCTTTCTGTCAGCACTGCTGCTGTAAAACCGGAAAAACTCCAGCTTCCCATCCAGGATCTTCTCTTCGCCGACGTTGTACTCGTAGGGGTATTTCGGATTACAGGTCCTGACGATATATCCTGTTTCACGGTCGACCATCTTAGTCACTCCCCCGCCCCCAAGGGAGAGGATACCGCACAGTTCTTCCATTATACATATGTTATATATGCTCTCATGGCCCGGTTTTGACCACCCTACGTTCTCAAACCCACCCGCCGTACGCTTTTGCCTGTACAGGTAGTACGGGCGATAACCGCCGCCTGTCAGGGCGGAGGCGGCGCCGTCAAGCATCCTCCCCACTGCTGCGGCATCGGGGAGAGGGGCTTTTTCGAGGTTCAGGCGCGAACCGCGCTTTATCGCCAGATTGTGAACCGTGATGTTCACCGCTCCCAGATCCGCCGCGCAGCCGAGAGAGCGGGCAAAGCCGCTCTCCGTGTCCCCCGGCAGACCGGCAATGAGATCCATGTTGACCGCGAGCCCCTCGTCGCGGGCGAGGGCATATTTTTCGTAAACGTCCTCCACGGTGTGCGAGCGCCCGATATTGCACAGTACCTCGGGGACAAACGTCTGCGGGTTAATGCTCACTCGGTTTGCTCCGGCGTCTTTCATGACGCGGAGCTTTTCTTTGTCCACCGTGTCCGGCCTGCCGGCCTCCACCGTGAACTCGTCAACTGTTCCGAGGTCAAAATTCGAGCTGAGGCATGAGAAAACATCGTGCAGCTGCGCGGCGGTGAGCGTGGTCGGCGTACCGCCTCCCATATACACCGCCCGGAGGCGCAGGCCGGATTCCCGCATAAGAGCTCCTGCAAAAACGATCTCTTTTTTCAGCACGTCAATAAACGGGGAAACAAGCTTTCCGGCTTTCTGTACGGAGTGGGTCACAAACGAGCAGTAGCTGCATCTTGAAGGACAAAATGGTATGCCGATATAGAGGCATATGTCGCCCGGGAGCAGGGTGCGCAGCACCTCCCCGGAGGCCGCGGCGGCTTCCGCGCACAACTCGGCGCGCTCTGACGACACTCCGAATGAAGCCATCGCGCTCTTTGCCTGCTCCTCGGTCATCCCCTCGCGCAGCAGCCGCGAAAACACTTTTACCGGGCGCACTCCCCTAAGGTCTCCCCAGGGGTTCGGCGGCGATTGGGGCCTTTCGCTCAAGTGCGAAACTCCTCCATATAGAAATTCGTTTCCCGCTCGCGCTCAAGCGTCGTGAAGTCCATGTGTCCGGGGTAAACGTTATAATCTCCGGGCAGATCGTAGAGCCTCTTAAGCGAGGCGCGCATCTGCCGCGCGTCCCCGCCGGGAAAATCCACCCGGCCGCATGATCCGGCAAAGAGCGTGTCTCCGCTGAACATATCCTTCCCTGTGATGAAGACACAGGATCCCCCGGAGTGCCCGGGCGTATGCAAAACGTCTATCGGGGTGCTCCCGAGATACAGCTTATCCCCGTCGGCAAGCGGTTTTATGTCGATTCCCTCACTGTATAAAAGCGAAAGCTTTCTGCCTATCGATCTGTCGGCGGGATGCAGATACACCGGAACGTCAAACTCCTTCGCGAGCGAGATGGCGGCTCCCGTATGGTCGTCATGCCCGTGCGTGAACAGGATATACTTGAGCTGCATGCCTTTATCCCGAATCGCGGCCGATATCGTCTTCGTGCCTCCGCCCGGGTCGATAAGAGCGGCCTCCCTCGTCTCATCGTCCGCAATAAGAAAACAGTTCGTCTGCAGAGCGCCAACCCGAAAATGTATTTTTGTCATGTTTACGCCATCCTTTCTATATGCGCACCAATACAGCCGAAAAGAGCCGTACTGTTTATTACAGCTCCGCGCTGTCAATAATGAGGGTCACCGGGCCGTCGTTGACTGACTCGACAGCCATTTCAGCTCCGAAAACCCCCGTCTGCGGGTCAAACCCCTCGTCCCTGCAGCTATCCAGAAACAGCTCGTACAGTTCAAGCGCGACCGGGGCCGCTGCCGCCGGAAAAAAATCCGGCCTTCTGCCGCGGGCGCAAGAGGCATAGAGCGTGAAATTCGATACGACAAGAAGCTCCCCTCCCGCTTCGGCAAGCGATACGTTCATTTTTCCCGCGCCGTCTTCAAACACGCGCAGACCGCATATCTTTTTTGCCAGCTTCCGGGCGTCGGAGGGCCGGTCCTCTTTCCCGACACCGAGAAGCACCAGAAATCCTCTCCCGATCTGTCCCGCAGGAACTCCGTCCGCTATGACGCGGGCTCCGGATACTCTTGTTACAACGGCTCTCAAATCTCTTCCGACCCTTTCCCTGTCATCCGTTCGCCCTCTTTACGTCTATCACTCCCGATATCCCGTTTATGCGGTTCATAACTTCCGTGAGCTGCGCCTTGTTCTTTACGAACACGGTCATGTCCACGACTGCATAGCCGTCGGGGAGAGCCCGCGCGTTGAGTGACTGCACTTTTACTTTGAGAGCGGAGAGCGCCGTGACGATATCCACGACGAAATTGTCCCTGTCGTGCGAGGAGAGCGCAAGCCTCGCCTCGTACAGGGCATCCTGCTGATCTGTCCAGGACACTTTTACCCAGCGGCCCTCGTCGCTCTCTTTCTCTTTTGCGCGCAGCACGTTGCGGCAGTCCTGTCGGTGCACCGAAACTCCGAAACCGCGCGTGATAAATCCGATCACCGGATCACCGGGCACAGGTGTGCAGCAGTGCGAGAATTTCGTCAGGCAGTTCTCTATATTTTCGACGATGAGGCCCGTTTCGGAGCGTTTCGGCTTCTTGGCCTCCTGCGTAAGCCTCTCGAGGGACAATTTATCTCTTTGTTCCTTAGACAGCCTCATCAGCTCGAGCTTGACGCGGTTCACCACCTTGACGGCGGTAGTGCCTCCGTAACCGATGGAGGCGTACAGCTCGTTCAGCGACGAGACGTGGAGCTTCTGCAGGATCACGGGCAGGATCTCTTCCCCCATGACCGACGACAGCGGAATATTGTTCTTTTTGAGCTCGGCTTCAAGGCTCTGGCGCCCGTTGGCTATGTTTTCCTCCTGACGCTCGCGCTTGAACCACTGGCGGATCTTTGTCCGGGCTTCGTTGCTGCGGGCCAGTTTGATCCAGTCGCGGCTGGGACCCTTGCTCGATTTTGAGGTGATTACCTCGACGACGTCGCCGTTTTGAAGAACATAGTCGTAATTTGAGATCCTGCTGTTGACTTTGACGCCCGTCATGCTGTTGCCGACGGCCGAATGGATCGCATATGCGAAGTCGATCGGCGTGGCGCCTGCGGGGAGGTTGATAACGTCGCCCTTGGGAGTGAACACGAACACCTCGTCGGAGAACATATCCGTTTTCAGGGTGCTGATGAAATCCTCGGGGTCCATCTCCTGCTGGTTCTCAAGCAGCCTGCGTATCCACCCCAGTTTCTCCTCCTCACTCTGCTTCCCCTGAACACCCTGCTTGTATTTCCAGTGCGCCGCGATGCCGTACTCCGCCGTGAGATGCATATCCCATGTGCGTATCTGAACCTCGAAGGGGATACCCTCTCTGCCGATAACGGTGGTGTGGAGCGACTGGTACAGGTTCGGCTTGGGCGTGCCGATATAATCTTTAAAACGTCCCGGGACCGGCTTGAACAGGTCGTGTATCTGGCCCAGCACGTTGTAGCAGTCCGCTATGGTGTCAACAATGACGCGAAACGCGTACAGGTCGTAGACCTCGCCGAGACCTTTATCTTTGCTGTATACCTTCCTGTATATGCTGTAGATATGCTTCGTGCGGCCGTAAACGGTGGCCGCGATATCGGCCTCTTTAAGCCGGTTCTCTATCCGGCTGCAGTTTGTCTCGATAAACCTGTCGTTGAGAGTGCTGCGGCTCTGGAGCTCGTCCAAGATCTCCTTATATCCGTACGGGTCGAGGTAGCGCAGCGATATATCCTCAAGCTCCCACTTAATTTTCTGCATGCCCAGCCGGTGGGCGATGGGAGCGTATATCTCCATGGTCTCCAGGGACTTTGTCCTCTGCTTCTGCTCTGTCTGATACTCCATCGTGCGCATGTTGTGCAGGCGGTCGGCCAGTTTGATGAGTATCACGCGGATATCCTTTGCCATCGCCAGCAGCATTTTGCGCAGATTCTCGACCTGCTCCTCCTCGACGCTCGAATAGGGCACCCGCGACAGTTTTGTCACACCGTCCACCAGCTCCGCCACGGGTTTGCCGAAGGCCTTTGCTATCTCCTCGTGCGTCGTGCCGGTATCCTCGATACAGTCGTGAAGGATCGCGGCGATGATGCTGTCTACATCGAGTCCCATCTCCACAATGATCTTTGCGGTCGCAAGCCCGTGCGTGACAAACGCCGAGCCGTCACGCCGCAGCTGGCCCTCATGTTTGCTCGCGGCAAACCTGTAAGCCCGCTCGATCTTTTCCAGATCTGAAGGCGTAAAGATTTCTTTTACCGCCTCCATCAGTTCCCGAAAGAATTTCTCAGCATCAACCATCGTTCAGATTCCTTTTCGCCGGACACCGCGCGAAGCGGCAGCCTGCGACAGACGGGTCAGCAGCCCGGACCCGTCCAGATCCACCTTTCCTTCTACCGGCAGTATCTTTATCTTCAGCAGCCTGCCCAGCTCCTGCAGCTCCACGAGGCCCACCTCGCTGAAAACGCGAAGGCAGACAAGCGTTTTTCCCGGGCTCGTGCGCCCTGTCTGAGCGGCAAGCTTCCATAGACCCGTAATATACTCCTCCTCCGATTGTGCGCAGACGCAGCGCCAGACGGCTGAAAAATCCTCTCTCTGAGGAAGGAGCTCTCTTGCCTGGGAGGCAGTCAGTTCCCCGTTTTCAAGAGCCTGAAAGAGTTTATTCTCCTTTTCCATAGTCTCTCTTTCGGCGCTGCACGGGCGGATATCCATTATCTGCATCTGCGGCGTGCGCACGCCGCGGAACTCGTTGATCTTCGGCACAAAAGCTATGTCCACGGTATCTCCCCGGCAAACCTGGGCGGAGACAGGGGTCTCGCCGAAGAAAATGCCGCCGCAGCTGACCCCGTTTTTTGATACGGTCATCTTTATGTGGTCCTTCTGAGCTCCGACACGAAAAAGGTTGCTGACCTCTACGTTCTCGATACAGAAGACGGGAGGCGGATTGCCGTGGCCGAACGGCTGCAGCACGTCAAGGCCCGAGATATTTTCCAGTGAAAGCTGCTCTGTGTCCCCGATCACGCCGTCGATCGTCAGACGGCACCCGGCTTCGTCCTCGGAGCGGTGCTCAAGAGCGTATTTTTCAACAATCTCGGCAAATGCCCGGATGTTCTCCTGCTTTATCGTAAAGCCCGCCGCCATCTCATGGCCGCCGTATTCCTCGACGTATTCCGCCGCCGCTTCAATGGCCGCAATCACGCTCTGGCCGCGGAAACTCCGGCAGGAAGCCTTGCCGATGCCGTCGAGGAGGGAGATAAGAAAAACGCGGCAGCGGTAACGCTCTGCCAGTTTTGACGATACGATACCGATGACGCCGTGATGCCAGTTCTCGCTGGACAGGACGATCGCTCCACCCTTTGAGCGGTCCGAGAGCATGGTGCGGGCCTGAGAAAGGATCTCGTTTTCAATCGCCTGCCTCTCGCGGTTCATCCGGCTCAGATTCCTCGCCAGACAGTCCGCCGTCCCTTCATCAGAAGTCAGGAACAGTTCCGTCGCGGTATGGACCTGTTCCATACGCCCCGCCGCGTTTATACGGGGAGAAAGTGAAAACGCGATGTCGGCGGCCGTGATGGAGCCGCCGCGCAGACCGGCCTCCCTTATGAGGCTCCTCACACCGGGGCGGGGCGCGTTCAACATCATGTCAAGCCCCGTTCTGACGATCGCGCGGTTCTCGCCCGTGAGCGGCATCACGTCCGCGACCGTTCCGAGAGCTACAAGGTCGATATGCTCCATCGCCGCTTCTCTTCCTGCGAGCGCGCATATGAGCTTAAAAGCGACACCGACGCCCGCCAGCGCCTTGAACGGATACCCGTCGTCCGGCTGGAACGGATTTATCACCGCCGCCGCATCGGGCAGATCGCCCCGGCATTTGTGATGGTCCGTTATTACGGTATCTATGCCGAGCGATTGCGCGTAAGCTATCTCTTCAAAAGCCGTTATGCCGCAGTCCACGGTCACTATGAGCCCGACTCCCTGCTTGGAGAGGCGGTCCACGGCACACTTGTTCATGCCGTACCCCTCTTCGATACGGGCCGGAATATAGTACTCGCACAGTCCTCCGAGATCACGCAGGCTTTTGACCATCAGGCATGTCGACGTTATGCCGTCCACATCGTAATCTCCGTAGACCGCTATCTTTTCGCCGGTATCAAGGGCTTGCCTTATCCTCCGGACGGCCTTATCCATATCTCTGAGCAGAAAAGGATCGTGGAACCGCTCTTCTCCCGCGCCTAGAAAAGCCTGTGCGTCTTCCGGGGTCAGGCAGCCTCTGGAGCATAAAGCCGCAGCCGCAAGCTGCGAGTACCCGGCCCTGCACAGCGCCAGTACCGCTTCTCCACTATATGTTTTTACTTCCCATTCGTTATACTTCAAATTATGCTCCCACTGTTTTGTACGGTACGGACGTATTCTCTCGGAGTTTATTTGCTATTCTATCAAAACAGCCCGTTCAATTCAAGGGCTATATCTTCAATACCCGCGGTGCCGCGGGCCCTGCTCTTCCGTGATCGCGGATATAAATGACCGGGGTGCG
>Ga0123335_1001863_pt1 | contig 33071 bp, 30 predicted proteins | sample BiotimSIPDNA_2_FD_89707 | JGI IMG/M metagenome (GOLD analysis project Ga0123335, IMG submission 89707) | Anaerobic biogas reactor microbial communites from Washington, USA - Biogas_R2 time_0 SIP DNA | ecosystem: Engineered > Bioreactor > Anaerobic > Unclassified | place: Washington, USA... | reverse complement strand
AGCCCATGGAGGCGCTGCGCGAAACCCTCAAGGAGATTGACTTTTTCACCCTGCTGCTGCTGACCGGCCTGTTCATCGTCATCAAGGGCATTGAAGAAGCGGGCGTGGTGAAAGCCATCGGCGAAGCCTTTGCGAAGATGTCCGGGGGCAATCTCTTCCTGGCCTACACGCTGATCGTCTGGGCCTCGGTGCTGTTTTCCGCCTTCATTGACAACATCCCCTACGTAGCCACCATGCTGCCGGTGACCGCGATTATTTCCAGCCATCTGGACGCAGACCCGACCGTGCTCTACTTCGGGCTGCTGGTGGGCGCGACCCTGGGCGGCAACCTGACCCCGATCGGCGCCAGCGCCAACATCACCGGACTGGGCATCCTGCGCAAGGAGGGGCATGAGGTCAGGAACTCGGACTTCATGAAGATCTCCATCCCCTTTACCCTGGCCGCGGTGGCCACCGGTTATGTGCTGGTCTGGCTGTTCTGGGGCATGGGCGGCTGATGCCGAAGACCGCCTGACCGTACACGTTCAAAGCGGTAAAAACGGAAAAGGCGGCGGGCTGTGCCAACCGCCTTTTTATTTCCTGAGAATGATGCTGTTTCCGGAAAACTACTTCTTAGGAATCGGCCCCAAAGCGCGCTCGAACAGGGCGGCGAGCTCCCTCTCCAGGGCGTGGAAGTTCTCAGGGAAGGCATCGCTGGTGCCGACGCCCTGGCGGCGCTCGACCGTGCCGTCCTCAAACAAAAGGATCAGCGTCCAGCCTGTCCCCTGGGAAAGGTCCTCGCCGGGCGTGCCGTAGTCAGCTTCCCACCGGTTGACCTGATAGCGCGAAAGCAGCTCAACCAGGGCCTGCCAGTCGGCCGTTTCCAGCGTGCCGCGGGAGGGGATGCGCTCAGGGAAGAACAGCCAACCCTCCAGATTTCCGTATGCCTGAAACATTTGTCCGTCACGGGAATCCGCCACCCAGTTGCTGGTGATCCCATGGGAGGTGGACATCATGATCAGGGCGCGCGCGTCAGCCATGTCGCGGCCTTCCATGAGGAGCGATTGCGCGGTCAGCATGTCTTCTAAGCTTATCATGGGCGTGTTTGCCTCCTCCGCTTGTTGTGTGTTCCCTGCCTGTCCGGGGCGCTCCGCGGGCGCTGTCAAGGGACCGGCGGACAGGCAGGCCGCGGCCAGCAGTGCTGCGAATATCATCATTGCCTTGTGTGCCGTCTGACTCATCCGCCCGCCCTCACTTCGCCATGTCCGCGATCATCAGGTCCAGCCCTTCCCTGGCATCCTTGCCCAGGTAATACTCATACGCTTTGATGGCGTCCTGGTTGTCGAGCATCTGTTCGGCATAATACTGCGCGAATGCCTCGCTTTCAGGAGAGCGGATCCGGTTCCCGTCTTTATCATACCAATAGTCATCGTCATGCTGATAATTACCGGAGACCCCTTTTCCGGTCAATCCCGATGGATTTGGGTTCCCTTTATCCCTGGTATAATTTGTAACCCCGTCATAGGCGTCGGACACGCCGCTGGCATAGGGGCTGTTGAGGTTGATCACGTCCGGATTCTGGTGGGTTTGGTACTCTGCCTGAACTTTCCTGGCTAAGCGTCTGACTGTTTCCTCACTATGTCCATTGTACTGAGGTTCGTACCCGGGCAGGTTGCCATACACCAGATGATGGTATACAGCCTTGATCAGGCTGTCGCGCTGCCGATCAGTGTACTGATTGCAAACCTTCTCATCCTGGCTGAGCACATCCCTGGTGGTGTCGTAGATATGCTGCCTGGTGTTATCGGTAATCGTGTCTCTTAAGGTTTTCCCGTTAGGGAGCTGATAAGTTTCTGATTTGTAGATTTTCCCTTTCTCGCTGAATTCATCATCCAGGTAGTGTCCAAATTCATGGAAAACCACGCTGTAGCTGCCGCGCGGGTCCTGGCTTTGATCCCTTGTTTCAAAGTCTATGCTGATAGTTTTTGAACCTGGCGAATAATACCCAAATCCAGATTCAACTTTTCCATCTGATCCGATATATGATTCAACACGCTCGAACTTCACCTTGTCACAATTGTCCAGAAACAAGCTGCGGTAGGGCTCCTTGGCCTGATAGGCGACAGCTTTGATACCAATCTGGTCCCGAAGTTCCAAGGGGGAAACAAACTCATCGACATTGCTGATTTGCTTTGATCCCTCATGATCCCTTTCATACAGCAAAACAACCCTGAGCTCTTCCCGGATTCTTTGCTCCTCCTCAGGCGTTCGGTTGTTGAGCAGCTTCTGGTACTCAGGCGTTTGCCTGATCATCGTATCCACATAATAATCATCAATAAGGGTTTGGAGTTTCAGCTTTGCGGATATCAGGCTGCGAAGCAGCAGCCAGATCTGCAAAGAGACATGCTGCGACCTGAAAAATATAGCAATCCGGGACAAAGAACCGCTTGCGTCGACCACAGTATCGCTTGACAGCAACTCCGCGACCTGCCTGATGGTTTGGTTGAATAAAGCGGCGTATTCCACAACCATGCGGATATCTTGCGCGTGAGACAGGTCGCAACCGTGCATTGTGCCAAAAAGCCGCTCCAGCTTTCCTGAACAGGCCCGCAACCGGGAGTCCAGATCCCACATGCCATCTTGTGCCTGGCAGATACGCTTTTCCAAGCTTACCGCGTGGCTGAATTTTTCTTCGCTGGCAGAATAAGGGGAAGAGCAATGGTCGTAAATCCCGTTAAGCTCCTTGTCGCTGGTATCCTGAACGGCGCTGAGCAATTCCTGCAGCATGTTCTGCGTAAAATCCCTCTTCATGACGGTCTTTGCCTCTACATTGTCCGGTCCAGTTGCTGGAAGGCATCCCCCGCCTGTTTCGTGTACATCTCGCTGGCCTGAACCAGTGTAATCAAGCCCTTCTTGATGTCTTCCAAAGCCAAGCACAGTTCATTGATCGCGTCAGCGCTTTCCCCGGTGCTCTTTTCCAGCGGGGCGGGAATCCGGACAAGCTTTGCCATCATCCCGGCAGACCTGAGCTTGAGCCTGGCCAGCAGCACATGCGCTGGAGATATTCTGATGGTTCTCATACTTCACCGTTTCCTGTTCAAAAACTGAATTTGTCCCTGTCCTCCACGTCCCGCATAAAACCATCACAGCAAATCTTGCCAGCGATGCCTATTGTATCCAGCGCTGAGCGCAGAGATTTGAGAAGCTCGATCACCGTTTGCAGCTTATCGGAGGTTTTACCTGAAATCAAGGCGGCGGCTCTGGTAAAGCGCAGTTGGTTCATGTAGAGCTGTAGAATCATATCCATTTGCGCACAGCAACGCTGGATCTCCACGCCTTTTTGCAGTATCTCCTGATCATCGACCAATAAGTCCCGTGCCATAAGCACCCCCATGCGCGCACCTATGTCCTGTCAACTGCCTCCGCCTGTTTTATCGATTTCATTCTTCACTTCCTTGAGGCGGACCTGATGATTGCTCAACAGGCTTTTGCGCAAAGAATAAACGGAGGACATCCGATTGATTTCATCCTCGTATCGTTGTTTTAAATCATACAAATTACTTAAAGCGCCACCCTTGAGAGCGCCCAGGGCATCCTCCATGCCATCCGCGATAGAACCGGATGCCAGGCTTACAGGCGCATAGCCGCCAAACACGCTGGCTCGCCTGCCATAATACCTGATGGCAGCCTCCAGCGAGTTGATCATGCTGACAATCGTTTGTAAACGGCTCCGAAACGCTTTCAAATCATTTTCCAGGGTCTTCAACTCCCCAAACAGCATGCTGATGGTTCGTTCCAGCTTCCAGTATTCGGCTTGCAAAGCGGACAACAATCTAAGCCCCCTTCCCGATACAGCGCTCCCATGAGCGCCGCAGCGTTTCTACTGGTGTAAAATCTATCGCAACCATAGCGGCAAGGTATTATATTGTCCTGCAAGGAAGGAAACCGGTGGCGCAGCCTGAGCTGCGTTGCGGTTAATTGACGCATCAGAACGGTAAAGGCCCGGCGAGATGATGCAATAAAGATTGGAATCAGTATCAATTGCCCGGGCGCGAATAAACCCCCTGCCGGTCAATCAGCCGGCAGGGGCAGGGCCTGCCCGTTTGGCAGACATTGATCAGCCGCCGCTCATCTGGCGGTCGAGTTCCTCAAAGTTCTTGGCCGCCTGGAGCAGCTGGCTGCCCAAATCAGCGATCACCTGGGGAAACTCCTGGGTCAGGGTGTTCTTCATCTCGTTATAGCGGGCCAGATAGGCTTCCTTGGCGGCGCCTTCCCAAGCCGCTTCCACACCTTGGTGGAGCTTGCTGTCCAGCGCCTTCATGGTGCTGAGCAGCTCACCGGATTTGGTCTTGAGGTAGGTAGAAAGCGATTCCGCTTCCTGGACTGACATTCTGATAGCCATAGGGTTCTCCTTTTTGTTTATTATGAACTCCTTGGGGAGATCATTGCATTTTCAGCCGCTCCGCCTTCTGCTTGACGTCCTGGTACTCTCTGATGGCTTTGTTCAGCGCCTTCTCCAGGTCGCCCAGAACCTTGGCATACTGATCCACCACCTCGGGCCAGTCCTGGTCCACCGTTTCAAAAAACTTCCTTCCGGCCGGGGTGTTCCAGTCTTTTTGAAGCAGCTGCAGTGTTCTTTGCGCGCTTGCCTTGGCTTCGCGCACCATTTCAGTATAGCTGTCGCACTCGTCCCTGACCCGGGCAAGGTTCTCAACATCGAACTTCAGGATATTGGCCATTGTTACCCCCTTTTACAGCGGCAGGTCGGGCCGCAGCGAACGCGCTTTGCTCAACTCGCTCTCAGCTTCCTGTGTCATTCCCTGCGCCAGGTAGATCTGCTGCTTGAGCATGTGTCCATCCGCCTGATCCGGGTACAGATTGATGATGTAATCCGCCAGCTCATGCGCTTTGTCGTGCTCGCCCGCTTCCTTGTGACACATCGCGCGGTAAAGGTAGCCCTCATAAAAGCCGGGGTTGAGGATGGTCGTCTTGCGCAGATCGCGTGCCATGGCGCTGAAAGCCGCCTTCGCGTCATACGCGCTGTCCAGCTCCCGGCGCGCGGCGATGGCATAAAACGCGCCTGAAACTGTGTACATGTTCTGCGCATCGCTGACAGCACTCAGGCGTTCGCTGACGTTCAGCAGCCGCTCCCAATCCTGATTGGAGGCGTGAATCATCAACAGGCCGAAGAGGATATCCGCATTGGTGGTTTCCACCTGCTCCAGCGCAAGCGCTTCCTCCAGCAGCTTGGCAGCCTGCTCGTTCTGGCCGCGGGCCTGCAGGATGGCCGCCTGCTTGACCAGGGACTCACGCCTGACAATGTCATAGGCGGGGTTGCCGCGCAGGGCGGTCAGCTGCGCCTCGGCCTCCTCCAGCTTTTGCATGTCAATGAGCACGCCCGCCTTCATCAGGCCCAGCACAGGGTCCTCCGTGAAGCGCTCAAGGCCCAGGTTGACGACATCCATGGCATCCTGGTAGCGCTGGGTCTGTGAATACAGGCTGACCAGCACATGGTAGGAATCGATCGCAGCCGGGTTCCTGGCCAGCATCTCATCGCCCGCGGCCAGGGCGTCCTCGTAGCGCCCCATGGCCAGGAGGATGTTGACCCGTTCCAGGTGCAGGCTGGTGTCCAGGGGGTCCTGGCGGATGGCGCGGGTGATGTTGCGCAGGGCCTGTGTGTAATCCTCCAGGTGGGAATAAATCGCCGCCAGCGTACGGTACATGACCGGGCTGTCATAACCGGCGTCCTCAGCCTTGGCGTACAGGGACAGGCACTCGGCATAATCCCCCTTGAGCAGGTGGACGCTGCCCGCGCTGTAGAGCGCCTCAGGGTGGTTGTTTTCCTGAAGCAACACCTTGTTGTAGGCTTCCAGGGCCAGGTCCTCCTGCTCCAGCAGCAGCCGGGCATCGCCCAGGCGCAGCAGCAGGGGGATGTAGCGCGGGTCCTCGCGCAAACCCTCCTCAAACAGGTCCCTGGCAGCCTCGAACTTGTCCTGGTTCATCAGGACGCTGCCCCGGTTGAGATAATCCTCCAGTACGGCGTTGTCCATCTTGTCGTTCATGGTTTTCTTTCCTTTGCTCAGGGCGTCACGCAGACGGTAATTTAATCCCGTCGATCATCAGCGTGCCGCCTTTGATAAGATCCTTCAGGCCGGGGGCGATTCTTTCCACGACATCCAGGCCGGCCTCCATACCATCTCTTTTGGCATTCAGGTTGTCTATCAGTGAGACGTTCCAGTCCCAGCGCTCACCGCGGTGCGTAGCATCCATGAAATCATAAACTTTGTAAGCGGTCTTGATGTTGTCCCCAACAGCCAGCAGCGTCCTGAAATCTTTGGACATTGTGTACTTCCTGCCACTGTAGCCGGAAGACGTCTTAAACAGTTTGAACTCTAAAGGAGATTTGATGGCTTCAGTGCCCTTGCGCACCTTTTGGTAATATGTAACGGCGCCATTCTTATCGGTAAATGAGAAAGAATGATTGCCCGGCTGGTTGTTCGGCATCCGGTAGGCGGTGCCGCCGCCCTTGAGGCTGTACCCGATCGCTTGTCCATCTACGTTAAACACCACAAACTTTGAGTAGATATCAGTACCAAGGGAGGTGATGTCCGCAGCAAAATCCACCACATCCACTGCCTTTGCTGCTTTCTCCAGCTGCTCGTTTCTCTCCGCGCTGCCCATATCTGTCCGCCGAACGTACTCGCTCAAACCGTCAATTTTGGACAGGTAATAGGCGCCGCCCCGGTCAATGTCATGATAGAAACTGGCCTTATAATTGGCTTCCAGGCTGTAGGGCAGGTCAATAAGAGCGGTCACTACCTTGGTGCTTTTCGCGACAATACCGATGGCGGCAATCACGATGGGCAGGGTCAGCCCGCCGCTGGCCGGGATGCTGGCAACCGCCGCTACAAGCGCAAAGGCGGCAACGGCAGCAAGCGTGATATCCTTGACGATATTAAAAATATACTTGCCCTTGCCGTATTTGAAATAGTCCAGCACGATGTTCTTGTATTCGGACAGCTTGACGCCGATGACCTTGAAGGCGTTGTTAAGGAAACGGGTGATGGCGTTGTTCTGGGAAAAACGATCCCATACGCCAATCCAGAAATCGGCAAATTGCCGTAAGAAGCCCTGACCTTTTTTATATTCGCGGATTACAATTTTAAAGCCCTGCACCACGCGCTTTTCACTGTCCTGGGCGTATTCCTTCAGGTCGATGATATTGGAGCGCAGCTTTCGGGCAGCGATGCTGGCGCTGTCAACGCCGTTCTTATGCCAGCTGGCGCTGTTGAGAGCGTTGTAGGCGTGGGACTCATGATCTCTTCCCGGAAGATTGCCGATCGCGTTGATCACCTTGGCTTGCAGCTTGGAGACATAGCCCTCCATCTTGCCGGCGGCGGTTTCCAGGTGCTTGCAGGTATTGTCCATGGTTTTATAATGAAGTGCAATGGCGCTCATGGCTTCTCCTCCAGGTGATGGGCTGTGATGGGATGTCAGCCCTTGTTTTTCTCCGCGATCACACGGGCGTTGTAATAATTGGCTTTCTGGTCGCTGACGCGCTTGGCATGGCCCAGGGAAGCCTCGGTATCCGAGCTGTCGGCAGAGTCGACGCCGTTGACGCGCGCAAGCCGGCGCAGCTCCTCCGCGATAGTCTGAGGCGCGCTGACCCCGGTGATGGCGTTTTCCAGGTCATTCCCGGCATTGCGCAGCTCGTTCGTACCGTCTGTCAGCTCCTCGCGGATGCCGGGCAGCTTGTCGCGGATGGCTGAGATGCTGTTGGAACGCTTCTGGTAGGTGTTACGGCTCCTCTCCAGGGAACGTATCAGGTCCATGTCCATGCCCGCCTCCTCTAATACCGGTTGGAAACGCCGTCCAGCGACTTTTGCATCGCGACATCCGCCTCAATATAGGCCTCATTCGCTTCAAGCAAGTCCTCATAGATGCCCCAGGAATAATCGACGATGTCACCCAGCTGCCAGGACATGTTGCGGTGCAGCGACTCAAACTCGGCGCGGGCATCACCATCCCAGTTGGCACGGGCCTTGAGCGTGAGGTTGTCAAAATCCGCCTTGGCGTCTCTGATCTTTTTGGACATGGTCTCAAACGCTACCAAAGCAGTATGGAAGTTCTTGGTATCCAATTCAAATACATCAGACATGCTCTTCACCCCGGCATTCAGTCGCTGTGCGAATCAATAAAACAATGAAACATTGATTTGTCCGTAAATATGTTAATAATACTTTCCGCAAAAGTCAAGACGGCTCAAGTGAATTAACCCGTTCCACCCGCTATCAGCGGCCGGGCTGAGCATCGTCAGGAGGCTGCAAGGCCTTGAGCTTGAGCAGCTCATTGTCGTTGCAATAGTAAGCCTCATCCCCGGCCAAGGGCTGCGGGAAGGCGCGAATGGTGCTCATGGACAGGTCAATGGCCTTGATTTCACTCAAAGCGGAGAACAAAATCGCGTGTTTGCTGTCACGGATGCGGCGCAGCGGCTCAGGCGCGCTGTAGGAGATGGCTTTGTCCTGGACATCGCAATACAGAAAAAATACCTTCAGCCGGCTGTACTTGTTGGCGATCCTGTTATAGGCAGCAAGGGTTTCGGGAACATCAAACTGTTCAAAGGCGTCCCGGTTGTTGATCAGGATCAGCAGCTGCTCAAAGCGCTCCAGGGCTTCCGGTCCCTCCGTCATCATCGCGTCATACCGCTCCTCCAGCAAGTCGCCGGCTTCCTCCAGAATCCGCTCAATATCTGAAAATAAATAAGAATAGGTTTTACAAATGGGGCTCTGCTTCCATGGCATCAGCTTTCTTTCCGGGTTGTCCAGCAGGTAGACCCGCACAGGGCGCTCAAGCGCCATGTGCTGCAGGGTAAGCAGAAGATTGTTGATAAAGGCCAGCTTGCCCTCCTCATTTTTGCCAATCAGCGCGAAGTCAAAATCGCTTTCAAAATCCAGGTATACAGGCTCAATGCTGGCAAAATCCAAGCCGATGGGCACCAGGTAGCCCGGGAGGCCCGCGGGCACCGCCTGCGCCAGCTGCGCGCGGGTAAGCACGGAGGGAATCTCAGGGATCCGCCGCGCTGCCAGGGAGGGATACCGCGCGTTGACCTGCGCAACCATGTCGCGGATGGCCGCAACACGCTCATGCTCCATCGCGCCTTCATAGGCCAGGGGCGTTTGCATCTCATACACCGTCTTGTCCAACCGGACCAGGCCCCGGCCGGGCAGCTCACGCGGCTCCTCCTGGGAGCGGTCAAACAGGTGCATGTACTCGTCGCGGTTGCTCATGGCAAAGCAGAGCCTGTTGGTAAAGCCGACCATATAGCGGTAGCCAAAGCTGGCAGCCAGGTTGCCGGTCGCCACAAAGGTGATGCCCAGGGGCAGGCCCTCGCGCAGCAGGTACTGCATCTCGTCCATGTAGGGGTCTTCATACAGCTCGCGGAAGGCCGCGAAGTTATCAATCAGCACAACAACCTGCGGCATGTCCTTCGCCCCGGCCTGGCGGTAGGCCGCGGCCGAGGTCACTCCGGCCTCCAGCAGCTTTTCGCGCCGGAGGACTACTTCCTGGCGCAGCAGCTTGAAGAGGTTTTTAAGCTTCTCATCCTCCTGGCTGAGCACAACGCCGCCCACATGGTGCATCCGGTCATAGTTGCGCAGGGTCATCGTGTCAAAGTCGATGATGTACATCACCGCTTCCGCGGGAGAATAGTTCTCCGCCAGCGTGCGGATAATCAGCTGCAGGAAGTTGGTCTTGCCGGTCTGGGAGGCGCCCATGACCAGGGTGTTCGCCGAAGCGATGTCCAGTCTGAAAGGGCCCTGATGCTGGTTGTCCGGATCGTCATAGATGCCCAGGGGCAGCTTGAAATCCCGCCTGGTCAGCTGCGCGACCGGATAGGAGAGCGTTTCAGGCAGCGGCGGCATGCAGATGGGGTTGAGCCGGACCACCTTGTTGTCACGGCAGAACCTGTCCACATGCGCGATCATGACATCCAGCTGCGTTTGCGCCTCGACCGGACCGCTGTCCTCCGCCTTGCGCGGCGCGTAGATGACCTCGCGGCCGCCCCAGGCGTTGAGGCGGTAAATCCTGGCCCCGGGCATCTCGCTGACGCCGCCAACAAGCACCTTGCCGCCGCTGTAGGCCGATTGCAGCAAGGTCAGCTGCTCGTTGTTGCCCACCTGCATATACGCCCGGCCAGGTTCCTTGATTTCAGCCGCCAGGGGGGACTTGAGCACGCCGGTGCTGTCCTCGCGGGTTTGCACGCGCAGGCACAGCCGGAAGTTGGTGTTGGACCAGATCTGATCATCCACGACACCGGCCGGCTTCTGGGTGGCCAGGATCAGGTGCACGCCCAGCGAACGCCCGATGCGCGCCGCCGAGATCAGCTCCTTCATGAACTCGGGCTGCTCGCTTTTGAGCTCGGCGAACTCGTCCACGACAATGATCAGGTGCGGCAGGGGCACAGGCACCCCGGAGGGGTTGTTCTTGTGCGCCTGGATATAGTCATCGATCTTGTTGACGTCATGCTGCGAGAACAGGCGCTGTCTGCGCAGCAGCTCGGCCTTGATGGATTTGAGCGAGCGGTTGATCTCCCGCCCGTCGATGTTGGTGATGGTGCCCAGCAGATGGGGCAGGCCCGCAAGCTGGTTGGCCATGCCGCCGCCCTTGAAGTCGATGATCAGGAAGCCCACCTCATGCGGGTGAAAATTGAGCGCCATGTTCATCATATAGCTGAGCAGGATCTCAGACTTGCCCGAGCCGGTGGTGCCCGCCACCAGGCCGTGCGGACCATCGAATCGCTCATGCAAGTCCAGGGTGACCAGCTCGTTTTTGGTCTTGACGCCCAAGCCCACCGCCATGGACTTTGCCACACGGGAAGCCGCCCAGGCGCTGCGCACGTCAAACTGATCGGCGCTGGAAATGCCCAGCATTTCAAAGAAGGTATAGGATTTGACCAGCTCGCTCTCCAGGCTGATTTCCGGCACTTCCACCGAGCACAGCCGCGCTGTAACCTCCCGCATCATGTCCTCAGTCACGGTTTCGTAGGTGAAATCCTGGTAGCTTCCCGCGTGCGCGGTGTTGGTGAGGCGGGCCAGGTTGGGCTGCTTGTCCAGGTGAATGATCTGGCTGCAGCCGGCCGGCAGGAACTCATCATATTCACTGAGGAACACAAAGGTAAAGCCATACTGGGACGCATTTTTGAAGTAGCGGGAAATCGGGTGGTTGCGCAGGGCCGCGATATTGGTGACAAACAGCACATGATGCACCGCCCAATGTCCGCCGTCTGTCCCGCCTTTGGCGTCCTGGCGGCCGGACAGCAGCTTGTAGATCTGCTCCAGGTGCTGGTTGATGCTGGCCTGGTCATACATCAGGTTGCGGATGCCGCTGCGCCTGGAATAGCAGTGCGGCAGCCACCTGCTCCATTCAAAGCGCGGCAGCTCCTCCTCCTCAAACAGGTAATACAGACGCAAATCATCATAGCTGTGGCGGACCACCAGGTCCATGGTCATCACGCGCATGAGGTGATACAGCAATTCGCGCGTGCCCACCACGCCCAGGCTGCCGCAGGTCCGCAGGTTCGCGATGATGGGCGCCTGCTCGATGGTCTTGTACTTGCCCGCGACAATCTCGGGCATGTCCATGAGATCATCCTCGGTATCCTTGTATTCCTGGCGTGAGATCTTGATTTTGGAAGGGCCGTCAATGGTGCCGCTGCCCAGCCGGACCACCATGAAGTCCTCATCCTGGCTGGAGCGGTCAAACAGGCGCTGGTCAAAGCGGCGCACCACCTCCAGGTTGTCGCCGATGGGGCGGTAGGTGCGGTTGAGGGCGAGCAGCTCCTTGCCGCGTCTGTCGGCGATTTCAACAGACTTGTTCTGGATATAGGTAAAATAGTTTTGTTTTCGCAGCTTTTCCTGCTGGATTTTTTTGTTTTTCTGCACGCGGCGGGCAAAGAGGCTGGCCAGGATCGTGACCCCCATGGAGCCCGCGCTGTAGAGCACGAAGGAGCCGCCGCCACCCATAAAGCCGCGCATGACCACCATCAGCACCAGCATGGTAACGGAAGGCATCAGGGTGACGAGGATGTTCTCCTCCTGTTCAGCCGGCTTGCTTTTGGGGTTGAGCACCTCGATATCCCGGGTGTCCACATCCGGAATCAGGCGGGTCGTCCGGATAAACTGGGGGTAGCTTAACTGGTTCTCCTGCCGCGCAACAGGCACCGCAGACAGGCCGGACAACTTCACCGGCGACGCCGGATCCATCAGCAGCCCGGAACCCCTCAGCAAAAAGCCCAGCCCGGCGACATTGAGAAAATCATTCTGCTGCGCCTGGCAGGGCTTGTTTTGAGACAGGGGCACTCCGTTGAGATACACCGCATGCTGGTTCGCGGATTGGACATTGACCAGCCAGCCCGCGCCCGATCGCTGCAGGACCACCTGGGTGCCCGCCGCCTCATCAGCCGTGAGCGAAATGCCCTGGCCGGCCAGCCGGTGCGCGATCCTGACCTGGCCCTGCAGCGAAACAAGATGCGTGTAGCGGTGGTCCGCCGTTCGGAAGGGACGGACAAAATGCAAAAGAACTTGCTCATTTTGCTGCCCGTCGGACAGTCTGACTTCAAAACGGTCCCCCGCGTTCAGGGACAGGTCCTCGCGCTGGTCGCCCAGGCGCTTGAATGTGACGCCGCGGCCGGGCACCAGGGAATAGCCCTGGTTGCTGATTTCCACATGGAAAGCAAAGGCGTCACAGAGCGCTGTTTCCAGCCGGACATGGGCGTCCGGGCCGGTGCCCACCTCTACCAGCTTGGTCTGGAAGCGCGTCAGCTCGACATACTGCGGGGCCTGGCCCGGCGCCGCGATCAAAACGCTTAAAGCCTGCATGAAACCCTCCCTAATCCTGATGGTAGATCACGCAGCCCGGCTGCAGACGGAACTGGCTGAGCAGCTCATGCCCGCACAGCAGGGCATCCGGCTGCTCGCAGCGCAGGTACATCTTGGGCGAGTTGATCTGAAAGCTCTCCTTGAGCGCGAGCACCAGCTGATGGGCGGTGATGTTCAGCGGAATCAAAAGGTCGCAGGAGGTTCTCCTGCTGCGGTCTTCAAACACAACGCTCAGTTCATCCATGCCGTTCCTCCCTTACATATACGCGGAATGCACCTTGAAACGGTATCTCGCAATCCCTACCACATCGCCGATGACCATCTCCGCGGCATGGTTGGCCTTGAGCCGTTTCTCGTTGAGGTAGGTGCCGTTGACACTGCCCATGTCCACCAGATAATACTTATCCTTTTGCGCGTCATAGGTGATGCTGCAGTGCAGGGAGGAAACCTCATTGTCCTCCACAAAGCGGTAGTCGCAGTCCAACCGGCCGATGGTAAACACCGGACGGTCGATGGTGATGTGCAAATAGTTGGACATGTTCAGGCTGCGCAGCACCAGGCTGGGCCTGAATACGGACGGCAGCACCTTGAGGAAATCCTCCTTGTGCACCTCCGGATCGGCCTTGGCCTCCTGCCGCGCCGCCCAGATGGGGCGTAAAAGAACATACGCCATGGCGCCCGCGACCAGCACAATGGCCAGGATGACAGGAACCAGGAAAAAGAGCAGGTTGTCGCTGAGCAGCCAGGCCACAAGCCCCAAAACGATCGCCACAGCGGAAAACAGCAGGGATTTCCCGATAACGGTCTTATTTTTTCGTCCCACAAGCTCCTCCCTATGCCCTGGCGGACAACGCCTGGTTAAAGCCCTGCACCAGGTCCAGCGCGATACAGGTCAGGTTGTCCCTGCCGCCCATCTCCAAAGCTTCCATGGCAAGCGCCCGCACCAGGTCGCTCACCTTGGGGGCAGCGGACATGAAGCGATGGATGTCCCTGTCGCTGATCAGGTCGCTGATGCCGTCGCTGACCAGTAACAGGCGATCCTTCAAATGCGCCTTCAACTCCGTTTGGTGGACAAGCTCCTCGGCGCTGTCCGCCTCGGGCATGCCGATATAGCGTGTGATCACATTGCTTCTTCTGTGCTTTCTGGCCTGTTCAGGCGTCAGCAAGCCGGCCTTGACCATCAGGTTGACCTCGGAATGGTCATCGCTCAAGCGGGTCAGCCGGCCGTCCCGCAACAAATACACCCTGCTGTCCCCGGTGTTGGCCACATACAGCATGTCAGCCTTGATGACCAGCAGGGCCAGGGTGCTGCCTGAGGCGCGCGCCCCATGCCTGAGGGCATCGCTGCGGACTTCCCTGGAAGTATCCATCACGTACCCGGCGATCAGATCGGGGATGGCCTGGCTGCGCGCTTTCATCATAAAGGGAATCAGCCTGCGCGCGGTCAGGTAGGAGGCGCGCTCGCCGTACTGCGCGCCGCCCATGCCGTCACAGACCGCGTATACCTGGGTCTTCTCCGTAAAGCTGTGGTGGATCTGCGCCCCCTGGTCCATGGCCTGCAAAGCCATCAGCGCGCCGTTGAAAAAGAAGCTGTCCTCGTTGTTCTTGCGCACACAGCCCATGTGGCTGAGTGTGGACGCTTCAACCAATCGCTTTGCCATGCCTGTCCTCCTCCATTCAAAATGTACTTCCAGAACTCCAGGAATCCAGGCGCTCAAGGCTCTCCGGAGTTTTTGAAGAAATCAATCAACAGCATGAATTTCGCGGTCATCGGCTTGGTAGGTTCTTTGGTCAACTTCGTCATCTGTTCCTAAACGCGTTTGGATTGGCGTTTTCGTTGGGCCCCTTGTTAGAATTACTGTCGGAATCGTTGTTGTCCGTGGATGTCGTCGTGTCGTTTTCGGGCGTAGGCGTGGGAGTAGCTTTAAGCTTGGGGGTAGCCGTAGGCGTAGGAGTAGGGCCAACTGTAGGCGTAGGCGTAACCGCAGGAGTAGGGCTAGCCGTAGGCGTAGGCGTAACCGCAGGAGTAGGAGTAGCTGTAGGCGTGGGCGTCGCCTCACCGGCCAGCTGGCGCAGGACCTCCGGCACACCCTCCTCCTGCCCGCCAAGTATCATCAAGCCCTCTTCGTTCACTGACAATGTCGCGTTCAGCATCCCGTCACCGGCCTGCAGGATCACATCTGTCCCCTGCCTGGGCAGAACGATCAAGCCGGACATCGGGTGATCCGGATCCTTGACCAGCTCGATGTCCTTCAAGCCGGCCTGCCAGATGACCACGGAAAAATAATCGGGCATCGGCCGGCCCGCCAGGGCCTCAAGCTGCTTAAACACGTCCACAACCGCCAGCGCTCCGGTGTCCGCGGCGCGAATGAAGCTCCAGGCTCCCTCCTGCTTGTCCTGGCTGGACAAGCGGAAGCTGAAGGCAGGCAGGCCCTCGTCCCCAAAGGGCACATGGGCGGTCCAGGCCAGATGGTTCGTTTCCTGTGCGTCGGGCAGGTCAAACCTGGCCGGAAGGAAGACCCGGCCCTCCGTCTGCGGTCCGTGCTCCATGCACAGGGCCGGCGAAGAGGGGTTGAGCAGCAAATCCATCTCCAGGGCGGTATCTCCCTCGCCGCTGCCGGCGCTGGTTTGGATGCGCTCAAGAACGGCTTTCAAATTCTGTGAGTCAGCCTGCAAACCGTCCTTTGACTCCCCCTCAAAGAACACCAGGGGCTGCTGCGTCAGCCAGGACGCCTCCAGAACCCATACGGGCATTTCAGCCAGCCACACCAGCTTGTCAACAAGCTCCTGCCGGTCAAACTTGGCGACGAGCGCCCCGGCCTTGACCGCCTGATCATCAACGCTCAGGGGATCGGATTCAAACTCCTTGCCCTCCCCGGCGGATGCCAGGAGCACATACCGGCCCGGGGCAAGCGCCAGCTGCGCCTGACCCGGCGCCGCCAGGGGGAGGCTTGCCTGATCTTTTTTCAAGCTCCAGCCGCTCACGCGGGTCAGATAACGCTCAGGCAGGTCGGTGGCCAGCCCGGGGACATCCAGCAGGCCCAGATGCGTCCGCAAAGCCTGCGCCTGGGACGCGCTCAAGGACACCTCCACCGCCGCGCCGTCCTTGCCATAGTAGAAATACTGCCCGTCCAGGCCGTACATGCTGTGGATGCCCAGCAGCTCCAGAACATCCCCGGCAGCCAGGGCAGGGGCCGGCTGCTCCTGCCTGTGCCCGGCATACAGGCCGGTGAGCACATTTACCGTTTGCTCTCCAAAGGTAAAGCGCAGCGTATAGGGTTCATTGCGCAGGCTGACGCCGGACAGGCCGCCCTGCGCGGACAGGGTCAGCCCGGTGATGGTACGGCCGTCCGCCTCACGCACCAGGCTGTAGGTACCGCCATCCAGCGGCCCGCCGGGCGCTGTCAGGCTGCCAAACACCCCGGGGCCGATCTCCAGCGCAAACAGCTCCAGAGGTTCATAGCCCCCATCCATTGCGGCAATCAGCTGCTTGCCCTGCTCAGGCAGCGGCCCCTGGGATGTATTGGGCCGGCCGTCCACCATCAGGGTCTCGCCCTGGCGGTACACCCAGGCATCCGCGGCCAGGGGTTCCAGGCCGCCGGTGTCAATGGCGTAGCAGATGCGCTCAATGTCAAACACGGGGCTGGCCGCCTGCCCGGCTGAAGCCGTGAAGGGCGGGGCATCATACCGTGACAGCCCGGAAGCATGCTTCACCTGGACGCTGGCTGTATAGCTGCCCTCGCTGAGCAGGATGCTGCCCATCTGCTCGGCGGGAATATCAACGCCCGCCTGCCCGGATTCGATGCGCAGGGAGGCCAGGTAGGGCGCGACTGCGCTCAGATCGACCGGGTAGAGCGTTTCAATGGTGGATTCAATCTCCAGGGTTTCTCCCGCGCTGGCCAGGTAAAGCCGCTCTCCCGATTTGAGGACAAAGCTGTCCTCAGGCAGAGGCGTTGGCCTGGGTGTGGGGCTGGGCGCGGGCGAGGGACTGGGCGTGGGCGGCACCGGCGTGGGCGAGGGGCTGGGGGAAGGCAGCGAAAAAACGATCTCGGTTTGCATCGCCAGGTGAATCACCCGGTTTTCATACGTGGTCTCCCCATCCTGGACAACAAGCCGGTAGGGGCCCGTGTGCAGCTCCAGCTCCGCCTGCGCGCTCTGCTGGCCGGCCGGGATGTCCGGCATGCTGATCGCCTGGCCTTCCTCGTCCGTCAGAAGCCAGGTCATTTCGCGCCCCAGCAAACCCTCCATCCGCAGGCTGAGCCTGACCGGCCTTCCGGTCATTTGAATCAAAAAATAGGCGCCGCCAACCAGCGCGACCGCCAGCAGCGTAGCCGCAGCGGTCACAATGAACCGGCGCTTTTTGCGCCGCCTGAAAGCGCCGGAGGGTGAAAACACGCTTTTCTCAGGCAGGGGCGGGATGGGAAGAACATTGACGGACATCAGCGGCTGTCCCTGGGCATCCCGGAAACGCACCGGCGCGTCCAGCAAAAGGTCGGCCTGGTCAGCGCGCTCCATGACGCTGTCCATCTGATACACGCGTATCACGGTCTGGCCGTACGCAAAGGCATCCAGCAGCCTGAGCGGCCGGTTGTTTTTCTCCTCCGCCGTACCGAAGATCTCCATGGCCTGCGCCAGCAGCTCGGGCTTGCGCGAAGCGATCGTAATCCGGTCACCGTTGCGCGCGCTGCCGGGCTCAGGATAAAACTCCTCCACCAGCACCTTTGTCTGGTTCCACTCATCCAGGGCGATATACACCACGGACTGGATGTTGCGCCCCAGAGGGTTGCCCAGCAGATACCGCTGCGCCAACAGGGTGCCTGGCGGCATCACATCCAGATCATCCGCCGGGGGCTGGTTGATAAAACCACAGTGCTGGCAGCTTTCCTGGTTCCACTGCTCAAAACATTCCGGGCATCTGTTCATGCTGTCTCTCCTGCGGCTTGTCCTGCCGGCTTCGCGGCGCGAGCGCTCAGCAACGCGGCCTGCTGCCAAATGTGCGCCAAAGCCCCCGTATCCCGGCCAGGCATTCCGCCATCCGGGCAATGAGCGGGCCGGAATATCGGGCGTGGTTTGTGCAGCCGATGATGAGCGGCGTATCATCTGCCTTGCTACGGCTATATTCTATGCATGCGGGCAAAATGTGTCAACAACCCTTCCCCTGCCGCGCCTGCCTTGTGCCGGCGCGCGGGGGCAGGTATAATGAGCCCGAAAAGCGCCCGGGCCTGCTGCCAGGGCAAAAACAACAGGGGAGGTTGCGATGGAACATACTGACAGGGCCGGGCGCATCGCCTGGTTTCAGGAAGCGCGCTTTGGCATGTTCATTCATTGGGGCTTGTACAGCATTCCCGCGCGCGGCGAATGGGTGCGCTGCTGGGAGCGCATCAGCAATGAGGATTACCAGCCCTTTTTTGAGGAGTTCAACCCCAGCGATTATGACCCCAAGGCCTGGGCCCGGGCAGCCAGGGAAGCCGGCATGCGCTACGCGGTCTTCACCGCCAAGCACCATGACGGCTTTTGCCTGTTTGACAGCAAGCTGACCGATTACAAGTCCACCAACACCCCTGCCGGACGCGACCTGGTGCGTGAATATCTGGAAGCTTTCCGCGCTGAGGGGCTCAAGGTTGGCTTGTACTTCTCCATCATTGACTGGCATCATCCGGATTTTCCCCATTACGGCGACCGCCAGCACCCCGAGCGCGACAACGAAGCCTTCAGGGGCGTCCGGCATGATTTTGACAACTATCTCAGGTATATGCACGGCCAGGTGGAGGAGCTGGTCACGGGCTATGGCAGGATCGATCTGATGTGGTTTGACTTCTCCTATGACCACATGACCGGCGAGACCTGGCGCGCGACAGACCTGGTGCGCATGATCCGCCGCCACCAGCCCCACATGATCATGGACAACCGCCTGGAGGTCTCCGGGGAGGGCTTTGGCAGCCTGCTCTCCGGCCAGCCCAAGGAATACGCGGGCGATTATGTCAGCCCCGAGCAGATCATTCCTCCGGAGGGCGTCCTTGACATCAACGGCAAACCGGTGCCCTGGGAGGCCTGCGTCACCATGAACAACCACTGGGGCTATACCGAGCGCGACAAGTTCTTTAAGCCCGCGCCCATGCTCATCCGCAAGCTGGTGGAATGCGTGTCCAAGGGCGGCAACCTGCTGCTCAACGTGGGCCCGGACGCCCGCGGGATGATCCCCGAGCAGTCCCTGGACATCCTCAGGCAGATCGGGCGCTGGATGAAGCGCAACGGCGAAAGCATTTACGGCTGCGGCCCCGCGGGGATGGACAAGCCGGACTTTGGCCGCATCACCAGGCGCGGCAAGACGCTGTACTACCATGTCTTCGACAACCCCATCGGCTACCTGCCCCTGAGCGGCCTGAAGCCCGAACAGGTGGAGAGCATCCGCCTGCTGTCCAGCGGCGCGCAGATGAAGATTGAAAAGGACTGGATCACCAACAACTATCCGGACCATGTCTTCACCAGCTTCGGACCGAACCCGGTGCTGCCGGATGAGACCGACACCGTGGTGGCGGTGCGGCTGAAGGATTGAGCCAGTTTTATTCAGAAAGCAGGTACGCCAGGGCCTTCCCGTACTTGAGCTCCACCCGCTCCCGGTCTTTCTGCGTCGGGTTGGGAATGCGGCGGATGTCCATGTTGTGGGTGATATCCAGCACCTTGACAGCCCTCGCCAGCGGGTTTTGCTTTACCCGGAAAAGGTAGTCATTGTAGTTCTCCCCCGGGCGCTTCGTGATCGCATCCAGCGCACCGGCGACGGCCTCGCCGAACATGGACCGGGCCCTGGCCACCGACATGAGGTGCGGCGCATCCTCGATGGTGTCGTGGAGGTAGGCCTCAATCTTTGCATCGTCGCCATGGCAGCGCTCCGCCACCCAGGCCGGGTGCTCGTCATATGGCCGGCCGCCTTTGTCAAGCTGGCCGGCGTGGATCTCCCTGCTCAACAGCCGGGCTTGCGCAACCCTGTCCATCTCCATGATCCCTCCTCTTCCCATCACCAGTATACCGCGGTTTGCAGGGATTCAAGAGTAGCATCATATGCTTTCTTTATAAATACTTGCCGGGCAGCGGTTTCCCGCAAAATCCATTTGTGCATTGTGGATTTTATCCTTCCCCTCGCAGGGGGTATAATCGCATTGAAAGCGCTCTGTCAGGCGTCGCATCATTTATTCGGGAACCATTTTGATGGGGACTGCGTCACAATAGGAGGTATCGATCATGCGCAACACGCAAACTTTTTTTCACAAGCTCTCCGCCCTTCTGATGGCCCTGCTGATGGCGCTGTCCCTGGCGCTGCCGGCCCTGGGCGCGCCGTTTACCCAGGAACTGCGCCCGGGCGACAGCGGCGAGGAGGTGCTAGCCATGCAGATGCGCCTGAAGGAGCTGGGGTATTTCACAGGCCAGCCCGATGGCAATTTCGATGAAGCCACCCGGGCTGCGCTCATCCTCTTCCAGCAGGACAACAACCTGCTGGCCACCGGCACGCTGGACAGCGATACCCACCAGGCGCTGTACGCCCGGGATGCCCGGCGCTTCACACCCATCGCCGATGAGAGCTGGGCCATGGAAATTCCCTATGGCACCCTGGCGTACGACACCGGCGCCCCGGGCATGGGATGGAGCCCGATGAACACCAATGAGTACGATGTGTTCAATGAAAACCGCTTCCTTGCCGTGGCCACCTCCCCCCTGTCCACCTTCGCGGCCGATGTGGACACCGCCTCCTATGCCCAGCTGCGCGCCAAAATCCTGCGCGGCCAGGCCGTGCCCCCCGACAGCGTGCGCATCGAGGAGATGCTCAACTATTTCAAGTATAACTACAAACAGCCCGCGCCCGGGGAGCCCTTCGGCGTCACGATGGAGCTGGCCAAAACCCCCTGGAACGAAGACACCTGGCTGCTGCTGATCGGCTTGCAGGCTGAGGAAATCAAGCGGGAGGAGCGGCCGCCGCAGAACCTGGTCTTCCTCATTGACGTCTCCGGCAGCATGGACATGCCCGACAAGCTGCCCCTGGTCAAGCGCGCCTTCCTGATGCTGCTGGAGGAGCTTTCCCCTACGGACACCGTCAGCATCGTCACCTATGCCTCCAGGGATGAGGTGGTGCTCTCAGGCAGGCCGGCTGCCGACAAGGTGGCCATCATGGAGGCCATCAACGCGCTGGAAGCCGGCGGCAGCACCGCGGGCGCCGCTGGCATCACCACCGCCTATGAGCTGGCCAGGGAGCACTTCATAGAAGGCGGCAACAACCGCGTGCTGCTGGCCACCGACGGCGACCTGAACGTGGGCGTGACGGATGAAGGCAGCCTGGCCCGGCTGGTAGAGGAAAAGAAACAGGGCGGCGTCTTCCTGTCCGTCCTGGGCTTTGGCGATGGCAACTACAAGGACAACAAGCTGGAAGCCCTGGCCGACCGGGGAAATGGAAATTACAGCTATATCGACACCATCCATGAGGCCCGCCGCGCGCTGGTCACCGAAATCGGCGCCACCTTCTTTACTGTCGCCCGGGATGTCAAGCTGCAAGTGGACTTCAACCCGGCCCACCTGAAGGGCTACCGGCTGATCGGCTATGAAAACCGCGTCATGGCGGCAGAGGACTTCGCCGATGACACCAAGGACGGCGGCGAGCTGGGCAGCGGCCACCGGCTGACGGTGCTGTATGAGCTGGTGCCCGCGGACAGCGCGTTCGACATCGGCGAGGTTATTAGCAAGTACCAGCAAGCAGCTCCCCTTGACAGCCCGGCCCTGAGCGATGAGCTGCTCACCCTGTCCGTCCGCGCCAAGGCGCCCACGGGGGATGAAAGCGCGCTGTACACCTACCCGCTCAAGGCGCAGGCGCCCGGGGAGATGACCGACAACCTGCGCTTCGCCGCCGCGGTGGCCGAGGTGGGCATGCTGCTGCGCGACAGCGAATGGAAGGGCAGCGCCACCTATGACAGCGCGCTGGAGCTGCTGCGCGCGGACAGCAGCCTGACCGGCGACCCCTATAAGGAGGAGTTCCTCTACCTGGTCAACCTGCTCAGCCGCGGGAACTGACGCTGCCACGAAGCGAAGGCCTTGAAGCCCGGCAGCAGGCGGGCATGGCTGGCAAATCAGGCAACGCAAAGTATACTGAAACTCAAAAGAACGGCTTTGCTGCGTGGCCTGCCCATGCGGCAAAGCCTGATCTGATGAATCTGTTTGAGGAGGGAACGCATGGGACTCAATCCTGCCCTGGGCATCCGCATCGGGCGGCTGCCCGCCGGACCCAAAAACCTCATCACCGATGTGCCGGGGCTCATGGTAGGGCACCATACCCTGGCGGAGGGACCGGTGCAGACCGGCGTCACGGTCCTCCTGCCCGGTCCGGACAACTGCTTCACGCATAAGCTGCCTGCCGCCGTCACGGTGTTCAACGGCTTTGGCAAATCCCTCGGGCTGATGCAGATAGAGGAGCTGGGCCAGCTGGAGACACCCATCGCGCTGACCAACACCCTGTCTGTCGGCATCGCCTGGACCGCCTTGTGCCGCCACGCGCTGTCTCAAAACCCGGGCATCTGCCTCACCACCGGCACCGTCAACCCGGTGGTGTTTGAGTGCAATGACGGCTACCTCAATGACATCCGCGGCCTGCATATCAAGGAAGAGCATGTGCTGTCCGCGCTGAAAAACGCCAGCCCGACCTTTGAGGAGGGCAGCCTGGGGGCTGGGCGCGGCATGCGCTGCCACGGGCTCAAGGGCGGCATCGGCTCCAGCTCGCGCGTGCTTGACATCGCAGGCCATCCCTATGCGCTGGGCGCCCTGGTGCTGGCCAACCACGGCAGCCTGAGCGATCTGACCGTCGCGGGGCGTCATATTGGCCCCAGGGCGGAGGAGCTGCTGAACAGCGGCTGGACCAGCGGGTATGAACAGCAGCAGGACAAGGGTTCGGTCATCGTGGTGCTGGCCACCGATGTGCCCCTGGACAGCATCCAGCTCAGGCGCGTGTCCCGCAGGGCTGTTGCCGGCCTGTCGCGCACCGGCAGCAACATCGGCCACAGCAGCGGCGAGATCGCGCTTTGCTTCTCCACGGCCAATCCCATCACGCATGACGACCCGGCGCCCTTCCGCCAAAGCCTTCAGCTCAACGAAGCCCATATTGACCTGCTCTTCCGCGCCGCGGCCGAAGCCACGGAGGAAGCTGTGCTCAGCGCGCTGTTCCATGCCCGGCCTCTCACCGGGCGCGACGGCCACCGCGCCCACGCCCTGAGCGAGGTGCTGGCGGCGCTCAAGGAGAAGGAAACGCAACAAGCACAGGATTAAAGGATGATATAAGAAGATAGCGCGAATGTTGTTGTTGTAAGAAGATAGCGCGAATGTATTCTTGACCTTTGCTGACCAGGAGGGTACAATAAAAATACCGGATGGATGTCCGGCCAACAAACATCAGTCGGCGCGGCTTAGGGCGCCGCAGGACCGGGGCAGGCTGCGCCCCGCCAGTCCCCCGCCTGGGGGTGCACTGGTTTCGACGGGGATCGTCGGGCACACGGAAAGCGAGCCGCGGCCCCTGCACCGCGCAACAACGGGGAAAATAAATAACTGACAACAATCAGAATTTAGCTTTTGCGGCCTAAGCCCGCAAAACGTCGGCCCCAAGCGCTCACGGCTTGGGCCCCCGGCGTCAATGATGTGAGGAACAGGGCCACCTAAGCTTTGCGGTGAACCCGGTAAAATGAAGCTACCAAACCCGGCAGCCTGACGGCGGGCGGCCGGAGGCGGGAATTAAAAAACACCGTCTGCGCTCGGAGAAATCCGTGGGTTTGAATCTTCGGACAGGGGTTCGATTCCCCTCACCTCCACCAAAAACAAACGTCAATATTGATACAATGTTGACCGACCAAAAAGTCCAGTAATACTGGGCTTTTTATCGTTCTATAGGAAAAATTGAGTCGCCTTGAAGGGCGGCTCTCTTGCTTTTTTGAACCTGTATCATGAAAAGGTGCACACACCTCCACGATACTCACCTGCTTTTCGTGAAATAGTTAGGAAACGTGAAAAGGTACGAGGTTTCGTGAAAAGGTTCAAGGAATCGTGAAAAAGTGCACCACCTTTAATAGAATGTAAAAGGTTCAGTACCATTTACGCCACAGTCGCAAACTTCTATCACACACGGTAAAGCTCGGGCCAAGCATAAAAGAAACAGCCGGTTATGGTAAAATGGGTTCAACGAGAATTTGATTATAAATCCCATACGACTTATTGACAAATAAGAGAAACGAGCTATAATATAAACGATTGCTTATATGTTTATATTAAGGAGGCGGTTCTTTGACAAACAGACGAAAAGATAATGCACTTTGCAGCGTGACCATTATCCATGACGATATTCTTAGCAAAGTGCGCAAAGAGATGACGGAGGACAGCCGACTTGTTCAAATGGCCGAGCTTTTCAAAGCGCTCGACGATCCTACGCGCCTGAAAATTATCAATGCGTTGCTGCTTGCGGAGATGTGCGTGTGCGATATTTCCGCACTGTTGAACATGACGCAACCGGCGATCTCCCACCACCTCAAGGTGCTTCGGCAAACGCAATTGATCAAATACCGGCGGGAGGGCAAGATCGTCTATTACTCATTGGATGACGATCATGTTGAACTGCTGTTCCGGCAAGGCTTAGCTCACGTAATTGAAAAGTAGGGAAAGGCGGATTATCATGAAAAAAACATTTATTCTTGAAGGTCTGGACTGCGCGAATTGTGCAGCCAAGATGGAAACGCAGATTAAAAATCTTACGGGCGTCAGCAACGCGGCAGTTGACTTCGTTTCTAAGAAACTGACGATAGAAGCCGCCGATGAGAAGGATTTCAATGGAATTATCGCAGAGGCGACAGCCATCGTCAAAAAAATCGAACCGGATGTTAAGGTGGTCAATGCCGAGAAAAGCAAAGATTACAAATCCGTCATCCTGCTGGAAGGTCTTGATTGCGCAAATTGTGCGGCGAAAATTGAAGCCCAAGTACAGAAATTGGAAGGGGTCACGTTTGCTTCCGTAGACTTTGTTTCAACGAAGCTTACACTGGAAACCGGCCCCGGTGTCAACATTTCCGAGCTGAACGAGAAGATTAAGGGCATCGTAAAAAAGATTGAGCCTGATGTTCAGGTTATTTTCGGGGAAAGCGCTGTCAAGGAGAAAGCAAAAGAAAAAGATGACGACGACGATGATGACGAGGGCGAAGAAAACCACAAGAAGCAAATCATAAAACTTGTGGTTGGCGGCGTTATATTCGCAGTCGGTATGATTTTCAAATTTCAGGGTTGGTTGGAGCTTACCATATTTATCACAAGCTATGCCATCGTCGGCGGAAGCGTTGTTTTACGGGCAATCAAAAGCATTGCCCGCGGCCAGATATTTACGGAGCATTTCCTTATGAGCGTTGCTACAATCGGCGCCTTCTTCGTTGGAGAGTATCCGGAAGGCGTAGCCGTTATGCTGTTTTATCTGGTGGGCGAGCTATTTCAGGATATGGCGGTTGACCATTCCAGAAAATCAATCAGCGCACTCATGGATATACGGCCTGACTATGCAAACTTAAAAGTTGGCGACGAACTGAAAAAGGTGTCCCCCGAAGATGTAAGTGTCGGCGATATCATCGTGGTAAAGCCGGGAGAAAAAATCCCATTAGACGGCATGGTTATAGACGGTACGTCAATGGTCGATACCTCCGCATTGACCGGCGAATCGGTTCCGCGCGAATTGGAGCCGGGAAAAGATGCGTTAAGCGGATTTGTTAATAAGAACGGCGTCTTGACCCTTGAAGTCACAAAAGATTACGACGACTCAACCGTGTCTAAAATTCTCGATCTTGTCCAGAACGCCAGCAGCAGAAAAGCGCCGACCGAGAACTTCATAACGAAATTCGCGCGTTATTATACGCCGATCGTTGTATTTGGAGCCCTGGCCCTTGCGGTAATACCGCCGTTGGTCATTCAGGGGGCGACCTTCTCTGATTGGATATACAGGGCATTGGTATTCTTGGTGGTTTCCTGCCCCTGCGCGCTGGTGATATCGATCCCGCTGGGCTTCTTCGGCGGAATTGGAGGCGCTTCAAAAAGAGGGATCTTGGTAAAAGGCAGCAACTACCTGGAGGCGCTGAACAATGTGGAAGCGGTTGTTTTTGATAAGACCGGTACTTTGACGAAGGGCGTATTCATCGTTACGGAAACAAATCCTCAAAATGGCCTTACAAAGGACGAACTGATTGAATCCGCAGCCTATGCGGAAAGCTATTCAAACCATCCGATTGCCCTTTCGATTATGGGCGCTTATCATGGGGAAATTGATCAGGATCTGATTGCGAACTACGAGGAAATCGCGGGACAGGGCATTAAAGCGAGCGTCAACGGCAAAGAAGTTCTGGCCGGTAATACCCGATTAATGACCAGTGAAAAGATCGATTACAGCAACGTCGATTCTTTGGGTACGGTCGTACATATTGCAATCGATAGAAAATACGCAGGTAATATCGTCATCTCGGATGAGGTGAAAGAAGACGCGGCAAGGGCAATCAGAGAGCTTAAATCTCTCGGCGTCAGGAAAACGGTCATGCTTACGGGCGACCTGAAAACGGTGGGCGAAAGGATAGGGAAACAGCTAGGTTTGGATGAGGTGTATTCAGAACTGCTGCCAGCCGACAAGGTCGAAAAGATTGAGTCAATGGAAATCAAAAAATCCCATAACGGAAAAATTGTATTTGTCGGCGACGGCATCAACGATGCGCCGGTGCTGGCAAGAGCTGATATCGGGATAGCCATGGGTGGCCTAGGCTCCGATGCGGCCATCGAAGCCGCGGATGTCGTCATCATGAATGACGAGCCATCCAAAATAGCTTCTGCGATCAAGATCGCCAAAAGAACAAGGGGCATTGTCTATCAAAACATTGTATTCGCATTGGGTGTGAAAGCCATATTTCTTGTATTAGGCGCATTCGGAGTAGCATCCATGTGGGAAGCTGTTTTCGCAGACATGGGCGTTGCGATCATAGCCATTCTAAACGCAATGCGAGTGATGAATACAAAGGACTTATAAACCGGTTCATGCGATCCCCCTTACCAGAGTTGGGGTTCCAATGTCGCACAGAGCGAATAAGGGCCTGTACTGGTTCGCTGGCCGTACTTTAAGGAGAATTTGGTACGATGAATGAATATGCGATTATAACGGATTCAACGTCAGACCTTTCCCCCGGCATGTTGGAGCGATATTCGATTCAGGTATTGCCCTTGGGGGTGTTGCTGGGTGACAAAGCTTTTTTTCATTATCCGGACGAGCGAAATATGAGCTTCAGCGCATTTTATAGCCAGTTGCGCGGCGCTGTGGAAGCGAAAACCACCCAAGTCAATTTACAGACTTACTTAAAAGCTTTTGAGGATATTCTTTCAACGGGGAAAGATGTCTTCAATATCAGCTTTTCATCCGGTATGAGCGGATCGTATGGCAACGCGGTGCAAGCCGCAAAGGAATTGCGCCCCAAATATCCGGAACAAAAGGTAGTCGTGGTCGATTCGCTGTCGGGATCAAGCGGGGAGGGCCTTTTGGTCTATCATGCAGCGCTTGAAAAGGAAAAAGGCAAATCCATCGATGAACTGGAGCAATGGGCGCTACAAAACAGGCTGCGCGTTAACCATTGGTTTGTGGTGGATGATTTGTTTCACTTAAAAAGAGGCGGAAGAGTATCCTCAACAGCGGCTGTCGCGGGATCGATGCTGGGAATCAAGCCGCTGCTGAATTTTGATGATCAGGGCAAAACGGTTTTGGTCGATAGAATCCGCGGTCGTAAAAAGTCGTTAAAAGAGCTGGTTGTCAGGATGGAGCAAAATTACCAGCACCGTAAAGGCGACGCCGTCTTTATCAGCCACGCGGACTGCCTGGAGGATGCCCAATTTGTTGAAGGGTTGATCCGAGAGAAGTTTGCCCCAAGTGATGTGTTTATCAATTATATCGGCCCCGTTAGCGGCACGCACTCCGGCCCGAACACCGTTGCCCTTTTCTATTTTGGTGATACGCGCTAAGGAACATCCTTTCCGACCCCCACCTGCTGGAGTTTCAGACGGGGGTGCATTTTTGTGTTTTATAAAGCGTTCTGAGGGAGCATATCTACAGTCTTTGGGTAAATATGGCTACTCCAATATGTTTAGAAAACTAATGAGCAAGTGCCTCTCGTGCTGTCCGGAGGATAAAGTCTCTTGTCGGCGTAGCCGGTTTCCCTGTCAGTTTAGCCACTGCATGGCTTGGGATGTCGTAGGCACCGCTGGAATAGGCTTTGTAGATTTCCAGCAAAAAACTGACCCTGAAATCCGGCACGCCCTTAGAGAGCATACCCTCCCGAAAAGTGTCCGGCAAGGCCGGAATAAAAGCGATTTTCTTTCCTGCTATCTCTGAAGCAATCTCAGCAATGTTACTCCAAGCAAGCGACTCAGGACCCGTAATGTCGTATATTTTATTTTGATGTCCATCGGTTGCCAGAACGGCGGCTGCAGCCGCTGCGCAATCAGCCCTGGTGACCGCAGCCATTTTCCCATCATCGGCCGGAATACTCAATATTCCAGCTTTTACGGCACCGATAACCTCCCGCACCAGCACGTCGGCGTAAAGATTGTTGCGCAAAATTGTATAATTAAGACCTGTTTCTATAATCGCTTTCTCCGTCTGCTCATGCACTCTTCCAATATGGCTTAAGCTCTCTTTGGTGCCACTGGTATAAAAAATATGTTTTATGCCTGCCTCCACTGCCGCGTCCACCGCATTGCGGTGCTCAGATACCGTGTCAGAGGCACCGCTTGTTGAAATAATTAGCACTTTTTCTGCTCCGGTAAACGCACGTACCACTGACGCACGGTCTCTAAAATCCGCCTGTCGCACATCAATACCAGCAGTAGAAAGATCCGCGGCTTTTTCTGGTTCTCTTACACTCACCGCTATTTCTGAAATCGGAATACGGTCTTTGAGCAAGTTCACGACCTGTCGACCGAGATTTCCATTTGCTCCAGTCACGATAATCATTTGCTTTCCTCCTCTTGTGGATCACAAAATTTTCCGAAAAACGTCACCTGTTGCCAAGGCAACGTCTGTAGCTTACAATAAAATACGCAAGAAATTTTATCAACCAACAAGATGAAGTAAGTGTTGCTTAAGAAACATCTCCTCTGAATTGTTTTAAGAAAGGGGGTAAAATTGCCATGAAAAAAATAATTAATGAAAATGATCCTCGTGTTATCAAAACACGCCGCCTTTTGCTGGATTCTTTTGTGGTCCTTGTTAGGAAAAAAGATTTTACATCTATTTCTGTAAAAGATATTACTGACTCCGCGCAAGTAAATCGAGCTACCTTTTATGCGCATTTTCAGGATAAGTATGATATTTTAGAATACATGGTTATTGATACATTTATGAATCTTATCTCAAAACGAATTGATATTGGAGCAATATTAAATAAAGAAACCTTACGTAATATAATTCTTTTTGTTTGCGAATACGTGGAAACAGTAAGTAATTCATGTAAACGTAACCATACAACCATATTGTCATTAATGGAGGAAAAAGTGAAATTAAAGCTGTGCGATATTATATATACCATTCTTAAAAAAGAAAATGGAGTTATTCATAAAAAAGATGAAAAAGCCGCATTGATCGCTATCATGATAAGTAGTTCTATATATGATGCGGCAAGCAAGTGGAATAGAGATGGTCGTGCAACTACTGTTGAAGCTCTCACTGAAGGAGTTATGAGCTTTATTGTCCCTGGAATAAACACATACAGTAATTAGAAACACGCATTTAAAAAAATCCATATGATACCTTCTTTGAATTGCCATTAGCGTTGTTCTCATGTGCCAATAATTCCTGTATGCACAAGTAAAATTTTCAGTCCCATGAGCACGAGAATGATGCCTCCGGCAATCTCCGCTTTTGCTTTAAACTTTAGCCCGAATACATTGCCTATCTTTACCCCGGCCATCGAAAGCACCAGCGTAATAATGCCAATAATCGAAACCGCAGGTATAATGCGAACCTTCAAAAATGCAAACGAAACACCTGCAGCCAGCGCATCAATACTTGTACCAAGAGCTAAAGGAAGCATTTCTTTGAATTTCAGGGAAGCTTCTTCACAAGCTTCACATTGTTGTTTCGCAAAGCTCTCTTTAATCATCTTCACACCGATAATTACGAGAAGGGCAAATGCAATCCAGTGATCAAATGCAGTGATCTTATCAGCAAACTGAGAGCCAAGCAGGTAACCGATCAGTGGCATTACAGCTTGGAATATACCAAAGTAAAGCCCCACAGTCAGCGACTTTTTAAAGCTGATTTTTTGCATGGACAGCCCAGTACAAATTGCTACGGCAAACGCATCCATGGATAGTCCGACAGCAGTCAGGAGCAGTTCAAACAAATTCATTGCGCATCCTCCATTGTTCCGATATTTTGCAAAAGAAAAACTCAGGTATAACCTTACGGTAATACCTGAGTTCGTTCAATGCAGGACGATTACAAGATCATGTATAGCCGTTACAGTTATACATGAGTCTCGTTTTTTAAGACAAGCCAGACTTTTTGCAGTCAGTATGTTGACTTGCCACGCACGACAGTGCGCTAACTACTCCCTCACGAGTATTCAATTGTTCAATTATTCTAACGTAGTTTTCAGCAAATGTCAATAAGGTGTAAAAAACAATGTTTGATGTGAATGTACGGGCGTCAAACATAGGTTACACTCAAGCAGCCGAGAATCCGGTTTGGCCAGTCAAGGGAAGGGTGGAGATTTACGGAGTAAATACGACCCGACCTTGACAGGGGAGAGATGGTACAATCTGCGCTGGCCCTTGCGGCAGACCTGTCCGCAAGGGCTTGGCTGTTTACATGACCGCCAAATAATCTGCAAGCACCTGGTTGGGCGATCTCAGTCCCAGGCAAGTCATGATGTAGTCGTTGGACTTTCTCTGATATACAGCCAGCTGCCGACGGCCATCTTCCAAGCTGTACATCCGCATCTGGTGGTAGAAACGTGCCTCATCGGTGCGGTGCTGGCGTTCCACTTTGCCGTTATGCCGGGGCGTTGCGATTCTGATACGCCTGTATTCGATGCCCATCTCCAACAACGCCTCCTCAAATAACGTCTTTTGCGTATGCTTTACCACCAACAGCGCATTGGTGAACTCCGTTCCATTGTCCGTCTGGATCATTCGTATCGGAAACGGTGCATGGCGGATGAGCTCCAGTAGAAATTCCTTGGCGTTGTAGGTGCTGTGCTCATCATACATTTCCCTGTATGTCCACCGGCTGCATTCGTCTTTGGCTGTGAACTGGTAGTATTTCATGCCATCAGCCACGCAATAGCTTGGAACATATTTCACGTCCAGCTGAATCTTCTGCCCTGGATAATCGGCACGTTGATACGGCTTGGGCTTTCTCTTCTTACTACGTTTCGGCTTGGCTGCCTTCATTTGGGCCGCGATCCGTTTGAACCCTCCGTAGCTTCTGGTATACCCATGCTCCAGCATTTCCTGGTAAGCCAGCAGCAAGTCAGTCCAGCAATGCCTCTTCAGCCGCCTGCGGATCTCCCGTATCTCCGCTTCGCTATGACTTCGCGGACTATGCTTGGGCCTGCGGCTTTGGTCCTCCAGGCTTTGGACTGTCCCATCCCAGCGCTTCCGCCATTTCATGACCGTCTTCCGGCTCGTTTTGTACCGGATCGCCGTCTCCGTTACGTTCCCGTGATCAGCCAGATACTTCATCATTCGTTGACGATGATACGCTTCCTGTGTTATCCTTTTCATGCAGAGAACCTTCCTGTGGTCTGTGTCTTTTCGCAGATTCATTGTACCACATCGGTTCTCTGTTCCTTATTCTCTTGTGTTACCTATGTATTGTACCTCAACAGTGTAAAAAACAATGTTTGATGTGAATATCGCACATGTTTCCGTTCCTTACTTGACAAAAAGGCGTTCTCCTACTATAATGTAACCAGTATTACATTTCATGACTGCGAGGTATCATATGGAACATCAGGAATGGTTGACAATCAATTACACCCTACCCAAAGAGCCTTCGCGTGTTCGGGTAAGCGTGTGGAGAAAGTTGAAAAAAAGCGGCGCGGTCATCTTAGGTCAATCGGTCTGGTTTTTGCCTGTAAATGAAAATAATGAAGCTTTCTTGCAGAAAATCTCCGATGAAATCATTCAAAATAATGGTGAGTCCTATATTATGCGGATGATCCCCCAGGACGAAAGCACCTTGGAACGCATTGTTGCCGCTTTCAATGAAGCGAGAAACGAGGAGTACGGCGAGCTTTTGGAACAATGCGACGACCTGATCTGTGAACTGGAAAAGGAATCAGGGCTCGGAAAATTCACCTTCGCCGAGCTTGAGGAAAATGAGGACGAGCTTCAAAAGCTGACCGGCTGGTATCAAAAAATCACAGAACGGGATTTTCACGGTGCCTCCCTGCGTCCTTCCGCCGATGAAAAGCTGGGGCAATGCCGGGCGCTATTGGAGGCGTTCGGCGCGGAAGTTTATCGGCAAAATGACGAAGAACCTCAATGAGGAAGGCGGGGCATATGAACCTGAAAGAAAGGGCAAAAAAACTAAAAACGGATATTCCGGCGGTGTTTCTCGCGCTCAAGAAAAAGGAAACGCCGGTGCACGCAAAAATATGCGCGGGTGCCACCGTTATCTATGCTTTATCCCCCATTGACCTTATCCCTGACTTTATTCCGGTGCTCGGTTATCTGGATGACCTGATCATTCTGCCCGCGCTGGTGGCATTGACGGTGAAACTAATTCCACACGAGGTTTTTGAGCAATGCCGAAGTGAATCCGAGGGATTATGGCAGGGTGGAAAGCCGAAAAAGTGGTATTACGCGCTGCCCATTGCGGCGATTTGGCTGTTAATCCTGTTTCTGGTTGCAAGAGCAATTTGGTTTTAATCCGTACAGCGGGGAAAACATAATAGGAGAATAGGTATGTGGAATGTTATTCTATTGGGGCTTGTCAGCTTCTTTTCAGACATTAGCGCGGAGATGGTTTATCCCATCATTCCGCTCTATTTAACTACCGTATTCGGCGCGACACCGGCGCTTGTTGGAGTCATTGAGGGCATCGCCGAAAGTCTTGCCAGCCTTTTAAAGGTGTTCAGCGGTTACATAACGGACAAATGGGGAAGGAAGAAGCCGGTTGCCTTTGTCGGT
>Ga0123335_1001861_pt1 | contig 33126 bp, 26 predicted proteins | sample BiotimSIPDNA_2_FD_89707 | JGI IMG/M metagenome (GOLD analysis project Ga0123335, IMG submission 89707) | Anaerobic biogas reactor microbial communites from Washington, USA - Biogas_R2 time_0 SIP DNA | ecosystem: Engineered > Bioreactor > Anaerobic > Unclassified | place: Washington, USA... | reverse complement strand
TGTTTTTTGCTATCATTATTATCGTCAACGCCGAAAGGAGCATGATAATGGCAGATGAAGGCCGCAGTGCGGTAAAGCCCGGTAAAAGAACATACAAAAAATCAGCCCTGACAAGGGAGCGTATATATAAAGAAGCGATGTCGCAGATGTCGGAAAACGGATTTCAGGGCACAACGATCCGCTCTGTCTGCGACAGGGCAAAGGTATCGGTCGGTACATTCTATAATTACTTCAGCTCCAAGGGAGATATCCTGCAGGATATTTACCACTCGGCAGACGAGCTGTTCCGTGTCGACGTCGCCAGACAGCTTGAAGGCAAAACGTGTGAGGAACAACTGAGGACTTTCGCTCTGCGCTACGCCCAGCTGAACACCGACACGGGGCTTGACGTCATGCGCGTGCTGTTTAACCCCGAGAACACCTGGTTTTCAAAACGCCGCCCGATGCAGGAGGTCCTGCACAGCATTATCGAAAAAGGCCAGCAGGACGGTGTTATCCGCTCGGATCACTCCGCGGCTTCCCTTGTGGAGAACATATTCGTCATGCTTCGCGGTGTCTGCTACGCCTGGTGCGTCGCGAACGCTTCATTCAGCCTGAAAGACAGGATGTCCGAAATGATAGATCTTTTCCTTGGCGGGATCTTGACAAAGTCAGGCAAGCACGATTGAATACGCACAGGCGCCGCGGCCGCGCCCCCGCTTAACGGACAATAAAGTTCCGGGGAGCCCGCCCCGGCAGACCGGCCGCGGAGCGTACATAATAGTTATGGCCGGAATAAAGCGCAAGGAGAGGGGTCATGGTTCCCCTCTCCTTTTCGCCGCTCCGGACGCGGCTTTCATATATGCGCGTTCAATGGGTCTGACCGGGTCAAACACCCTTATATATCGCCTTTGCCGCCTTGTAGGTCATATACGTATCCAGTTTTGAAACGACCTCGTAGGGGGCGTGCATGGATAACACGGGGACCCCCGCGTCCACCGTATCGATGTCGCGGTTGGCAAAAAACACGGCGACAGTCCCTCCGCCCCCTTTATCCACTTTCCCCATATCGGAAGACTGCCAGATGATACCGTCGCGCTCGAATGCCGCGCGCAGTCTCCCCATCACCTCGGCCGAGGCATCGGAAGCGCCGGATTTGCCCCTTGCGCCCGTGTATTTGCATATGCCGACACCGTAGTTTATCTCGGTCGTGTTCTGCATCTCGTCCACATCCGCATAGAGCGGGTCATGCGCGTTTGTGACGTCGCACGACAGGCAGAAAGAGTTCTCATAACAAACCCTCAGACAGGATCCGTCCTGCCGGCACAGGTCGTCAAAGAACGTGTCGTACGCCTCGCTCTGAGCCCCGGATACGCCGCAGGAGCCGATCTCTTCCTTGTCTGTGAGAATGCATACAGCCGTCTTATCGGGCACGTCAAGCTCCGTGAGCGCCTTAAACCCGGCGAAAGAGCAGACCCTGTCGTCGTGCCCGTATGCAGCCAGCAGCGACCTGTCAAAACCGAGCTCTCCCGCCTTGAACCCCGGCACCAGACTCAGCTCCGCGGACAGGAAGTCTTCCTCCCGAATGCCGTATATCTCGTTAAGGATGCCGAGAGTCATGATCTTGACTCTGTTATCGCCCTCGTCATCGGGATCCGGGCGGCTGCCCAGCAACACGCGCAGAGCTTCTCCGGTGATGCCCTCCGCCATCGTTTTTTTCATCTGATCGGCACCGAGGTGCGGCAGGAGGTCCGTGATCGTAAAAACGGGATCCCCGGGCTGAGCGCCGATATTTATCTCAACAGTTTCTCCGCTCTTCAGTACGACCACGCCGTGCAGCTCAAGGGGTATCGTGACCCACTGATATTTCTTGATGCCGCCGTAGTAGTGGGTCTTGAAGTAGACCATCCCTCCCTCCTCGCTCAGAGGGTTGGGCTTGAGGTCAAGGCGCGGGCTGTCGATGTGCGCCGCGACGATCCGGGTCCCCTGTTCCATCGGCTCGCGTCCGATGACCGCAAGGCACAGGCCTTTACCGCGGACAGAGCGGTATACCCTGTCCCCGGGCTCCAGTTTGGTTCCGCGCTCGAGAGGTCTGAATCCGGAAGATTCCGCAAGACGGATCGTTTCCTTCACGAACTCGCGCTCGGTCTTAGCCCGATTCATAATGTCGATATAAGCCGAGCAGTATTCATCCATAGCTCTTAAATCGTCCGGACTCAGCTTTTCATATCCGTTCTTTTTCTGCATGAGAAGCTGTCTGCGTGGCGACTCTTTCTTCTGTGACATTTTTCTGTTCCTTTCACACGTTAATGATCTGCTGCGGCTGCAGCGCAGCTTGCAGGGCTCAGTGTACCGTCTGCGGAATTCCGGGCATCGCTGCCGGTCCGCCTTTATCGTTTGCCCGGTTTGAATCCACCGCTCCTTATGTCCGCGATCAGACTCTCAAAACGGCGGGCGCATTCGGCGCGGAACTCCTCGGGGTTTTCTTTATTGCTTTCGATGACAACGTCACAGCGTTCGGCGTAATAGGCCTCGTCAGGCTGCGCCGCGATCCTCATGGCGGCGTATTCCCGTGATATGCCCTCTCTCTTCATTATACGCTTTTCCCGCACATCCTTCGGTGCGATGATCCCGATAACCGCATCACAGCGGTTCCTGAGATATCCCTCAAGCAGCCTGATGGCGTCATAGGCTATGATGCTCCCTCCCCGGGCAAGATACTCTTTTTCCATCCTGTCGATGCGGCGAACAACAAATCTCCCGGTTATGCGGTTCAGGTCTTCAAGCGCCGCCTTGTCCGCGAACACTATGCGCCCAAGTTCTTTTGTGTCTATCCTGCCGCTCCGGAGGATCCCGGCAAATCGCTCGTTCAGAGCGGCCTTGAGCTCGTCGTCTTCTTCAAGGAGCGAATGATAAACCTTGTCGCAGTCGACAGCAAGGGCGCCCATCTGTTCCAGCGCCTTCAGAGCTGTCGTCTTTCCCGCACCGGTCGGTCCGGTAACGCCCAGTCTGACAGTCTTATTCTCTCCCAATGCCCTGAAAATCTGTTCGGCAGTCACGGCTCCCTGCCGCAATATTTCGGGTCTGTTTCCGGTAAGATCAACAATGGTGGACGGGATCCCGCACTCGCAGGTCCCCGCGTCTACCACGGCGTCGATCAGGCCGTCAAGCTGTTCCAGGACCTCCCCTGCGCTCGTCGGAGGGCTTTCACCCGAAATATTCGCCGAAGGAGCCGCCACGGCGCCGCCCGCAAGCCGGATTATGCTCCTTGCGACCGGGCTGTCGGGACAGCGCACCCCGACAGTATCCCCTCCGGAAGTGACGGAATCGGGAACGGACCTCTTTTTTTTCAGGATTACAGTAAGAGCTCCCGGCCAGAATTCCTGCGCCAGGCGGTAGGCGTCGGGCACCGTGCAGCAAATGCGCTCCATTACATCGGGATCCGAGATCAACAGAATAAGAGCTTTTCCGCTGTCTCTTCCCTTTACGCGGTATATCCTCTCTACCGCCTTCTCAAGCTCCGGCACAGCGGCAAGGCCGTACACCGTGTCGGTCGGTATGGCCACGATACCTCCGCCGCGCAGTATTTCGGCCGCTTTATCGGCATCATCCCGTGTGAGGCGCTGAGTCTTAATCATTTCCGGAACCCTCGCGGAGCCTCTCCGCCTGATCCGCCGTGATAAGCGTGTCTATGATCTCATCAATGTCGCCGTTCATTATGCTCTCAATCTTGTAGAGAGTCAGGCCCACGCGGTGGTCGGTGACGCGCCCCTGCGGAAAATTATACGTACGGATACGCTCGCTCCTGTCGCCCGTACCGACCTGGCTGCGCCGCTCAGCGGCGATCGCGTTCGTCTGTTTGCTCCGTTCGAGGTCGTACAGCTTGGCGCGCAGTATCTTCATTGCCCTGTCCCTGTTTTTATGCTGGCTGCGCTCGTCCTGACATTCGACCACTATGCCTGTCGGCAGGTGCGTTATCCGTATCGCGGACTCCGTCTTGTTGACGTGCTGTCCGCCCGCTCCGCTCGAGCGAAAAGTATCTATCTGCAGCTCTCCCGGATTGATTTCCAGCTCCACTTCCTCCGCCTCCGGAAGTACGGCCACCGTGACCGTCGAGGTGTGGATCCTCCCCGAGGCCTCGGTATCCGGCACACGCTGGACGCGGTGAACCCCGCCCTCAAATTTCAGGCGGGACCAGACGCCGGACCCCTCTATGATGAAACTGATCTCTTTTAAGCCGCCCAGTTCCGTCTCGTTCGCGTTGACGACTTCAACTTTCCAGCGGTGCGATTCGGAGTACATTGAATACATACGGAACAGGCTCGATGCGAACAGCGCCGCCTCCTCGCCGCCCGCTCCGGCGCGGATCTCCATGACTACGCTGCGCGAATCATTCGGGTCTGAGGGCAAAAGCAGCAGCTTGAGCTGCTGGTCAATGGCGGCAATATCCTGTCTCGCCGAATCCAGTTCCTCTTGAACCATCTCCCGGAAATCAGCGTCAAGATTTGTTGAGAGAAGCTGCCGCGCCTCCTCCAGGTCGCCTTCCCGTTTCATGCGGCGGCGATATGCCTCCACGATCGGGATCAGCTCCTTCTGTTCTTTAAAGAGCCTCGCCGCCTGCTGAGCGTCGGAATATATGCCCGGATCCGACAGTTTCAGCGTCAGCTGCTCATATTTTTCTTCGAGCGCTTTCAGCTTTTCAAGCATCCTCTCAACTCCTTCTCAGCCATTTATGTTACCATACCGTGTCTCTGATGTAAAGCTCACATTACGCCCCGGTCGCAGCGCAGAGGATGAATTGTGCTATAATGTTCTTGCGTGAGGAATATGCTTGTGCTATTATGTACGTTATTACAGCTTTATGCGGAATTTCGGTGATAGCGAATGGTAAACGTTGCGGTCCTGGGCTGCGGCACGGTGGGCTCCGGCGTCGCCGATGTTTTCAGGATGAATTCATCACTCATCGCGAAACAGGCGGGGCGGGAGATCCGGGTCAAATACATCCTTGACATACGTGATTTGAGCGGCACGCCATATGAAGAATTACAGATACGGGACTTCGCTCTGATCGAATCCGATCCCGAAATTTCTGTAGTCGTCGAGTCGATCGGCGGCGCGGGTATCGCGTATGAGTTTACAAAACGCGCCCTGGCCGCCGGTAAGAGCGTCGTTACCTCCAACAAGGAACTGGTCGCCACACACGGCGACGAGCTTCTCCGCCTTGCGCGGGAGAACAACGTGAGTTATCTTTTTGAAGCGAGCGTCGGCGGAGGGATACCCCTGATCCACCCGATCAGCCGGTGTCTGACAGCGAACGACCTGACTGAAGTCTGCGGAATACTCAACGGGACGACCAACTACATCCTGACAAAAATGATCCGCGAGGGCATTTCGTTCAAGCTCGCTCTGAAACAGGCCTGCGACAACGGGTACGCCGAGCTTGACCCGACCGACGACATTGAAGGAAAAGACGCTTGCCGCAAGATATGTATTCTGGCATCGCTGCTTTCCGGCAGACATATTCGCCCAGAGCAGTCATTCGTTCAGGGAATAACGGGCGTGTTTCTCTCCGACGTTAAGTTCGCCGAGAGCGCAAACTACAAGATCAAGCTGCTCGGAAGAGCTCTCCGCACGGATGAAGGCAGGTGGGCCGTATGGGTCAGCCCCCATCTTGTGCCCGCATCGAACCCGCTTTCCTGCGTTGAGGACGTCTTCAACGCCATCCTTGTCAGCGGGAACGCCGTGGACGACGTGATGTTTTACGGCAGAGGCGCGGGGAAAATGGCCACCGCAAGCGCGGTCGTGTCCGACGTTATCGACATTGTCGCGTCTGCCCCGAGAGTTCTGAACGATTTCTGGGACGGGGACGGTTCCGACATCACCTGCGACAGCGCTGCGATCCCCTCCAAGTGGTATATCCGCACAAACGATCAGTCGCTCGCCGCGGCTTTGAGCGGGCAAACGGTTCTCCGGAACACGTCGGCAAAGACTTCCGAAGCTGCGTTTATCACAAAAAAGGCATATAACAGACAGGCGCTGGATACGCTCATCGGCAGAACGGTTCCCCTCAGCCTGATGCGCGTACTTTAAGCGCAAAACCCTGAAACAGTAAGGACGGATCAAACCAGATGGCACTTGTAGTTCAAAAATTCGGGGGGTCCTCGGTGGCGGACGCCGAGAGAGTTTTCAATGTTGCAAAGATCATCACCGACTGTTACAGTCTGGGGAATGACGTGATCGTAGTCCTGTCGGCACAGGGAAAAACTACGGACGGGCTCATCAGCAAGGCACATGAAATAAACCCCAACCCCTCCAGACGAGAGATGGACGTTCTTCTCAGCACGGGAGAACAGATATCCGTAGCCCTGATGGCGATGGCAATAGAGCGTCTCGGCTTCCCTGTCGTATCGCTGACAGGCTGGCAGGCCGACATTCGTACAGATTCCCATTACAGTGACGCCCGTATAAAGAAGATAGGCCTGGAGCGCCTGCGCAGCGAGCTGGACAGAAAGAACATCGTGATAGTGACCGGCTTCCAGGGCGTAAACAAGTATGAGGACATAACCACGCTCGGCAGAGGCGGTTCCGATACGACTGCCGTAGCGCTGGCTGCGGCCCTGAAAGCCGACCTATGCCAGATATATACGGACGTCGACGGGGTGTATACGGCCGACCCCCGCATAGTGCCGAAAGCAAGAAAGCTGGACCAGATCACTTACGGCGAGATGCTGGAACTTTCCTCGATGGGAGCCAAGGTCCTTCACAACCGTTCTGTCGAGATCGCAAAAGTCTATAACATCAAGCTTGAAGTTCTCTCAAGCTTTACAAATACACCCGGAACACTGGTCAAGGAGGCTGCGCGCAATATGGAAAAGACACTTGTCAGCGGAGTCGCAAAGGACGACAATATCTCCCGCTTCGCTCTCACACATCTGAAAAACGAGCCGGGCATCGCTTACAAGATTTTCTCTCTGCTTGCAAAGCATAACATCACTATCGACATAATCATCCAATCCATCGGGCGCGACGACACAAAGGATATCTCGTTCACGATACCCAAACTGCTCAGAGATCAGGCCGCCGCGATACTTGAGGAGGCAAAGGACGCTATCGGGTATGAGACGATGGATATTGATGACACCGTTTCGAAGATAAGCGTTGTCGGAGCGGGTATGGCAAACAACCCCGGAGTAGCAGCTCAGACGTTTCAGGCCCTCTATGAAGCCGATATCAACATAAACATGATCTCAACGAGCGAGATCAAGATCTCCGTACTCATCGACAAGAAAGACGCCGACAAAGCGCTCAATGCGATCCACGACAAATTTTTCGCTTGAATAAGGGAGTCAAGCCCTTGCGGCTCTAAATAATTCTTCAGAAAGGACAGATAACGATGAGTTACAAAATCACAAAGAAAAACGAGGCTTATGTCTATGAAGCCCCAAATCATTTCGATGTGCGCACCACGCGCCTGCATGATCCCGGCGACGTCAACGAAGGCGCAGTTACAATGGGCCTGAGCCATTTTCTGCCCGGCGGGGGCTGCAATTTCAGCTCAAACGCCAAGGAGTCCATTTATTACGTTATCTCCGGAGAGATCGACGTTGAGACCGAGGACGGCGTTACGACCCTCCATGCCGGCGACAGTTTCCACTGCGGCCCGAACACAAAAAAAGGCCTGAAAAACAACGGCACGGAATGCTGCCAGATGCTCGTCGTACTTAAATAGCCCCAATAGCAGCCACACCCCGGCGGTCTGACCGCCGGGGCTGACTTTTATCGCGCGTCCGCGGGTACATTCCCCATTGTATTCTTCCGTCATACCGTCTTCGAAGACCGCCTTGCTGCCGGCAAGGTCCGCAAAACTGCGCGGTACGGGCGGGGGCACGGCAGGCCGGGTCCCGCAATGCTTCGTTCTGACCGGTCCCGATCTGCCGCAAAAAAATGTGATCCCTCGGGAGGAAAATCTGTTGCTTCAGTCGGTTTTAACCACACTCGTCCGCGTCATCGTTCCGCTTGCCATCCCGGTGCTGGCGGGCGCGCTTCTTGTGCGCTTCAGAGGGCTTGAGACAAAAAACCTTGTCACTCTGATCCTGTATTTTTTGTTGCCGTTCATGGTGTTCGACACTCTCACCACAGCCGAGATCTCCGCTGGCGATATGTACAAAACGATCGCATTCTGCCTGATAAACCTGATATTGATGTGGGGCGCGGCCGTTCTGGCCGGCAGATTACTGAAGCTGCCGGCAGCCAAGACTGCCGGGCTCACGCTGATATCCACCATGACGAACTGCGTCAATTACGGGCTTCCGCTCGTACTGCTCGCCTTCGGACAGGCGGGGCTCGACAAGGCCTCCGTCTTTGTTGTGACGCAGCTGATACTCGGCAATACCGTCGGTGTCTTCTTTGCCGCGCGCTCGAACTTTTCGGTCAAGAACGCCTTAAAATCGGTCTTCACCCTGCCGTCGGTATACGCGGTCGTTTTGGCCGTTATTGTCAGAGCCTTCCCGATCAATGTGCCGGCAGTGCTTGAGACCGGCATCAATATGGTAGCAAAATCATATTCTCCCGTAGTTCTGGCTATACTTGGAGCACAGATGGTCCTTGTAAAGAATACGAAGCTCGAGCCCGGATCTCAGGCGGCTTTTTGGGCAGGTATGTCGCTGCGCATTATCATATCGCCGATCGTCGCCTCCCTCGTCCTTTTCGCCCTCGGGATCCGCGGTATGCTTTTTTCGGTTGTTTTTATACTGTCATCAATGCCGGTCGCCGTGAATTCGGTGCTTCTGGCCGAAAAATTCGACGCCGCCGCGTCTGTTGTCTCAAAATGTATACTCTGGACGACGCTCAGCTCGTTCGTGCTGCTCCCCGTACTTATCGAGATAGTGAAATAGCGGACAGCCCGCCCCCGCCGGGGCCGGCGCCGTGCGCGCTGCGGCCGGATTAACTCCCTCGAGGTGCAAATATGATACGGAAGGCCAAGAAATTGCTGGTAAAATATCGCGAACAGGCGGCATACCTGATAGTCGGCGCCGCCACGACCGCGATCAATTACATCATCTACGTGCTTTTCCTCAAGGTTCTGCACGTACATTACATCCCCTCAAACATAGTTGCCTGGGTCAGCGCAGTGACGTTCGCCTACTTCGCAAACGGCCGCTGGGTATATCGCTCGACGTCAGAAGGCCTGCTTGAGGCCGGGGCTTTTTTTGCGTCCCGCCTGTTCTCTCTGGGGCTCGAGACGCTGATCCTGTACCTCATGGTGGATCTGGGGCGGTTAAACGAGCTTATATCCAAAATCTTTGTCACTGTGCTGGTCGTGATAGTCAACTATCTGACAGGCCTTCTGGTGTTTCGAAAGAAAGGCCCGCGGCGCAGCCGACCTCCGAAAGGATGATATGAATGCTGTCGGTAATCGTTCCCGCGTTTAATGAGGAGCCTTCGATCGATTTCGCCGCGGGGCGGATCGGGGACGTGCTCCGCAAAGCCCGCATCCGGTACGAGATCATTTTCGTCGACGACGGCTCGAAGGACTCGACCTGGGAGAGGATATGCGCCCTCAGCGCGGCAGACCGCGCGGTAAGGGGCGTGAGCTTCTCACGTAATTTCGGCAAGGATGCGGCTATAATGGCCGGCCTGGAGGCGGCCGCCGGCGAGTGCTGCGCCGTTATCGACTGCGACCTTCAGCATCCGCCCGAAAAACTCCCCGAGATGTACTCGCTCTGGCAGCAGGGTTTCGAAATAATAAACGGCGAGAAAAGAAGCCGCGGAAAGGAATCGGCTCTCCACAGAACAGCCGCCGGGCTGTTCAACCTTATCATGAATAAGGCGCTGAAGACGGATATGACGCGGTCTTCGGATTTCAAGCTGATCGACAGGCGCGTGGCCCGGGCGCTCCTTGAGATGCCTGAGAGAAGGGTTTTCTTTCGCGCTCTTTCCGCCTGGGTCGGGTACCGCGCGACAAGCGTGGAGTTTGACGTGGTCGAGCGGAAAAACGGTTCGTCAAACTGGTCCGCGTTGGGCCTGGCAAAATACGCGCTTGCAAACGTGACGTCTTTCTCCTCCGCCCCCATGCAGATCGTGACGGTCCTGGGGCTCGTGACACTTGTGTTTTCGCTGGTTATCGGGATCCAGACGCTTGTGAAATGGTTCGGGGGGAGCGCCGTTCCGGGGTTCACTACGGTGATAATACTGCTGCTGTTCATAGGCAGCGTTCTGATGATAAGCCTGGGCATCATCGGCTATTACATCGCGCAGATATACGCGCAGATAAAGGGAAGGCCCCGCTATATTGTCGCGCGGCGCTGCGGAGGGGGTGAGTTCGACGAGTGACCGACATTTCTTCATTCCTATGCCGGACGCCTGGTTTAAACGTCTTGCGGATCGCGTACCGAAACACACTCGGGTGACTTTCCTTTCCGCCTGCGTTTTCGGTTTTCTGACACATATGTTTGTCTTTACAAACAAGCTCCCGAACCATGACGATATCGGCCACCTGTTCAGCGACACCTACGGCACGGCCTCCGGCAGATGGCTGCTGCCGTACGTTCTGCAGCTTGACGGTGATTTCAGCCTTCCCTGGCTGATCGGCGCTCTGAGCATTATTGCTCTCGCCGTCGCAGCCTGCACGGCGGTCTCGGCCCTGCGCATACGCTCCTGTACGGGATGCGCCCTGACGTCGGCCGTCATGGTCACTTTTCCGGCCGTTACGGCCACGTTCTCATACATGTTCACATCCAGCGCCTACTTTTTTGCTCTGGCGCTCGCATGCCTGGCTGCTCTCGTGACGGTGCGCCGCAGGCTCGGGTTTATAGCGGGCGCCTTGCTTACAGCCCTGTCGTTAGGGATCTACCAGAGCTATATTTCCGCGGCGGCCTCGCTGATGACGGGGGCCCTGATACTCCAGACGCTGGACGGCGACAAGTATAAAAAGCTTTTGATATCCGCGCTGAAATACGCGGCTGCACTCGGCGCGGGGATCGCGATATATTTCGTCCTCGTGAAGATAACCTCGCGCTCCACGGGTCTGGTCGACTACATGGGGATATCCGATATGGGACGACTGGATGTCCGGGCGCTCCCGTCACAGCTCGCGGAAGCATACAAGAGCTATTTCGACTTCTTCCTTCGAAATAACATCGGAGCGCACTTCGGGTTCCTCAGATATATGTTCGCGTTAACGGGGCTCGCGACAATATTTCTTGCCGTATACGCGCTGCGCGTCGGGAAGGCCGGATTTCTCCGCGCCTTGCTCTTCTTTGCGCTCGCCGCTCTGTACCCCCTTGCGGCCAACATCATCTACGTTATGGGGCCTTCGAGGGTCCACATCCTGATGGTCTACGGCATGTGCACCCTTCTTCTCGCCCCGGTCGCGCTGATTGATTACGTCGCGCCTGCGATGCGCGTACAGGCAGGAAACTTCCGGCACGCTCTGCGCGCCCTCTGCTGCTGGATCGTATCCGCCTGTATCGCTCTTGCGGCATACAGCTACTGCATATATGACAACAAGGCATACCTGAAGCTGGAACTGGCGTATGAGCAGTCCTACGCGTACTCCGTAAGGCTCATCTCCGCAGTTGAGCGCACGGAGGGATACGTGCCCGGGATGCCTGTGGTCCTGATCGGCTCCGCCGCAGCCTCAGCGGGTCCCGACCCCACCCCTCAGCTGGACGAAGTCGATCTCACGGGCATACTTGATATGGAAGCCCTGCTTACAAGCTATACGTACGGGTACTTCCTGAAATATTACGTCGGCTACGGGGGCTACGTATACCCGAGCATGTCCGACGTTTCAAAACGACTGGAAATGAAGGACGAGGTAAAGCAAATGCCGGTTTACCCGGCTCCGGGAAGCTCGGCCGTAGTTGAAAAATACTTGGTCATCAGACTCGGCGGATAAGTATCGATCGCGGAAAGGGCGGGCGCGGAAAACATAACAAGCGTACGGAATAAAAAGAGGAAAGACGGCTCGCGGTGCGGCCGTCTTTCCCTTATTGTTCGGATAATGAGTACGGGTCCCGTCAGGCGAGCAGCTTATCGAGTTCGTCCACTGTCTGCTCAAACACGCGCAATGCGGAAAGGACGCAGCCGGGATCTTCAAGATCCACCCCCGCCGCGCGGAGCTCGTCAAGCGGATATGCGCTCCCGCCCATGCGCAGAAACGCGAGGTAGCCTGTCGCGTCACCCGTTTTTAATATGCGGTCGGCGATATCGACCGCGCTGCAGAACCCCGTCGCGTACTGGTACACGTAGAACGCATTGTAAAAATGCGGTATTCGCGCCCACTCTATATCGGAGATGGGATCGACCTCAACGCCGTCGTAATACAGCAGATTAAGCTCGCGGTAAAGCGCGCTCAGCGCCTCGGCCGTGAGCGGCTGTCCGGACTCGTACATCTCATGGGTACGTTTCTCAAACTCGGCAAAGAGGGTCTGGCGGAAGACCGTCGTGCGAAAACCTTCCAGCAGCCTGTTGAGAAGAGCGGCGCGGCTCTGTTTATCCGATTCCTGTGACAGCAGGCTCTTTGTCATCATCACCTCATTGACTGTCGAGGCGACCTCGGCAACCATTATCGTGTAGTCGTGGTTAACATAATCCTGCGCTCTGTCGGAAAAATAAGAATGCATCGCGTGCCCGAGCTCGTGCGCCACGGTGAACGCATCGTCGAGCTTGCCCGCAAAGTTGAGCAGTACGTACGGATGGACGCCGTATACCCCGCAGGAAAACGCCCCCGCTCTCTTTCCTTTGTTTTCGTACACGTCGATCCAGCCCGAATCGAAGGCCTCCTCTATATGCTTCAGGTACTCCTCCCCGAAGGGCATCACGGCCTGCTCGACCATACGCCTGGCTGCCGGGTACTCCACTTTTCCCGTTGCCGCCGGTTCGATCAGAGGCACGTAGAGGTCATACATATGGAGCTTCTCAAGTCCGAGGGCGCGCCTGCGAAGATCCAGATACTTCTTCATTGCGGGCAGCGCGGAATGCACGGCCTCTATCAGACTCTCATATACCCTGACCGGGATGTTGCCCGAGTCGAGAGCCGCCTCGAGCGCGCAGGAATAGCCCCGGACGCGGGCGGAGTATGAATCAAGCTTTACGCTTCCGGAGTAAAGAGCGGCAAAAGTGTTCTTGTATTTCTCATATTCACCGAAATACTTCTCAAAGGCCTCCTCCCTGACGCGCCTGTCGCGGCTCTCACGATAGACTCCGAACGTGGCGTGGGTGAGCGGCACCGGGGCGCCCGTCTCGTCAGTCAGCTCGGGGAATGTCATATCGACGTCAGTGAACATTTCAAAAGCGGCCGAAGGGGTCTGCGCGGCGTCGGCGAGCTGCGCGAGCAGCTTTTCTTCTTTGTTTGAGAGCGTGTGTTCCCTCGTTCTCACCAGATCCCGGAGCATATGGCGATATACGGCCATGGAAGGCTCGGCAATATACGATTCGAGCACTTCCGGCTCTATCGCGAGTATCTCGGGGTTCACGAATGACAGGGCGCTCCCGAGCTCGGTTATCATCGTGAGGGCGCGCATCTGCATGCTTTGATTCTCCGTATCCGAGTTGTCGCCCGCGGAACAGAGCGCGGCGTACAGGTACACCAGCTCCGCCCTGCGCCTTGCGCCGTATATGGCGTCAAGGCCGCTGCGCAGCGCTTCGGCCGACGCGGACAGCGTTCCGGCAAGCCCCGCGACGGCTGATATTTCATCACGAGCCGCTGCCAGCGCGGTCTCCCACCTCTCCTTATCCGGAAAAATATGCTTCAGATCCCACTGATATGCGGGATCCATCTGAGATCTTGTTTTCATTTTTCTTCCCCCTATGAATACCTGTCTGACCTGTGACAATGAGCAAATCCCGGAGTTTGAGACCGCCCGCCGCTCAGGCAGCCGTCATCCGGCTCATACGGCAGACTTCCCCGCACCCCGACTGTCATATTTTGCACTGCTTTGGGCAAAATATGAAAATGATCCCAATTAACGGCTTGGAGGTCTGTTATGAGCGAAAAAGACACGATAAAACTGCTTCGCGCCTGCGGCGCTGAGGCCAGGACGGGCATCGCTGCTCTGACGGACGCGCTGCGCTGTGCCGAAGACACGCGTCTTCGCCTCATTATTGCCGAGTCCCGGAACGAGCGTGCAAAAACAGGTCGTATAGTGAACGGCCTTCTTGACGCATACGGGTACAAGCAAAGGTACCCTGCCCATATGTCGTCCGGCCTTCATCGTCTTAAAACCGCGATAATCGCAAATACAAATCCAACCGACAGCGCTCTTGCAAAGCTTGTCGAGCGGGGGTGCGGTGCGGGCATAAAATACCTGAGCCGCCGTATCGGCCGCTTTGACGGAGCCTCGGCCGCGGCAGGAAAAACAGCCTGTGACCTGATAGAATCCCAAAGGCAGCTGTCAGAGCGGATACAGCCGTACACGCTGCTGTAAAAGCCCGCCCGACGTGTCCCGAAGCGGCGCAGACTCCGGGATCCGGACTATATAAACTGCGGGACGAATCTGCCCGCCTTCCCGTCGACGATCCCGAGATCGGTGACGACAAAACACGGGTCGCACGGGAGCGACATCAGCGTCAGCCGAAGCAGGGCGTGCGGTTCGCCGGGGCAGAGTTCGCCGATCGCCCGCTTTGTACCCTCAATTATCGGTGCAAGGTCCTGTGCTCCCAGAGGACTCATCAGCCCCGCGCACGGCAGAGGGAGCGTCCGGAGAACTTCTCCGCCGCAGACCGCGGTGATCCCGCCCGAAACTCTCAGCAATTCCCGCGCTGCCAGGTACGCGTCGCGGGTATCACGGAAAATGACGGTCATGTTGTGGCTGTCGTGGCTTATCGTACTTGCGACCGCTCCCCTCTGAAGCGGATAACCTCTGTACGGTACGATAACCGTTCCGCCGGCACCGTACCTGTTGATCACGGCGACCCAGCAGAGCCCCGGATCGCGGGATATGTCTACACAGCCGTCCGTTACGGGCAGCTCTTCATACGTTATGTTGTCTTCCTCAAACCGGCGCGTCGTCAAGACAGCAGTCTTTACCGAGCAGCCCGCACCCTCCGGGGCCCGAAGAAGAAGATCCCCGGGGGAGGTGATCTGCGGGATGCGGACGGTGTTCTCCGGCAGAGTATCCCCGCTGCCGCCCGGAACAATGCATTCACCGTTTTTTGCGGCCGGTTTGCCGTTTATGTATACGGCCTCCGGCAGCCTGCCGTCAAGCTCGCGAAGTATCTGAAGATCTGCCGCAAAGCCGGGGGCAACGGCTCCCAGATCGGAAAACCCGTACTCCGCCGCAGCCTGATACGCAGCCATACGGTACGCCTGCACAGGGTCAATGCCCGATCCGATCACCTGGCGCACCACGCGGTTAACGTGCCCATCACGGAGCAGGTCGTCGGCATAAACGTCGTCTGTGCAGAGCGATACGTTGTCAAGATACCGCATACCGGCAAAACCTTCCGTGAGGCGGCGGACCGCGTCGGGCACAACAAAGCGCAGATCAATGCGCATCCCCGCGCGAAGCCTCTCACGGATCTCGCGCGCGGAGCCCGACTCGTGGTCGCTCCCTGGGCCCATCAGCCTGTACGCATCCAGTTCGCCTCCGTGCAGCCCCGGAGCGTGCCCCTGAAGGAATACGCCTCTGCTCAGCCCCAGCCCGGTTATCGAACTCATGCGGCCGCCTCCGTGGACGACACCGAGAACGTCCATCAGCTCTGCTATCCCGACGACAGTATCCTCGCCGAGCAGAGCGTCGATCTCGGCGGACCCGAACTGCGCCCCCGAGCTCTCCAGCCCGGGGGCTGCAGGTACGCATGAGGGCGCGAGGGTATAGATCCTGGCGGGAGACTTTTTTGCGCTGCGCAGCATCCACAGGACGCCTTTGACACCCATCACGTTTGCGATCTCGTGGGGATCGGTAAATGCGCAGGTCGTCCCGCAGGCGCATACAGCTCTTCCGAAATTCTGAGGCGTCAACATAGTCGACTCGATATGAACGTGCGTATCGATCAGACCCGGCACAACATAGTGCCCGCACGCGTCAATTATCTCCCCGGCCGGTTTTTGCGGTCTTTCGCCCGTATCGCGAACACGCACTATCACGCCGTCCAGCACGTCGACACTGCCGGGTATGATCTCCCCCGTTATCACGTTGACAACGCGGGCATTTTCAATTGTCAGATCGCAGGGGATCTTTCCCAGGGCCGCAGCCGCAAGCCTGGGGCGGTCCTTGTTAACTATCGCTTCCATCGCCGCCGCTCTCGTCACCGCTGCCGCTCACGGGCTGAGCTTTTTCCGGTGCGCTCTCCCCATCCGCACCGGATGCGCCCTCTCCCGCTTTCCGGTCCTTGTCCACGGCTTTCATCTCCTGCGGGTCGACCTGAGCTATAAAGCTGCCGTCGTCATCAAGCAGCAGGCCGAGCTCCCTCGCCTCCGCTATCATCCGGGCTTTGGCCTCCGCAAGATTGCGGGCTCTTCTTTTTTCGGTGATTTCTGTCTTCGCCTCAGGGACCTCCTCCGCCTCAGGGATCTCCTCCGCAGCCGGGGCGGCTGTTTCGGCGGATGGCTGCTGCGCATCAAGGGCCTCGGCTTTCTTTCTCTCCATGATTGCGACCGCCATGCGGGAGGGGTCCGGCTTTATACGGACGCGGATATAGACCATAACGGCTATGGAGACGATACAGACGGCGCCCGCCACGAGCTGAGATACGCGGATACCGGTATCGAACAGATACAGGCTGTCCGCGCGCAGGCTCTCGATGAAGAAGCGTCCGAAACCGTACCAGGCGAAATATAAAAGAAATATCTGCCCGTCGTATTTTCTTTTATAGGAGTAAAAATGCAAAACAAAGAATCCTATCAGGTCCCACACGGATTCATACAGAAAAGTCGGCTGTACCGGCAGCACCGTGTCACCGGACGTGAGGTTCATCGTAAAATAATCCAGTATGTTCCTGAGGAATGCCGGGGTGTTCGGCGGCAGCACACCGAAAGCTTCTCTGTTGAGGAAATTACCCCAGCGCCCGATCGCCTGGGCAAGGATCAGGCAGATCATCGTGAGGTCAAGTATCGGCGCGGCCTTTATTTTTTTGACCCGGCAATAGATCACGACCGCGAGCACCGCTCCGAGAATTACTCCGAACATCGCCAGGCCGCCTTCCCAGATCTTGAAAAGGCTCCAAAAATCGCCTCTGAAGGCAGAGTAATTGAACACCACATAGTAGATACGCGCGACTATTACAGCCGACGGGACCCCGATGATCAGGCAGTTTGCGAAATCGTCCTCAACTATACCGAACCGGCGGCATCGTTTGTATATATATATCATGCCGATAACGAAGCCGACCGCTATCAGTACGCCGTACCAGTATATTTCCTTTCCGAAGAGCACAAAGGCCACGCGGCTCGGATTCACCGATATGCCGAATGACGGAAAAGATATCGCGTAGTTGTCGTACATTGAATGACCTCCGAAAATCTGTATGTAACCTCCCGTGTCCGGAAGGTCTTGCCCCCGCCGCTAGAGCGGCCTGATAACAGACAGTGCGGATCTCTCCTCCGTGAAAGTATCCGCTATAAACCGCGAAGCTTCTCCGATATCGATGCGCTCATACCACTCGGGGAAGCGGTAATAGTCGGCCGAGTGAAAACTCGCGTCGCAAAGATTCCAGGCCGTCATCTCGAAAGCGTTGAGCTCCTTCAGCCTCGAACCGAAAGAAGAGCGCTTCAGGCGCTTGAAAAGCTCCTCGTCGATGCCGTCGCGGGCTATACGCTCCGCTTCCCGCAGGATCTCTTCCGCCACCTTCTCGGGTTCATCACTCTCTCCGCGAGCGAAAACGAAGCCCGCCCCCTCAAAAAGCTCGCTTGAACCTTCAAAAGAGCCGTTTATCAGGCCCCGGGTATAGAGCCGCGCATAGAGCGGCGACGAACCTCCGAGCAGGGCGTCGCAGGCGAGGTCGCAAAGCATGGATCTCGGCAAAAAATCCTCTCCCGTCGGAGGCGGTTCTGTTTTGCAGCCGAACATGAAAACGGGCCGGGCGATATCCATCTTTTCTTCGATGTACGGTCTGACCGGGGGCCCTGCCTCCCGGCCGTGCAGATGAGCGGCGGCGCGGGGGCCCCGCCCGGGTGAATTGTCGCGTGCTGTCGATACGAAGCGTTCCGGATCCACGTCCCCGACAACGCATAAAACCATATTTGACGGCACGTAGAACGCTTCATGGCAGGATTTGAGTATTTCCGGGGTAATCTGAGCAATGCTCTCACGTGTCCCGATCGTTGAAAACCGCAGCGCGTGCTCTTTGAAAAGACTGTTCATGAGGTTGCGGTTCACGCGCCAGTAAGGCTCGTCCTCGCACATGAGTATCTCCTGGTTTATTATGCCGACCTCCTTGCGGACGCTCTCCTGCGTAAAGCAGGGTTCGGCAACAAACTGCAGCAGTATACGCAGATTTTCTTCGAAGCGGTCGCTGCACTCGAAGAGATATGCCGTCATGTCGCTGTCGGTGAACGCGTTTGACTGCGCCCCGTTCGCCGCAAGCAGCAGGTCTGCGCTCCCCTCGTCCGTTTCAAACATCTTGTGTTCGAGAAAATGGGCCGTGCCCTCGGGGGCGCAAAAGATCTCGCCGTTCTTATCCCATCTCAGATCCATACCGCCGTACTTCACCGCCAGGAAGGCGTAGACTCTCGAAAAGCCCGGCTTGGGCACCAAGATCAGCCGCATGCCGTTTTCAAGCTCACCTCGAAGGACCGTCTCCCCCAGTCCGGGGTAATCACTGCGGACCATCTTTTTCCGCCTCCTCACCGTAACCGCTCAGGAAATAGACCGTGTCAAGCTTTGCCTGTTCGGCCAGCGCGGCGATGTCTTCCTTTGATACGGCCATAACGCTTGATATGAAGCTGCCCGGGCTCTCGAGCGACTCGCCGTAGAGAGCGCGGGTCGTATAGTAGTCTTCGAGGCTCCCCAGAGAGTCGCCGCTCAGTTTGAGCGCGCTGACAATGCACGCGCGGGCGCTCTCAAGCTCGCAGGGTTCGATCTTCCCCTGAGCGCAGTCGCGCAGCTGAGCGAACACCTCATCCCTGCAGCGCTCCAGATCGGAGAACTCCACTCCTGCCGTTACGAACATCAGTTTCTTCCGCCTGTCCAGAGTGGAATCCACGCTGTAGCAGAGCGAAAGCCTCTCCCTGACGTTCATAAAAAGCTTTGACGCTGACGTGCCGCCGAACACGGCGTTAAATAAAACGGCCGCGGCGTAAGGAATATCGGCGTCAGGGTCAAACCTCCAGCCGATGCACAGTCTTCCCTGCGCCACATCCATATTCTCTCGTATAAGCTTGGTCTCCCCCGCGCTTTTGCGTATGATCGCAGGCAGTGCGTCGGGCTCCGTTCTTTGAGGCAATCCCGACAGGGAATCTTTCAGCATGGCCGCTGCGTCCCCGGGGCGGGCGCTCCCTCCGTAAAACAGCAGCATCTGCCCGCGGCTGAGCATGTCGCGCCAGTGCAGGTAGAGATCCCCGGAAATCAACGATTCGAGGCTCCCGGCAGTTCCCAGCTTGTCGATCGCGTACGGCTCGCCGGGGCACATGATCTCGATAAGCCGGCGCACGGCCCAGGCGTGTTTGTCGTTCACCCTGGCCGCGATAGCGTCGAGCAGATTGCGGCGCTCCGATTCAAAATACTCGGGTACAAAAGCACCCGGCCCGCCGGCCGGATCAAGCAGGAGCTGCGACATCAGATCCGCACAGCCTCTCAGTATGCCGCCCTCCGGGGCAAACCGGTCATCGATAAAGTCGGCGGCGATCCCAAAAGCCTGTGTCTCGGCTCTCTTGCGCAGAAGGACCCCGAATCCCGCCCCGTACAGATCGTCCATCGCGGCGCTCAACCGCTCCATATCGGGGCAGCGGCGCGTACCGCGCATCAGCACCGGCATGATGAGCGCGTTCTTTGCAGCTTCTTCGCCTCGCAAGTGTCGCAGCAGCGAAACAGACAGGCATCCTGTCTTAAACTTGTCCGTATGAAGGCAGATCAGATGCACGCCAGGCAAAAGCTCGCTGAACGTGACGTCATTTAACAACGGCACTCCTCCTCTTCACGTTCGGGAGAGATCTGTTGAAAATTTCAGAAACAACCCGATTACCGCCCGGTGACATTTTTCCTGATTATACTGTATTTTTTTCCTCTTGTAAACGCTTTACGGGCTGCCCTGCCCGCATGATCCGGACATTATCCTCACTCCAGCCCTCCGGCAGCCGCCCGGGATCCCAGGACAGCAAACCGTTTCTGAGCTTTAAACCCAGAAGGTCCTCAAGCACGACGCGGTAAAACCAGCCCGCCGAACCGGTATACCATGACCAGCCGCAGCGGCCTTCCCGCCCGACGGCTCCCGATACGTCCGCAGCGATGACCCATGGCTCGGCGCGATAGATCCCGTTATCCGCTCCGGGCGGCGCGATCATCCGCAGTATCTCAAGGCCCTCCTTTTTCATTCCGGCCTGCAGGCATCCCATCGCGAGCCAGATCGCTCCGTGGGTATACTGGCCCCCGTTTTCACGGACGCCCGGCGGGTAAGAAGCGATATAGCCGGGGTCCGTGCCGCCTCTGCCCGAAAACGGGGGATCGAACAGGCGGACGATGTTGTGTTCCCGGTCGATCAACTCCCTGCAGGCCGATTCGAGAGCCGTGCGGGCCTTTTCCGGATCGGCCCCGGCAAGTGGCGCGAACCCCTGTGCGATCGCGTCGATCTTACACTCGGCGCTCACGCGCGAGCCCAGCGGAGATCCGTCGTCATAGTAGCCGCGCAGGAACCACATTCCGTCCCATGCCCTGTTTGCGGCGCGTGTCAGCGAGTCGGCTTTGTTTAAACAGAGCTGACGTTCTTCCCCCGCGCACAGTTCAGCAAAGCCGCGCATCGTTACGGCGAAAAACCATGCAAGCCAGACGCTCTCCCCTTTGCCGAGAATACCCAGCCTGTCCATGCCGTCGTTCCAGTCCCCTCCCCCGATGAGCGGAAGCCCGTGAGCGCCGACGCCGCGTGAGATCGCTTCGCGCACCGCCCGGCGGCAGTGCTCCATCATATCGGCTTTTTCCGTAGAAGATACAAGCGCCGCGTAGCGGTCGGTCTCGCCTTCCCTGAGCGGCTCGGCGGTCAGAAACGGCACTTCCTCGTCAAGGATCGAGATGTCTCCCGTCTTTTTGACGTACTCGCTCACGGCGTACGGCAGCCACATCAGATCATCGCTGCAGCGTGTGCGCACGCCGCGCGCTGTGCCGTCCCCGAGCTCATGCCACCAGTGAGCGCAGTCCCCCTCGGAAAACTGCTTTGAGGCGGCACGCAGGAGGTGGACCCTTGCAAACTCCGGCTCGCAGTATAACAGAGCGCACACGTCCTGAAGCTGGTCCCTGAAACCGTAAGCGCCGCCGCACTGGTACACCGAACAGCGCCCCCACATGCGGCACGCGAGAGTCTGGTACACCGCCCAGTTGTTTACGAAATCGTTGATCCTGCTGTCGGGCGTCTCGATCCGTATGCGGCTGCAGAGCTCCCGCCAGTACGCTTTGGTCTTTTCAAAAGACCGCAGGGCCTCTTTCGGGTCTGTGAGGCTGCGGATGCGCCGCTCCTCCTCCTGTGTGCCGGCGCATCCGAGAACAAATACGCCGGTGACGGAACCGCCTGCCCGCAGAGAAGCCGTCTTTCCCTGCAGCTTTATCTTCGCCCCCTTTGAAAGGACCAGCGCCGTTTGGGAGGGAAACGACTCGTTATAGAGATTTTTCGCCCCGACCCCGTCTTCCGTCTCAAAGAGCGAAACATTTTCCCCCTCCTTTTCCGATGACGCCAGCACGAACGGCGTCTTAAGCAGCAGCTCGCAGGACTCACAGCCCTCCGTGCGGACAAGCAGAACTCTGCACGGCGCGTCGATCGGCACGAAGGCATGTGTTATGACTCTGCGCGTACCCATCTGCTTATCCCAGACCGTATACCCCCGCCCGTATCGGACCGCACAGTCAAACCCGTCGCTCGCGGCAAATACGCTGATAACACCCTGCTCCGTTTCGCAGGTGAGACCGTCGGTTAAGACCGAAGCGCCGTCGCCGCTGCCGATGATCAGCTCGAGAGTTTCCGAGCTTTTTTCGGCAAGAGGGTCGTTGTCCCAGGGTGTCAGGCGGTTTTCGCGCGCGTTCCTGTACCAGCTCCCCATCAGACCGCAGTCGGAAGCCAGGCAGCCGAAATCCGGGTTTGAAAGCACGTCGCTCCACACGACGTCCGGGAGGGAGCCTTCAGAGAAAAGCACGTATTCCGCTCCCGCGTTTTCGGACCTCGCGCGTTTGGCGGGCGGTTCCCGACGCCGGTACGGTCCGCGGAGAGCGCTCTCCTCCGGCGGCAATTGAGTCAGGGGGCAAACGGCAGAAGCAAATGAGAATATCTCCTCTTCACATGAGCGTGGGACAAGGTGCACTCCGCCCCGCATGCCCAGATCGCCCTCGCAGCCTGACCGACGGACACACCTCAGCAGCGCCGAGTACGCAGGCCTGTCATACCCCTCCTCCGGTACGGAGAAAACGAGGTCAAAAGGCCACCCGGCGTAGGAAAGATACCTGTGCGAGAGCACGAGCTCCTGGGCAAGCTCGATGTCTTCTGCGCGAGCCGCGACGATCGGCAGATCGCCCGATATGCCGCGCGCGTAAAGGGCTCCCCGCCCTGCCCGCGCTCCCGAACTTCCCCGCTGCGGCCACGCAAGCCTGCGCAGCAGATACAGTGCGTCCAGATGGGAAAAGGCGGCTGTCGAAGGAAGGCGGGAAAACTCCGAGGCTCTGTCGGAGTAATCGCATTCCTGCGCTTCGAGTGCGCGCTCCGCCGCGCGTACCGCCGCGTCACCGTCGTCCCCGAGAGCCGCAGCGAAGCGCAGGCTCTGACTGCCCCCCGGTCTTAAAGACACATTCAAGCCGAACGTCAAAGACACCTCACCGCCCCCGGAGCCCCCGCCGCCGCGCGGTGCTCTTTCAAGTGAGATCTCCGTGTCTGAGCAGGAGACCGCCGCAAAAAGGCTGACGGCGCTGACCCCCCTGGCGGCCCTGCGCGTTACGAGAGCGCCGCCCTCCCGTTTTTCCGCGTGCAGGAATAATTTCGAGAAAGCGGGATGGGATGCGTAACTGTCATACCTCTCCAGCACCGGTGTCAAACGGATCTTTACGGCTCCGTCAACGGGGACTCTTCCTTCGTTTGTCAGAGTTATCTCTCTGAGCTCGCCCGGTTCCTCGCGCAGTACGTGAAGTACCTCCTCACACCGAACATCCCCGTGTTTTGAGATGAATCTTGCGGCATTCCCCGAAAACTCCGAGGTGTACGTCCCCTGGAACGTCGGTGCGGGAGTAAACGACCATGAACCCCCGGCCGTTTCAATCTCGACCTGAACGCCCGGAGTGTCGCCTGAACTGTCCATCATCACGACGCGGCCGCCGCAGCGTGTGTGCGTATGCCCCGTGCGCGAAACCGCGATGCTGTAGAGGCCGTTGGAAAGCAGAGCGCAATCCTCCGCGCCCAGGCCGAAGCCCTCCAGAGAGCGCACCTGTGTGACAGCTCCCCTGCGCGGCATTTCCGGCGGCTCGGGAGCACCTTCGCTCAGAATAGGCGAACCTTCCGGTACACGTTCCCTCAGGAGCTCGGCGTATGCGCTCATGCGCGGGTCACTCATAAACCGTTTTTGCATTTTGTTTTTCGTCAGCGCGTTGCTTGAAGCTACCATACTCATCCCGAGGTGGTGCGCCATATAGCAGCGCACGATCGAGGGCTGTCCCGGCATGGCCCGGCCGGGCGTAAAATCCGCCGCCTCATACAGGCCGTAGCGGCCCTGCATATTCATTTCACTCAGGCGCCGCAGGTTCCTGACCGCTTCATATGGATCGACCTGCAGCGCAAGATAGGTGGCGTAGGGCGCGATAACAAGGTCGTCATCGAGCTTTCGTCTGAGCCCCAGGGCCTGTACTCCGTTTGCCTTGTATCTGTAATCAAGAGTCTCGTCAAACGAGTAGTAGGCGCTCTCCGATATGCCCCAGGGCGTTTTGTTTTTTGTGCGGCGCCGGTGTACCCAGACACAGAAAGCGGCCGATTCCCACAAAGACGAATCGCGAACAAGCGGCAGGAGCAGTTCCGGCATCAGATACTCGAACATTGTGCCTGTCCAGGACGCCATCCCCTTGTAGCCGCATTTTCTGACAAGCGTGCGCGACAGGGCCCGCCAGTGCCTCGGCTCTATTTGCCCCTGGGCGATCGCGATAAAGCTGGTCTGCCTGGCCTCGCTCTCGAGCAGATCGTAGCAGTTCGGCGTCAATTCGCCCGTATCCACCCGGTACCCGATATGCAGCAGATGCCGCTTGGGGTCGTAGAGAGGGCGAAAGTCCATCGAACTTGCAAGTTCATACGCGCGGAGCGCGAGTTCGGACGATTTTTCGCAGCGAAGTTCACGCAGCCCCTGAGACAGGGCGATCAGGCAGCCGGCGAGATTGCCGCTGTCCACGGTAGAGACCGTCGGCGGGCATAGCGGGCAGCACGAGGACGTGTCGTACCAGTTGTACAGATGGCCGTGCCATTTCTGCAGCTTCTCCACGCTTGTCAGGCAGCCTTCTATGAGCGCCAGCGCTTTTTCCTGCGTCGTGAGCCCGAGGTCGAGCGCTGTCAGAACAGACAGGAGCGACAGGCCGATATTTGTGGGGGAGGTGCGGCGGGCGGGGCCCTTTTCGGGGTGCTCCTGGATATTATCGGGGAGAAGATAATGGTCCTCCGGGCGCATGAAATCACTGAAGTACCCCCACATCTTTTCACACTGCCCGCGAAGAAACATCACGTCGTCTTCTTTCAGAGGCCTCTCATTTTTTCTTCGGAGCTCTGCCGCGGCGGCGATCAGCGGTGAAAAGAGCCAGAGCGCTCCGGGAAGCCGCCACAAAGAAGAGGCTCCGAAACATATGCACAGCAGCCCGAGAGCCGAAGGAAGCGCCATCCGCCGCAGGCAGCGCACCGGCCCGCTGCCCCGGCTGTCCGCCTGAGCTGCCGTCACCCAGTCGAGAAGGTGCGTGCGGGTGAACAGCATCCTGTAGAGGGCGGTCACCGCCGCGCCGACACATACCGTCGTTTCGTAAGGCAGCAGTACCAGCTGCAGGATGATCCGCAATACCGCAGCCCGGGGCCCCGAAAGGACACCGGTCCTGTACCTCTCCCGCAGTCCTCCGCGCAAGACAGACTGCGCACCCGATACGCAGGAGCGCGAAAAAAAGCACAGAGCAGTCCCCGCGGCAGCCAAGGCAGCCCATGCTTCGCCGGAAAACACGGCCGTGAGCCATACGGCCAGAACCGCCGCCGGTGTGAGGCTGCGCCGGAGGTTATCGAAGATTTTAAACCTTGATACCGGCCCAAGCACGTTCCTTTCGCAGCTGCCTCCCGCCGTCGGCGTACACGGGAACAGCCAGGGCAGAGTCTGCCAGTCGCCGCGTGTCCAGCGGTGAAGGCGGGTATAGAAAGCCGTGATCCCCCGGGGGAAACCGTCAATAAGCTCGGCCCGCGCAAAACGCGCGGTGCGCAGGTATTCCCCTTCCAGGAGGTCGTGGGAGAGTATCATCCTCTTCGGAAGGCGCCCGTCCATGCACTCTTTGTATGCCATCACGTCGATCAGGCCTTTGCCCGCGAAACTTGCGCGTCCGAACAGATCCTGTTGCAGCTCCCCGGAGAGCGCGCCGTATGGGTCCGTACCGCCGCGGCCGGCAAAAACACGGGAAAAAAGGCTCGCTCCGGCTGCTTCAAGCTGTACGCTCAGGCGGGGCTGCAGTATACCGTAGCCCTCCGCGACGACTCGGTTTTTTATGACCGGCCTGTGGAGGGGGTGGGCCATCGCCCCCGCCATGAGCGCGATCGAACCGATGCCCGGGCGGGTGTCCGCGTCGAGCGTCAGCAAAAAAGCTGTCCCCTCCAGCGCGGAGGGCTCGCCCGCAGCTGTGGTGAGCTCGCTTTTTTGCCCCGTCAGAAGGCGCACGAGTTCCATGATCGCCCCGCGCTTTCTTTCGCGCGGCGTGTAACGCCCCTCTCTGCGGGAAAAACACCGGGGCCGGGTGAACAGACAGAATCCGCCCGAGTATCGCTCGTTCAGCCGGCGGATCTCAAGCTCGGCTGTGCGCAGTATATGTTCTTCGCTCTCACCTTCCCGCTCGGGACTGTCGGGCAGGTCCGCAAGCAGACCGTATATCACATTCTCTCCGCCCTCTCTGTTGGCAAGGCGGTATTCCTCCAGCAGCGCAGGGCAGCGTCTTGCGTCCTCATCGCTCACAATAAGCGCCGAGATCACGCAAAGAGTCCTTGCGCTGTCCGGTATGCCCCGGCTGAAATCGAGAGACGGCAGAAACGACGGTTTGGTAAACCGAAGCGTGACAGCTTCAATAACGTTTCTCCAGAGCTCAAAAGCAGGAAAAACGAACAGCAGGCTGAGCAGCGGCCTGTCAAGCAGGAAGGCTCCTCCCAGAGAAACGGCTGCGGATAAAAGCGTGAGGACGGGAATATACCATGCGCCCCGATTCTTTTTAACGCCTCTGCCGAGCGCGTCCTCCAGGATGTAATAGCCTACGTGACGGCGGCGTCCGGAAGATCGTTTTGACAATTCCACGGCAAGCTGCGCGCTCTCCTTGTCGAGCAGACCGTTTTTTTTTGCCTCCCTGGCTAGCCTGGACCGGTAGTACGCCCGGCTCTCTTCGTCCATTTTTTCGTATATGCCCGCAGGATCGAGGCGCAGCACCTCTTCAACGCTGTCGTGCGCTTCGGTGAGGTCGGAAAAATCCTCGAAAGCGAGCGTCCTCAGCGTTGTGAAGCAGGCGGCATAGAACTGCTCCTGTTCGTCCTCGCCGCCTCTGTCAATATTTGCAAGAGATCTGCGGGCAAGTTCGGCTATATTCGAAGCGCATGCCGCTTTCAGCATGGGCACAAAAAGCCACAGCTCGCGCTCCGAGAGAGGTCTTCGCTTTTGATAACCTTCAAGAAACAGGCCGTACCTGTCCCTGTCGAGCCGCAGCGCGCCCGACTGCAGGAGCGCCCGCGCGCACCCGGCGATCAGTATCTCCCCGCCGCTCGCGGGCAGCCGCTCAAAGCGCATTGAGCGCAATTGACGCAGTACCAGTTCACCTTCGCGCCTGACAAGATAACGGTTATCGAGCAGCCATGCGAGCTCACCCGACTGAGCCCTCTCGGACCTGCGCCTGACCACCCTCTTACATATGCGGTCAATGTCGTCAAGATCTCTTTTAAGCGCCTTGCGAAAGGCGAACAGGGACTTCTCCCCGTCGGCGACGTCTTTTGCGGCCGTGTCGGCCGACCAAGAGGCAAGGCGCTCGGTCGGGATGAACATTGAAAGATCTCTCAGGAGCGGATTCGCTTTTTTGTGCATTTGACCCTCCCGGCACCGGGCAGCGCCGTTTTTTCGGAATACCCTGAGCCCGGTACGAAAGATAAGCTATAGTTTGCTGTTATGCAGACAAAATAAAACCGCGCCGCACAGGAGACTGCTCCGGGCAGCTGCACTGCCGCAGACATGCGCGCGGTCTTAGCCTGATAACGCGGGATAGCGCCTGTTTTCTGCACCCGGCCCGGCCGCGTGCGCTAATTTAGATTTTCCAGCTTTCGCTCGAATATTCAATCGCGAATTCCCTCATTAAGCTATTGACATGCCCCGGGTTCATGCTATAATGTAAAGGCATTTGGCTTTACATCAAACAGGAGACCGCCGCGATGGAAGAAAGTTTAAGACTTGCTATGCTCTTTGACCTGTATGGCGGGCTGCTTACGGTAAAGCAGCGTGAGATATTCGAGCTCTATCACAGCGATGATCTTTCTCTTGGCGAGATCGCGGAGAACCTGGGCATAAGCCGCCAGGGTGTTCGGGACGCGCTGGTCAGGTCGGAAACGACTTTGAACGACGCCGAGACAGCGCTGGGGTTCCTGGCCGAGCATCAAAGGCGCAGCACACTTCTGCAGAGCATCAAAGAAGACGTCAGGGTTATCCGCCGCTCGGGATACGACCGCCTGGACCGGGATTTTGCCGCGGCTCTTTCCGGTCTCGAATCAAAGCTGGACGCCCTGATTGAGGAGTAGGTAATGGCATTTGAAGGATTGACCGATAAGCTCTCCGCCGCGTTTAAAAAGCTCCGCGGCAAGGGAAAACTCTCAGCCTCCGACGTTAAGGAGGCCATGCGAGAGATCCGCATGGCCCTGCTCGAGGCTGACGTCAACTACAAAGTAGTCAAAGACTTTACCGCCAGAATTACCGAGCGATGTGTCGGCTCCGAAGTACTTGAGAGCCTTACCCCCGCCCAGATGATAGTAAAGATCATCAACGAGGAGCTGACCTCGCTGATGGGGGGCGGGAACGCAAAGCTGGCCTCCGCGCCGAAACCGCCCGTTATCGTCATGTCCGTCGGTCTGCAGGGCTCGGGAAAGACCACGAATACGGCGAAACTTGCAGGCCTCATGAGAAAGCAAAACGGTAAGAGGCCTTTGCTCGCGGCCTGCGACGTCTACCGTCCGGCGGCAATAAAGCAGCTGCAGATCGTCGGTGACCAGCTCGGGATCCCCGTGTTCGAGATGGGGCAGCAGGATCCGGTGTTGATAGCGAAGTCCGCGGTAGAGCACGCGATCAAACACGGAAACGATATCGTTTTTCTGGACACCGCCGGCCGCCTTCATATAGATGACGCGCTCATGGACGAGCTCAAGGCCGTGAAAGCCGCCGTTTCTCCGCATGAGATATTGCTCTTTGTCGACGCTATGACCGGCCAGGACGCAGTCAACGCTTCCAAGGCTTTTGACGACGCTCTCGGTGTCGACGGCGTTGTTCTGACCAAGCTGGACGGCGACGCGCGCGGAGGCGCCGCTCTTTCGATAAAGGCTGTCACGGGTAAGCCCATCAAATTTGTCGGTGTGGGCGAGAAGCTCGATGCCATAGAACCTTTCCACCCTGACAGAATGGCTTCCCGTATCCTCGGAATGGGGGACGTGCTCACTCTTATCGAAAAAGCGGAGCGAACTTTCGACGAAAAGAAGTCTGCCGAACTGCAGGCTAAGATGAAGGCCAACCGTCTCACGCTCACCGACTTCTACGAACAGCTCACACAGCTGAAGAATATGGGGTCGCTTGAAGATGTCATGGGCATGATGCCCGGCATCAACTCGAAAGCTCTGGCAAACGCGACCGTGGATGAGAAGGCACTGGCGCGCACGGAGGCTATTATTCTGTCGATGACCCCGAAAGAGAGAGATAATCCCTCGATTCTCAATCACAGCCGTAAACGCCGCATAGCCGCAGGCAGCGGCACGCGAGTTGAAGATATAAACAGACTGCTGAAGCAGTTCGAGTCCATGCAGGAAATGACGCGCAGGATGCTGGGCTCCAAGGGCAAAGGTCGCCGCAGGGGCGGTTTTCCGGGTCTCCCCTTCTGACCTGAAGCCTGTTAATCCGAATCGTGTTAAGCTCCCGCCTGACGGGAGGGACGCCGGAAACCGGCGCACTTCGCGATATTATTCTCTTGTATCATGTGGAGGTGAAATCATGGTCAAAATCAGACTGCGCAGGATGGGCGCGAAAAAAGCCCCCTATTACAGAATCGTCGTCGCGGATTCCAGATTCCCCAGAGACGGCCGGTTTATTGAGGAGATAGGCTCATACGATCCCCGCAAAGAACCGGCGGCTGTCACTATCGATGCCGAGCGCGCCGGCTCCTGGCTGAAGTCGGGCGCTCAACCCACGGAAACAGTCCGGGCAATTCTCAAAAAAGCAGGCGTGCTGTGAATCCGGTGTCCGGGTCATGGATACCGTAAGTGATCGTGCATAGCCGCGGGAGGTCAAATTGGAGGAACTTCTTTTATACGTCGCCCGAAATCTTGTCAGCGAGCCGGACGCAGTCACTGTAACCGTCAGGGAAACCGAATCAGGGTCTGTTCTGGAACTGCGCGTTGCGCCGCCGGATGTCGGCAAGGTCATCGGCAGACAGGGGCGCATTGCTCGGGAGATCCGCACGCTTGTACGTTCCGTTGCACAGCGAAGCGGGAAAAAAGTCTCGGTGGAAATCATCGATTCGGAGTGACCGTAGAAGCACAGGGCCGCCTCGTATTGGCGGCCCTGTGACGCTAAACAGAGGGTGGTATGATTTGGATCAGGATCTGATCGAGGCGGGGAAGATCGTCGCGACACACGGCATAAAAGGCGAAGTGCGGATATACCCCTGGTGCGACAGCCCCGAATTTCTTTGCGGTTTCAGCACTCTGTATATCGGAAACAAACCGTACAAATGCAGCGTGCGCACCCAGGGCAGCATGGCCATCGCGGCACTTGAGGGTGTCGACGACGTGCGCAGCGCCATGGCATTAAAAGATCTGACAGTCTATATAAACAGGCGGAGCGTCGAACTGGAACCGGGGCGCTACTTCGTGCGTGATCTGATCGGCCTGAAAGCCCTCTGCGCGCAGAGCGGCGAGGAACTGGGGACCGTGACGGACGTGCTCAAAATGCCGGCTCAGGACGTTTGGGAGATCACGGGCAGCAAAAAATACCTTGTACCCGCGGTCGGGGCCTTTGTGGCCGAGGTCAACCCCGGGGAAGGGTTCGTAAAGCTGCGGATGATAGAGGGGCTTGAGATCTGACAACTGTGAATCAATAAGGAGGACCGGATCACAGTGATAATAGACATTATCACCCTGTTTCCCGAAACAGTCGGAGACGTGCTCAGCGAGAGCATAATCGGCCGCGCGCAGGAGAGGGGCTACGTACGCATTAACTGCCACCAGCTGCGCGACTATACAAAGAACCGGCAGAAACAGGTGGACGACTACCCCTACGGCGGCGGCAAAGGGATGATCCTGCAGGCCGACCCCCTGTACAACTGCTGGGAACATATCTGCAAAACGGCGGGCGGGCCCGTGTATACCGTGCTGATGTCGGCTCAGGGAAACACGTTCCGCCAACGGGACGCCCTGCGGCTGCGCGATAAAGGGCGGCTTATCCTTGTTTGCGGCCACTATGAGGGCGTGGATGAGCGTTTTATCGAAGAATGTGTGGATGAGGAAATTTCGCTGGGTGACTTCGTCCTGACCGGAGGGGAGATCCCGGCGCTCGCGGTCGCGGACGCCGTGTGCCGCCTGGTACCCGGCGTACTTGCAGACGAGTCCTGTTTTCTCGAAGAGAGCCACTTTTCCGGGCTTCTCGAGTATCCCCAGTACTCTAGGCCCGAGATCTGGCACGGCAGGGCCGTCCCTCCCGTACTGCTGTCGGGCCATCACGTGAACATAGCGCGCTGGCGGAGGAAGGAGTCTTTGCGCAGGACCATGCTGCGAAGGAGCGACATGATGGCCGAATTCAGGCCGGACAAAGAGGATATCAAACTGATCAAAGAAATTGAAAGCGAGATGAGTATCGATGACGCCCGAGATTCAGAAGCTTAAGGAATGGATAGCAGAGTCGGACAATATCGTCTTTTTCGGAGGGGCAGGAGTATCTACCGAGAGCGGGCTCGCCGATTTCCGCAGCAGGGACGGTATATACAGCCGGAAATACGACTTCCCCTACCCGCCGGAGAAGATGCTCAGCCACAGCTTCTTCATGTCCAACCCCGACGAGTTCTATGATTTCCACCGCAAGGTGATGATAAACGAGAACGTGAGGCCCAACAGAGCGCACATCCGTCTTGCCGAGCTTGAACAAGAGGGCAAGCTGAAGGCAGTCATTACACAGAATATCGACAACCTGCACCAGATGGCGGGGAGCTTGAATGTTCTCGAGCTCCACGGCTCGTGTTACCGCAACTACTGCATAGAGTGCCGTAAGGCTTACCCCATCAGCAAGATCACACGGACGGACGGCGTGCCAAGGTGCGACTGCGGAGGCATGATAAGGCCGGACGTCGTCCTTTACGAGGAGGCGCTTGACGGACGCGTCCTCTCGGAAGCCGCGGCGGCTATCGCCACCTGCCGGATGCTGATAGTCGGCGGCACCTCTCTTTCCGTATATCCTGCCGCCGGTCTGATAAACTACTACAGGGGAAACAGGCTCGTGCTGATAAACAATTCCCCGACTCCGTACGACGACCGGGCGGACCTTCTGATCACCGAAAAGATAGGCGAGGTATTCGCGCAGGTGTAAAACATGATCATATCGGGCAGGCGGGGGGCGACCCGCCTGCTTATTGTTTGCCTGTTTCAATAAATTTTTATCGTTATTCGATAATTTTATATTGACATTCGATAGTATAGGTGCTATCATCCGGTCAGAGGAAATTTTTAGCGCGGAGGTTTGCACATGAATCAAAAAAGCTTGTCAACATGGCTGAAGGGCGCGATCATCTGTCTTGCGCTGATCGGCGCCGCGGTTTATGCGTTCGTAATACCGCAATACGGACATACGATACGGGCGCTTGAGTCGTACAGCGTCCGCTATTATTGGGCATGGCTGATATTCGTTCTCATCTCGGGCATACCGTGCTACATTGCGCTTGTCCTCGGCTGGAAAGTATCTGTCCAGATCGGCCTTGATAACTCGTTTTCCTATGTCAATGCCGCTATGCTCAGAAAAGTAGCCGTTCTCGCAGCCGCGGACGCCCTGTACTTCTTTGCCGGCAATATTGTTTTCTGGATCATCGGCATTTACGAACCGCGCGACGTTCTGATATCCCTTCTGCCGGTGGGCTGCGCGGGGGCGGTCTCGACAGCCGGCGCAGCATTGTCTCACCTGATCAGGAAAGCTGCCGACATAAAAAACGACAACGATCTTACCATATGAGGAGACAGCATGATTATAATCGATCTTGATGTCGTGATGGCACAGCGTAAGACAGGCCTCATAGAACTTGCCCGAAAGGTCGATCTCACGCCCGCAAACTTATCCATCCTGAAGAACAACAAAGCCAAAGCGATCAGGTTTACGACGCTTGACGCGCTGTGCAAAGCTCTTGAGTGTCAGCCGGGCGACATATTGAAATATACCCGGGATGAGGAGGAGACGGAATGAAAAGCGAACGGTCCTTTCTGCTTATTCCGGCGGCATTCACGGGGCTCTGTTTTTCACTGCTCTTTTGCCGGGTCAGAGGCATAGGAATAAACTCCCCTGTCTTCGCCGCCGTCCTGACAGCGTGTTTCATATATGCC
>Ga0123335_1001856_pt1 | contig 33146 bp, 34 predicted proteins | sample BiotimSIPDNA_2_FD_89707 | JGI IMG/M metagenome (GOLD analysis project Ga0123335, IMG submission 89707) | Anaerobic biogas reactor microbial communites from Washington, USA - Biogas_R2 time_0 SIP DNA | ecosystem: Engineered > Bioreactor > Anaerobic > Unclassified | place: Washington, USA... | reverse complement strand
CGGAATATGTGTAATGTACAACACCGACCAGCCCGTTATAAATCTGAACACTCAATGGTTGTAACTCATATGACTGCAATTCTGGCGAATCATCTGTCACCGAATTTACTGCGGCCTCTCGATCATGCGGAGATGACGAACGCATATCCCATCCAATATAGAGTGGATGAAGGGAAGATCGTATTTCATCTTTATTGCGGCCTTTAGATAATTCCCAGAGGCAATGCACGCGCTCCCAAAGTTCACGCTGCTCCTGCGTCATCTCATTTAAACTAATGTTAGTTTGCATATGCATCCTGTAAGCCTAACAGAGTAATAGACGGAAAATGTTCCATCATATTGGATCATATAGATGGAAAGAATTTCCACTTATTCTGATATTAAAGTATAAAACATGGAAAATTGGCCGCTGAATATTCCACTTATTACATTTTGAGTTGCCAAATTCCACTTATTACGCTATTCAAGGGCAAAATATGGAAAATCAAGCTCGTCTGCCCTGCTGCATTCTCCTTAGCCAATAACGAAGAAGTTTTATATATAATGAATAATATTTTATTTTTTTAATATGAAGCAGATTAAACAATCGAAGTTCCATCCCAATCCGAAACGAAAGCTAATGGATCAGGTCCGCGAGGTCCTTCGGTATCATCATTATTCATATCGCACGGAGCAGACCTATTGTCAATGGATTCTTCGTTATATCCATTACTTCGGAGGGAAAACCCATCCGAAACTCCTCGGAGCAAAAGACATCGAGGCGTTTCTTTCACATCTGTCAACCGTTGACCAGGTGACCGCCTCAACGCAAAGGCAGGCGCTCAATGCGCTGGTCTTCCTTTATAAACAGGTTCTGGATCTGAAGCTGGAAGAGGAAATCACCCCGGCGCGCAGCAAACGTTCTGCCCGTCCACCCACGGTTATGACGCAGCAGGAGGTTCATCGGCTTCTTTCCGTTATAGAAGGCAAACCGGCGCTCATGGCAAAGCTGATCTACGGCAGCGGCATGAGATTGATGGAATGCCTTCGCCTTCGTGTTCAGGACATCGACTTTGGACAGGGCCTGATCTTCGTTCGGGGCGGCAAGGGCGGCAAAGACCGGACAACCGTTTTGCCAAAGAACGTGCGTGACGAGATGATGCGGCAAATTGCTGCAGTCAAGGCGCTTCATCATAAAGATCTGGAGGAAGGTTTCGGCGAGGTTTATGTTCCGGAAGCATTGCTCAGAAAATACCCCAAAGCGTCACGGTCAAGCGGTTGGCAGTGGGTATTTCCCGCGAAAAACATCTCAGTCGATCCGAGGTCCGGAAAAAAAATGCGACATCACGTTCTTGAATCCGCCCTGCAGAAAGCGGTGAAGCGGGCTGCAGAGAAAGCCGGAATTGACAAAAAAGTCGGCTGCCACACTCTGCGCCACAGTTTTGCTACGCACATGCTCGAAAACGGTGTGAACATCCGTGTTCTCCAGGAACTGCTTGGCCATGCGGATGTCAAGACTACAGAGATTTACACGCATGTCATGGCCCGCGATATCCGCGGACTGCAGAGTCCGCTTGACCGCCTCTGAATGGAAAGCAAGTAGACTATGATGAAAAAATTATTTTATAAAATTATGCTTTATCTATCGCATAAGCTGGGGCTGTGGTTTTTCCGCACGTTGTCCTGGTTTATTGCCACCGGCTACTTTTTCCTGTTTCCGCTGCGCGTGAAAGAGAGCGTCAGATTCTATCGCGCGCTTTTCCCCGAAAGGGGTTTTGCATACGCCCTGTATTGCGCCTGGAAGCAGTTTCATAATTTTACGGATGTCTATACCCACCGATTTATTCCATGGGCGGGCGAGAAGGCCGAATTTGTCCGTGAGGGATGGGAGCATCTGGACGAGGCCGTGGCCGCAAAGACCGGGGCGATCGTTGTGATGTCGCACATTGGCAACTGGGAACTGGCCGCCGAGCGGCTCAACCAAAAAGGGCTGCCGATCATGCTTTTCCTGGGGGCCAAACACAAGGAACAGGTGGAGGGTATTCAGAAAGAAAAACTGGCGCAAAAGGGCATCCGGATTGTTGCAACGGATGAAAAGGAAAAGTCGCCGTTTGCCCTGCTGGAAGGGATCAACTTTCTGCGCGAAGGAGGCATTGTGTCGATGACAGGCGACCGTCTGTGGGGGGATCAGAGTTACGTCACCGCGGATTTCCTGGGACATGAAGTGCGGCTGCCTGATACGCCGCACCTGTTTGCCCTGATGACCGGCTCTCCGCTCATGACGTTTTTTGTGTATCAAAAATCGCAGGGCATTTATCACATCAAGGTTTCCAAAGGAAGAAAGGTGGTTGCTGCAACCAGGGCGGACCGGAAAAAGGCGGTTTTGGAATCCGTGCAACTGTATGCCGATGATCTGGCGCGTTTTGCTTCGGAGCATCCTTACGAATGGCATCACTTCGAGCCGTTTCTTGGCAAAAAAATCAATAAAATTAAATAAATGATCTCCAGCGAGAATTTGCTTTGCTGTGTATCAATTTTATTGTATGAAGCGGGGTCGATTACGGGAATCAGGGGCCTGATATGAAGGGAAATGTGCCCGACTGACGGAGGCAGAGTAATATCTTTGCATAATACCTGCGGTGTCATAACCTACACAGTTAATCGTTTCATCTTCTTGTCATTTCGAAGCGCAGCGAGAAATCTTTTCTTTTCGTTTTTCAAGATTCCTCACGCGCCTTAGGCGGAATGACATACGATTGTGTCGACACGCGTGACCTGCAAGTTTATGATAATTCGATCATTGTGCAAAGATTTCAAGGTAAGCAAGAAAATGTCAACATAATCAGAAGGAACGGTCAATGGATTTTGAAGACGAGATTTTTAGTGACGGGTTGCCAAAGGTATACTACAAACACGATGATCAGGGTCGGTATGTCCTTGAGACAGACGCTCCCTGGGCGGAAAAAGTAACTTGTGCCCTTATTATTGCTGGTAATCGCGCCAATCTCGAGGAAATCAGAAAAGCAGTGCTTGCCGGTCAGAAAAGCCCGCTTTGCTATTATATGGAGCTGCGGCAGATGGATCCCGTGATGCTTGCCAAGGCGGCGGGAATAGCGACATTCCGTGTGAAGAGGCATCTGCGCCCGGAGATATTTGCCAAACTAAAGCCGTCTGTTTTAGATCGTTACTCAAAAGCATTGAGAATTCCACTGGAAGAATTAAAAACCGTGCCGAATAGATAAAATTAAGGAAGGATGCTATCTTTTCATGACTACAGAACTTGCAGCCAATGGCAAACCCTTTGTCCATAACCATGGCGCACATTGTGAAACAGCAGTCACATCCGCTCTGTTTCGCTATCAGGGCCTGGATATTTCCGAGCCGATGATTTTCGGCATCGGCAGCGGTATTTTTTTTGGTTATCTGCCGTCTGTAAAACTTGTACATTTGCAGGTCACTGCTTTTCGCAATAGGCCCGGGACGGTCTTTCGCAAGGCGGCCCAAAGGCTGGGTGCGAATCTTGTGATCAAGACTTATCGCGATCCCCAAAAAGGCATGAATGAGCTGAGGCAGGTGCTTAAAGCCGGTCACATTGTTGGTTTGGCTACCAATCTTTACTGGCTTCCCTACGTGTCCGAACGTCACCGCCATAATTTTGGCGGGCACAACATCATTGCTTTACGTGAAATCGAAGGTGGTTTTCGCATCAGTGACCCGACATTTGGCGATCCGGTAGATTGCTCTGCGGAAGGCCTGGAACGGGCGCGTTTTGTGCCAGGGCCCATGAACCCTCGTGGGTTTATGTATTACACCAAATCCATTAATCCCCATCCTGATCTGCGGCGAGCCTGCATCAAGGGAATGAAGAACTCCTGCGGCTTGATGCTCAGGATTCCTCTGCCGATTTTTGGTGTTCGGGGCATGCGGTTTCTGGCTAAAAGAATTGTCAAAAGTGAGGTCAAACTTGGTTTTCAGGAAGCCTGTCGCCACCTGGCCGGAACTGTCCGCTGGGTGGAAGAGACCGGCACGGGGGGGGCGGGATTTCGGTACATGTATGCAGCTTTTATGCAGGAAGCATCCGAACTGTTCGGTTCGGAAGATCTTGCCCGGTTATCCCGTGACATGACAACTATCGGTGATACCTGGCGGGAATTTTCCGTGATGTCTGCACGGATCATCAAGCAGCGCAACAGGCCTGAAGCCACCTTTGCCAATGCAGGCGGATTGATTTTGAAATGCGCGGACCTCGAAGAAGCGTTTTTCAAAAATCTCCAGAAAGCCGTTAAAAAACTTAAAGCATAAAGGTTTCCTGTATTTCATAAGTAATTTTTTTGTCTATTTTGATATCCCGGACTGTTGAATAGATCCGTTTTTTTTTGTGAAAAATTTCTTTGAGACTCGCTGAAATTAGGATAAAAGAGACAAATCCATCAACATGATCAAAAGGAACCGGCTATGGATTTAGAAAAAGAAATCTTTAAGGACGGAATGCCGAAAGGGTATTACACGCAAGACGACAACGGGAAATATTTCCTTGATACAAACCATTGCTGGTCGGAAGAAGTTTGCGTGGCTGCGATTGTTTCTGAAGTACGGGCCAATATCGAGAATGCCAGAAAAGGGGTCCTTGCCGGTTTGAAAAGCCCGCTTTGTTATCATATGGAAGTACGGCAGATGGATGTGAAGTTTCTGGCCAGGGCAGCAGGTATAGCGGTATTTCGGGTCAAGAGGCATATGCGTCCCGAGATATTTGCCAAACTCAAATCCTCAGTTTTAGATCGTTATGCCGCGGCTCTTGCGGTTACCCCGGAAGAATTGAAAACCGTGCCGGATAGCGAAGCATAAGGAAGGATAATATTTTTTCATGACCACGGAACGCAAAGCCAATGGCAAACCCTTTGTCCATCATCATGCGGCGCATTGTGAAAGCGGTGTCACGTCAGCTTTGCTTCGTGACAAAGGCATGGATATTTCCGAACCAATGGTTTTCGGTATCGGCAGCGGAATTTTTTTCGGCTATCTGCCGTTTATGAAACTTACAGGTTTGCCGATCAGCACTTTCCGGGCGGCACCGGGGTCCATATTTCATAAGACGGCCAAAAGGCTGGGTGCAGAATTCGTTACAAAAAAGTTTCGTAATCCGCAAAAAGGCATGGATGAGCTAAAGCAGGTGCTTAAAACCGGACAGATCGTCGGTATGACAACAAACATGTACTGGCTTCCCTACATGTCGGAACGTTTCCGTTGGAATTTTCTGGGACACAACATCATCGCCTTACGTGAAACCGACGGTGTTTTTCGCATCAGCGACCCGACGTATGAACATCCAATGGATTGCCCGGCTGCCGATCTGGAACGGGCGCGTTTTGCACCGGGTCCTGCAAACCCGCATGGCTATATGTATTATCTTAAATCCGTCAATCCCCGTCCTGATCTTCGGAAAGCGTGCATCCAGGGAATGAAGACTTCCTGTTTCATGATGCTAAAGATTCCCATGCCTATTTTCGGTGTCCGCGGCATGCGGTTTCTGGCTAAAAAAGTTATCAAAAGTCCGGACAAACTTGGTTTTGATGAAGCCTGCCGGCAGCTCGTCGGTCTCATCCGCTGGGTAGAAGAGGTTGGCACGGGCGGCGGTGGATTTCGTTACATGTACGCCGCTTTTTTGCAGGAAGCTGCCCAACTGTTCGGTTCGGATGAGCTTGCCGATCTGTCAAAAGAAATGAATGCTATTGGCGATAGCTGGCGTGCATTTTCCGTGACGGCCGCGCGCATTGTCAAACAAAGAAACAAAGAGGAGGAGACCTTTGCCAAGGCAGGTGGATTGATGCTGATCTGCGCCGGGCGGGAAGAGAATTTCTTTAAGGACCTGGGTAAGGTGGTGGGGAAACTGAAGACATGAACGCGCTGGATATTTCTTCCATTACATTTCGTTATGAAGAGGCATCTGTCTTTGCGCTGAAGAACGTTTCGCTGTCGGTTCCGGACGGGCGGATTCAGGCTCTTCTGGGACCCAACGGAGCGGGAAAGTCAACCCTGATGCGGATTGTCACAGGGCAGATGAGGGGATATACAGGAGAGGTGTCGATCTTTGGTACAAAAATGCCGGACCGCAGCGCTCTTTTATCGATCGGGTACGCGCCTCAACCCATATCGCTCTATACGTCGCTTACAGCCCGCGAGAACCTTCGCTTCTTTGGTGCGATGGCCGGACTGAAGGAAGAACAGATTGGGCTGCGTACCAAAAACCTGCTGGAAAGAGTCGGCCTTAGCGATCATGCGGAAGATCAGGTTGCCACCTATTCCGGAGGCATGCAGAGACGCCTGAATCTGGCGGCGGCGCTCCTGCATTCGCCGAAGCTGCTGTTGCTTGACGAGCCCACGGTGGGAGTTGATCCGCAAAGCCGCAATCATATTTATGATACCCTGCTGGAATTGAATGCCGCGGGCATGACCATTCTGCTGTCCACGCACATTATGGAAGAAGCACAGCGTTTATGCTCCAGTGTGACATTGGTGGACAAAGGCGAAGTAATCTTTAACGGGCCGATGTCCGGAATCAGTGATCTGGAAAAATTCTTTCTGGAAAAGACGGGTAGGGGATTACGCGATGATTAACCAGCTGAAAGAATTGATCAAGAAAGAAATGCTGATCCTGCTTCGCGACAAGCAGACGGTTCTGCTACTTTTCCTGATGCCGGTGGCGCTGATTTTCTTTTTGTCCCTGGCCATGGAGGGCGTATGGGCAGATAAGCTGACCGGACGGAAAATCCAGCTGGTGATTCAAAATGAAAGCGAATCTCCCAAGGCAAATCTTCTGGCGGAAAAGATCCGGACCAATAAGCTGATCGAAGAGGTTCAACGTCCCGCCGGCATGAATGATGACAAAATTTTTGCCGAAGGCAGGGCGCATGCAATTATTACGATTCCAAAGGGCTTTGAAGACAGCGAAAAGCCGGTGGAAATGTATTTTGACCCCGTGATTGACGCCGGTTATAAAATTGCGGCCCGGTCGCTGATCATCAGCCTGACTGTGGAAGTCGTCATGGGGATCGACAACCTCGAGATGGTTGTTGCCGACCTGGTCACCGAAAAGAAAAAGCCGAACAAAGAATTTCCCACCCCTCTTCAGCAAAATGTTCCGGCTTACGCGATATTTGCCATGTTTTTCATTGCCATTCCCATGTCCGTGGGTTTTCTCAAAGAGAAAAAGGACGGGACCCTCCAGCGTCTTTTTACTTATCCGGTCAACACCAATCTGGTGATCCTGGGGAAGATTGTGCCTTATTATATTATCAATGTTTTTCAGTTCATCCTGATGATGCTGGTGGGGGTTTACGTAATGTCCCACATTATCAGTTTTTCTTTCAACCTGGGCGAACATCGCTGGCACATGGTGCCTGTTACCATCGTTGTTGCTGCCGCCACAACCGGTTATGGGGTGCTGGTTGCGGCTTTTGCGAAAACCACCGAGCAGGCTTCAACCCTTGCGGCGACAGGGGCCGTCCTGATGGCTGTTTTTGGCGGGATCATGATGCCGCACATTCTCATGCCGCTGATGATGAAGAAACTGGCGATGATTTCACCGATGTACTGGGCACACCAGGCGTACCTGGATATTTTTCTCAGGGACGCTTCGTTTGGGGATATCCTGCCCAGATTAATTATATTGACAGTGTTCGCGGGAATCTGCTTTTATATTGCAGGAAGGAGAGTCAAATGGATTTAGAAAAGGCGTATCAGGAATTAAATGTGACATCGCGCGAAGACCTGATCTTCAAGCTCAAGGAGCTGATTATCAGGGCGTGCGAGGTCCAAAACGTCAAACCGGAGGATGTCCCCACGGATGTGCCCTTTATCGGTGGCCCGGGGCCACTCAAGCTTGATTCTTTGGATGCGATGGAAATCGCGATGGAAATTCGTTATCAGTTCGGTGTGGAATTAAAAAATGCGTCAACTGCGGCCAAGGCGATGCAGTCATTTGATACGCTGGCCGATTTCATTATCAGCGCACCAAAGGTTAAAAAGTGAGCAGAAGTGATATTTATATCCGGGGATGGGGTGCTGTGACTGCGCTGGGGTGGAGCGCATCCGAATCCGCCCGTAATCTGATTACCGGCAACGTGCGGCCGGCGGGAATCTGCTCGTCGTCTCACCTGACCAATCGCGACTTCAAGGCATTTGAAGTCGCTTATGACGGGAATCCGTTGGAAAAATCGCTGAAGATGCTTGATGCCTCCATCACCGAGGCTTTGGATCGTGCGGGATTGACCTCTGCAGAAATTGAAGAGTCCATGCTGCTGGTAGGGACCACCGGCGGCATTTTTATCCGCAACGAATTTGAGTTCACCGAATCCGTGAGGCTAAATCCCGGTAAGGAGTCGCCGCCGATCGTCTGCCGCAACCGGGGGCCGGGCGAGGTGGCTGAAGAGATTGCCCGAAAATACGGTATTCGCGGCCTGCCGCTTACGTTCAGCATGGCGTGCGTGTCCAGTTCACATGCGCTGGTCGTTGCGGCTGACCTGCTTGCGCAAAAGAAAATCAAACGGGCCATTGTTGTCGGTTTTGAGCCGCTTTTAAATCTGACGCTGCAGGGTTTTGCCAGCCTGCTGCTTTACGATTCAGAACAATGCCGGCCCTTCTGCAACCTGCGTTCAGGCATGCAGATCGGCGAAGCTTCTTCATGCGTGATTATGGAACAAGGTCCTGGCCTTGGTGCCGGTAAAAACAAATTTCTGTTTTCGGGTGGCTACCTGTTTAATGACAACAGCAGCCTGACCTCCGCCGGCACCGACGGTGAACTGGTAAAAAGCGTGGTGTCGCAGACGATTGCCAAAGCGCGGATAGAACCCGGGGGAATCGTCGCCGTCAAAGCACATGGTACCGGCACAAGAGACAATGACCTTTCCGAGGGGCGCGGGCTTTCTAAAGTGTTTGAAAATAAACTGCCGCCGGTGATTTCCATAAAAGGCGCCATCGGCCACTGTCTGGGCGCTGCAGGCACGGTTGAGACAGCCCTGTGGCTCTCCTGCCTGGAAGAGGGAACGCTTCCCCGCAGTTTCGGATTTACGGAAATGGACCCGGAAATCGGCTTTGTCCCTTCGCAGGTGAATTTACCTGCGAATAATGGCGCGTATCTCTTTACCTTCTTCGGTTTCGGTGGAACGTGCACGAGTTATATCATAAGTAAAATGTAAGTAATGCTATATATTGTCATTCCCGCGAAGGCGGGAATCTAGAATAATCGCTGATTGAAAATTGAAACAATATTATGTTTACATTCAGGCAAGCAAAAGGAACGGGACTTTGTATATTGGTGTAACTGGCGATTTGGTAAAACGTGTTTATGAACATAAACAAAATGATGTAGAAGGATTTACTAAACAGTATAAAGTCCACAATCTTGTTTGTTATGAAACATACGGAGATGTGAGCGAAGCGATTTTAAGGGAAAAGCAAATGAAAAAATGGAACAGGCAATGGAAGATAAATCTGATTGAAAAGCATAATCCACAATGGGTGGATTTATATCAAGAGATAAGTTAAAATAATTTTATGATCCATGTAACCTTTGGATTCCCGCCTTCGCGGGAATGACAGCGAATCTAGAAATATGACTATAAAATTATTACCTTCTGTCATGCCGGTGATCTCGGCCGGTTATCTGGGGCCTTCGCTTACTCCCAATGAGGAAGCCGTCTGGGAGGAAGCCAGGCTGCCTTTCAATCCCGATGCTCTGGTGCAGAAAATGATGGGACAGCCCATGCGGCGCGCCGGCCGGTTCATCAAGCTGGTCTGTTTAGGAGCGCTGGCCTGCCTCAACCGCATTCCTCCTGAAGAGTTAAAGGAGAAAAAAGTCGGCATTTTTTTGGCTACCGGTCTTGGGAACATCGATGAGATTCTGCCGTTTATCACACAGGTGTTTAAACATGAAGGCGGATTTCCCAGTCCGAACCAATTTGCCAATTCTGTCAGCAACGCCGCCGCTTTTTTCGTTGCCCGGGTCTGCGAAATCAAGGGCGTCGTGCTAACTATTTCGCAGGAGGAACTCTCTTTTGAATCCGCGCTTTGGCTGGCGCAAAGTTATCTGGAATCGGGAGAGCTGGACCTCGCGCTGGTCGGAGGCTGTGATGTATTTACGCCGAGCGTTGAAGATTATCGCGAACGGATGAATCTGATTTCCGGCCAATATCGCGTTGCTCCGATGGGCGAGGGGAGTTCCTGGCTTCTGGTGGGCGGAAGCGAAGAGAAAAAACTTGGTGATATTTTGTCCGTCGGGATCACAGACCGTGTGGAGCAAAACGGCCAGACCCTTTCGGATGTCTGGCTGAAACGTTGTGAAGATCTGGCTGCGAGAATTTTGCCTTCCGGCGAAGATCACGGAATCAACCGCCTGTTCCTGCCCGGTTTTCGTTTGTTCGATCTTGATGAAGCATCCTGGAAAAAACGCGGATGGGACATCGAGGATTATCTTCCGCAGTGCGGAATTTCTTCGACGGCGTCGGCTTTTGGTCTGGCGCGCGCCTTTCTGACAAAAAAATCCGCCCTGGTCGTCCATGGGAATCATCATGCGAGCGGTCGCCAGGCACTGGTTGCCGCGGTTACAAAGTAAGGGATAGCAGTCTGTCCTTTCCGTGCAGAGATGGTGTTGCAATTCTTCTTTGTCATTACGAGACGCCTCTCAGGCGTCGTGGCAATCTCATGTCTTCGTGATCTTATGAGATTGCTTCGGTCGTTTCCCTCCCTCGCAATGACATTACGACACAGTCTGTGCGCGGGAATGATCCGTATAAGAAGAAAGCAACGAAAGCATGGTTTCTCTGCAAAAAAAACGCGTCGCGCTGGTTCATCCACGCGGGTTCAACTGGTTTCCCGGCCGCCGTGACATTACCGATATTGCCAACCGTATGGTGCCACAGGGGATGCTTTCCATCGCGGCCTATCTGATCCGCGGAGGGCATGATGTGTTTGTTTATGACTGTTTGGGTCCCGGCGCCCCGGTGGATCTGGATAAGCAGGTTCAGGCAATTCTTGCTTTCAGACCGCAGATTGTCGGGTTTTCAGCCACGACATCCTCCTTTCCGGATGCCTTGGATATCGCCGGAAAGATTAAGAAACAAAATTCCCGAATTCTTACCGTTTGCGGCGGTGTCCACGTTTCGGCGCTCAGGGAAGACCTGCTTGCTTCCTGTCCGGACTTTGATTTTTTTGCGGCAGGTGAGGGCGAGAGCACAATGTCTGACCTCGCCGCCGGTGTTGATCCTGCGGCAATCCCCGGGCTGATCCGCCGGCATAATGGCGTTGCCGTCGCCAATGAACCCAGAACGCACATCGCCGATCTTGACGATCTTCCCTTTCCCGCATATGAAAAACTCACCGGTTTTCCCCGGGATTACCATTTGCCGCTTTTCAGCTATATCCGGACGCCCGGGGCAACCATGATCACTTCACGCGGCTGCATGTACCAGTGCTCTTACTGCGACCGTTCTGTTTTTAAAAAAGGGTACCGCTACAACTCCGCCGCCTACATTTACGAACACATGAAATACCTGTGGGAAAAATTCGGTGTGCGCCATGTCAATATTTACGATGATCTTTTCACCGCCAACAAAAAGCGGGTTTTGGAACTTTGTGAAAAATTGTCCCGGCAGCCTCTTGGAATCAACTTCAACTGTGCCGTTCGTGTCGGCTACACGGATGATGATTTGCTCAGGATGCTCAGGGAAGCGGGATGCCTGATGGTGTCTCTGGGTATTGAATCGGCGGATCCGGATATGCTTGCCCGCCATAAATCGGGAGTGTCGCTGGATGACGTGCGTGACACGGTGTGCCGCATTCAGGCCGCGGGCCTGCGCGCCAAGGGATTGTTTATGATGGGATTGCCCGGTGAGACGGAAGAAACCATAAAGCGCACGTCCGACTATATCCTTTCCCTGGAGCTCGATGACATGAACATGGCCAAATTCACGCCTTTTCCCGGTGCACCGCTGTGGTCAACGATCCGCGAGGAGGGTGCATTTGAAGAGGACTGGCGCCTCATGAACTGTTTGAATTTTGTTTTTGTCCCACACGGGATCAAATCCAGAGAAAGACTCGATTACCTTTACAATGAATTCGTCAAGCGGTTTTACTCCGATGCCGCCTGGCGGAAAAAATTCCGCAGCCGTCTGTGGCAGCACCGCAAAAGCCTTATGTATCTTCTTCGCCACCTGCCTTCGTTCTGGTCGGCGAAAAATCAATTTGAACCTGGAAAGAACAGGACGCCGTAAACCATTTTTTCCCAAGGCAGACCGCCTGGGAAGAGTTCCCCCTGTCTGTTTCAGTCCGAAAAAGACAATGTCCGGGTGACAGGGATCCGTTTTATTTCATGAGAACAGAGAATTCCGAACGGTCGGATCTGTTCTGAATGACAATAAATTGTGGATAAATCTTTTTCAGGATATATCGGCCATGACTGTCGATCAGGTCACCTTCCTGATGGATCGCTTTGTTGACAAGCGCCAAACGCTCCTGTCCGCTGGATAAAAGCCCACTGTATCTGAACAGGTTGTTCCGGGTCAGGACGGCGCTATATTTCGTTTTGCCGGGCTGATGGAATCCTTTCTGTGTTTTTGAATGAAAGGATATCGCAAGACCGAAAAAAACCAACACCACCAGGGCACTGACCGCCAGGGATGCCGGACGTATGATTTTCTGATGGATAAAATTCTTGTCCGGTTTCACATGAGACAAAAATTTTATTTTAACCGGATCTTTACCATTGAGGTAATCGTTTACGGTTTTAACGACGATTTCCCGGTGTTCCGGGGATGCGTCAGAATGGTCGCGGGAGCACTCGTACTGATAAGACCTCCATATGATCATTGTAAACAGGCTTTTTAAATCCGTTGACGGCAGTTGCTCAGACGGGAAAAAAATCCCCTTTTTCTTGTCAATGATGCCGAGGGATTCTTCCACTGTCAGGCGGGGATTGGCCTGGAGGGTTTGATCGACATTTCGCATGATTTTGCTGATTACTTTTTTTGTGTTTTTTTCTATGATGAATCGCTTCAATAATCCAAGTGACATGGTTTCCTCCTTGAACAAATTTCCCTGACAGTCAAACCCGTCAGGTTTCAAACGGCCGGAAATTCTTCCGCATTCATGGATGTAAACAATAACTTGAAAAGGAAAGAGAGCGTGAATTGAACGGATTCGTGCAGCAGGTCATCTTGTTTCGGAACAGCAGCTCACAAGTGAGCGCAGCGTTATCGTTTGATCGGGTGTCTGTTTACCACATGTTTGTTCCTGATCAAAGCAAAATCTCGGATCAGGGTATCCGTGATGTCATGATATCATCAATAATTGATTAGGAATTTCCTGTGGCCGCCTTCTAGCCCTGTTTGTTAAGCAATTCCGCCTGATAATGCGATGCGAGCGCGTCAATCATGGACCCGATGTTGCCGTTAATGAAACTGTCCAGGTCATAGCGGGTCAGATTGATCCGGTGATCGGTGATGCGGCCTTGCGGGAAATTGTAAGTGCGGATGCGTTCGGAACGATCGCCTGAACCCACCTGGTTTTTACGCGTCTGTGCCTGCTCGGCATTCTGCTTCTGGATCATGGCGTCCAGCAGTCGGGCGCGCAAGACCTTCATGGCCTTGGCCTTGTTTTTGAGCTGTGATTTTTCATCCTGGCAGGTAACCACCAGGCCGGTCGGCAAATGGGTGATGCGTACGGCGGAATCGGTTGTGTTGACGCTCTGTCCCCCGTGGCCGGTTGACCGGTAAACATCAATGCGCAATTCGTTGGGATCAATGTTCACTTCCACTTCTTCCGCTTCCGGCATGATGGCGACGGTAACCGCCGAGGTATGAATTCTTCCCTGGGCTTCGGTCACTGGGACGCGCTGGACGCGATGGGTCCCGCTTTCGTATTTCATGCGGCTGTATGCGCCCCGGCCATCAATCTGGGCGATAATTTCCTTAAAACCGCCCATACCGCCCGCAGGAGATGAACTGACAATTTCCACCCGCCACCCCTGGGATTCGGCATATCGGGCGTACATGCGAAATAAATCACCCACAAATAAACCGGCTTCGTCGCCGCCGGTGCCCGCCCGGATTTCCAAAAAGACGTTTTTGTCATCATTAGGATCTTTGGGCAGAAGAAGAATTTTTATTTTTTCTTCCAGATCTGCCTGTTCCTTCTGCAGAACCGGTATTTCTTCCTTGGCCATTGTCCGGATTTCTTCGTCATTTTCCGACAGCAGTTCCCTGTTTTCCGCGATTCGGACCTTCAGCTTTTCATAGAGGCGGATGGTTTCCACCAGCTCCGTTAAATCGGAGTGTTCTTTGGCATATTTTGATACAACCCCTGTTTGGAAACCACCTGAGGGTCGCTGAGCAGGCCTTCAAGTTCCTGGTAGCGGAGCTCAATATCACGAAGTTTGTTGAGTAAAATATCCATATCCTGTGGTCCGGTTAATGTTCAGGGAATGTTGGCTGAAGGAAAAAAACGCATTTATAGCTGTCCTCTTGATGAGAGGATTGCTATAAATGCGGGGAATGCTGTGACATGTTTATCATAGGGACAAAATCCAGAAGCTTGCCTGTCGCCTGAGGGTTAAGCCTACGCTTATTTTGCTGTTTTCTTTGCTTTCGGAGCGGTTTCGGCTTTGGTTTCGTATTTCTTCTTGAATTTTTCCACTCGTCCGGCCGTGTCTACAAGTTTCTGCTTACCGGTCATAAACGGATGGCAGTTGGAGCAGATTTCGATCTTGATGTCTTTCTTGGTTGATTTTGTTGCAATCACATTGCCGCAAACGCAAGTAATTGTTGTTTCTTTATAATCCGGGTGAATGCCTTCTTTCATCTTTCCTTCTTCCTCCTGAACCTTTTGAACAAAGTTCTATAATTTGTAACAGATTCGGTGCATTATCCTATAAATATCAAAAATTCAAGACATTTATTCAAGGGGCTGATCCGTCTTGATCCCCCTACGAATTCATGGACTCCAGAAATTCCTTGTTGTTTTCTGTTTTCCTGATTTTGCCGATAATGAATTCCATCGCGTCGACCGGATTCATTTCCTGCAACAGACGGCGCAGAATCCACACGCGGTTGAGGTTTGCTTTGGGAATCAGCAGTTCTTCTTTTCTTGTTCCGGAACGGATCAGATCAAAGGCCGGGAAGATACGGCGGTCAGCAATGCGCCGATCCAGATGCAGTTCCATGTTGCCCGTGCCCTTGAACTCTTCAAAGATAACTTCATCCATGCGGCTGCCGGTGTCAATGAGGGCGGTGGAGATAATGGTCAGGCTGCCGCCATTTTCTATGTTGCGGGCCGCTCCGAAAAAGCGTTTGGGCTTGTGCAGCGCATTGGAATCAACACCGCCGGAGAGGACTTTGCCGGATGGCGGCACGACTGTGTTGTAGGCGCGCGCCAAGCGTGTGATCGAGTCAAGCAGAATCACGACGTCTTTTTTGTGCTCGACAAGACGCTTTGCCTTTTCAATGACCATTTCGGCAACCTGAACGTGGCGTGAAGCCGGTTCGTCGAAGGTTGAGGAAATGACCTCGCCTTTGACGCTGCGCTGCATGTCGGTGACTTCTTCGGGGCGTTCGTCAATCAGAAGCACCATTAAAACGACTTCTTTATGATTGGCCGTGATGCTGTGGGCGATATCCTGCAGCAAAACGGTTTTGCCGGCGCGAGGCGGTGAAACAATCAGGGCGCGCTGTCCTTTTCCGATAGGTGCGAACAGATCCAGCGTTCGGGTGGAAAAATTTTCCGGGTCAAATTCCAGATTCAATTTTTCATCTGGATAAAGAGGCGTCAGGTTGTCAAAGAGGATTTTATCGCGGGCTTGCTCGGGGCTTTCAAAATTGACTTCATCCACTTTCAGCAGAGCGAAATATTTCTCTCCTTCTTTGGGAGGTCGGACTTCGCCGGAAATGGTATCGCCGGTTCTCAGGTTAAAGCGGCGGATCTGCGAAGGTGATATGTAGATATCATCTGGGCTGGGCAGGTAGTTGTAATCGACTGCGCGCAGAAAGCCGAAACCGTCCGGCAGAATTTCCAGGACACCGGAACCGGATATCACGCCGTTTTGTTCCGCCTGGGTTTGCAGGATCGCAAAGATCAGATCCTGGCGTCGCATGCCGCTGGCTCCCGGGACATCCAGTTCTTTGGCCAGATTATTGAGTTCGCTGATGGGCAGCCTCTTAATGTCTTCGATGTTCATACACGTTTCCTTAATTTAGATTAACAACAGGTTCGATATTGATGTGAAATATATAATTGTAAAGACTGCAATATTTTCAAGAAGTTCGAGGAGAATATTCCCGATTTTTCTAGCAGCTACGGATTTAATATCGACTTGTTTATTTGAATCCTTGAATCGCTCCAAAAGGCAGGGCTGAATGAACCCCTGACGAATTATCCAGTAAGCTATATGAATCATTGGAAACTGTCAAGATATTTTCTTGCAGGGGAAAGCAGAAAAAATAAAAAAGTTTCGGAAGTTTTTCCTTGATTCCTGAAGCGCACTAAACTAAATGATATTAATAAATATTTTGTTGATGAAAGGGTTGAATCTTTATGAATGATGGAACGCCGACCGGGGAGGTTGATGCACTTTTGTCCGATGATCTTGGAGAAATCTCTATTGAAGAATTGATTCCCGAGTTGCAGGCGGCCTGCAGGCGTGCGGACTGGACAAGTCTTGTGCCCGTTCAGGCCAAAGCCATTCCATACCTGCTTGCCGGGCGTGACGTGATGATCCAGTCAAAAACCGGCAGCGGAAAAACAGGGGCGTATTTGCTGCCGATTATGCAGAAAATTGATCCGCAAAGAAATGTCGCCCAGGCGCTGGTTCTGGTGCCTACCCGCGAACTGGCACTGCAGGTGGCCCGGGAAGCGCAGGCGCTGACCGCGGAAACAGAACTGCGCACGGCAGTTGTTTACGGCGGTGTAGGATATCATGCACAACTGGAAGCATTCCGGGGCGGGGCCCAGCTTGTGGTCGGCACACCGGGACGCATTCTGGATCATCTGCTTAAAAACACCCTTTCGCTTGATCACCTGAAAATGTTGATTTTTGATGAGGCGGACCGGATGCTGTCCATGGGTTTCTATCCTGACATGGTGAAGATCCGTAAATATATTCCAGCCGCGAAAATTACGAGCAGCATGTTTTCCGCGACCTACCCTCCGCAGGTCATACGCCTGGCCGGTCAGTTTTTACATGAACCCCGGTTGTTGAGCTTAAGCGGCAACGAGGTTCACGTTGCCGAAAGCGAGCATATTTATTATGTGGTGCCGGGGATGCGCAAAGAACGGTCTCTGGTCAGGATCCTCGAGATTGAAAATCCCGTTTCGGCGATTATTTTCTGCAATACCAAAGATACCGTGCACTACCTGTCCGTTGTGCTGAAGCGTTTCGGGTATGACGCCGATGAGCTGAGTTCAGACCTGGCCCAGAGCTCACGGGAAAAGGTGATGGCGCGGGTGCGCCGTGGCGCTTTGCGGTTTCTGGTTGCCACGGATGTTGCTGCGCGCGGAATTGATATTCCGGATTTGTCGCATGTTTTTCAGTACGAGCCGCCGGAAGACCCGGAAGCCTATATTCACCGGGCAGGCCGCACGGGAAGGATGGGGTCAAGCGGTGTGGTCATTTCGCTGGTCGCGGAAATGGAAAAGTTCAAACTGCAAAGCATCGCCCGTTACTACAATATCAGCATGGAGGAACGTCCTCTGCCCGGCAATGATGAGCTCGAAAGAGTTGTTGCCGAGCGCATTACCGCGCTTTTGGAAGCCCGTTTGCGCAGCCGTGATAATATTCAAATAGAGCGTTTGAAAAGGTTCGTGCCGTTAGTGCGGAGTCTGGCGCAATCCGAAGATGAACTGGCGATTGTTGCCATGTTGTTTGACGATTATTATCAGCAGTCCCTGCATACGCCGCCTGCTCAGCCGACGGCGGACAGTCTGGATGAAGCGGGCACGGCCAGGCCAAAACCCGGGGCCAGGCATAAAAACGGAAAGACCCGGTCGAGAAACAGAAAACCCAGGAAACCATAGTCAGGCAGACCAGCCAAAAATTGCTGTTGATGGCGGTCGGATGATGCAGGTTTTTGTCAATCTGATTATGAACGGGGATTGAAGTCATGTCTCAAAATGGAAAATTCATCATCGGGGGCAGGCAGGTAGAAAATACGGACGGCAGAAAGGCACTGGAGCTTTTTTCAGGGATACGGGACCCGGCACTACAGCAGATGGGACGGATCATCTTTTTGATCCATTCTATACCACCAAGGCTCTCGGCAATACCGGTCTAGGGCTTTCAATTTCCAAAGGAATTATTGACATGCATGGCGGAATCATATACGCTTATAGTGAAATGAAAAAGGTGCCAAAATTGTCATCAATCTGCCTCTAGCCAAATGATCAATGAGGTTTTGCTATGGAAAAGCTTGTTTGTATTCTGGCCATCGATGATGAAGAATCATTCCCCTTTTTCGTAAAACACCATCTTGAAACCATCACAACGCATAATTTCAAAATCATAACAGCCAACAGCAGCAAAGAAGGACTGAAACCGGCCAAAATTTATAAGCCGGATCTGTCCGGAATGGAGGTCACGGAGGAACTGCTTCTGGACGATGGGACGAAAAGCATTCCCATTTTTTTTTAAGTACAACGCTGGTAAAAAAGATGAGGCAAAAAATGACTCGGGCACGGTGGGTGGACGTGAATTTATGGCGAAACCGGTCAGCAGGGAAGAACTGGTCAGGCGCATTGAAATCACCCTAAATCTGCATTAGGTTGCGGTTTATGGTTTTTATGCCGGTTCCCTGGCCCGTTAAATTTATTACACGATACTGAACGCGGAGATTTTGCATGGATAAAAGTATTATGAAAAGCAGATTTAATTTTGACAAAGAGCTGATCATCATGTTGCTGCTGGTGGCCATCGTCTTGTTTATCTATTTCTTTGTGATCAACCAGCGGGCGTTTTTAAATGTTTTCTATCTGCCGGTTTTGCTCGGAGCATACTTTTTCGGCAAGCGTTATGCGGTTGTGTCGGCTGTCTTTTCTGTTGTGGCCGTCTGTCTGATGGCCTACGTGTTCCCCCGCAGTTTTGTTGCCGGATCAGGAGAAAATGCAGAGTTCTATAAGTGGCTTGATTTGATTACCTGGGGAATATTTCTGATTTTCACCGGTTATTGTATGGGGCTGCTGTATGAGAAAAAAGAGCAATCCCAGAAGCAGCTGCAAAAGACATACAGTGGCATTATTGAAATGTTGTCGCTGGTGATTGAATCGGCTGACAATTACACACAGAGCCATTCTCACCGTGTCTCCATCATTGCCAGAATGATTGCCCAGAAGATGAAGCTCAATCAACTGGATGTTGAAAATATCAGGATAGCCGCGCTTTTGCATGATCTGGGTAAAGTCGGGGTAAGCGAATCGGTCCTGCAGAAAGTCACCGCTTTGACATCCCAGGAAAGAAGCCACCTTCGCCGCCATACATTGCTGGCCGTCAACATGCTCGAACCGCTTGGGGAAACTGTGGGAGATATTCTGCCCATCATTCTTCATCATCATGAGAAATATGACGGCAGCGGCTACTACAAGGCTGCACAGGAAGACATTCCTCTGGGCGCCAGGATTATCGCGGTGGCAGATGTATATGACGCACTGACCACGGATCGTCCCTACCGGAAAGCGTTTACCTCTCTTCAGGCCAAGCAGGAGATTCTGGCTAACTCCGGTACTCATTTCGATCCCCAGGTTGTCAAGGCTTTCAGTGAGATCTTTCCCTTTCTTGAAACGGAGAATTATCTTTCTTCTGCTGCTGTTTAAGCGAGTGCATGAGCGGCGAGCATCGGTCGCGCTATTTGCGGAGGTTGTATTTAATCATCTTCAATTGCAGGCCCTTCCGGCTGATGCCCAATTGTTTTGCGGCCCGGGTAACGTTATCGCCGGATTCTTCCAGGCATTTGATAATCATCTGTTTTTCCACGTTTTCCATGTGTGTACGCATAAAGTCTTTAAAAGATGCGTTATCTTCAGAAAATGGGGCAATTACATTATCCTGCAGGTTGGTCAGAAATTCCGATGGCACTTCCCTGACGGTGATCACGTTCGTTTTTGCCACCAGCATCATTCTTTCCATCAGGTTTTCCAGTTCCCGGATATTGCCGGGCCATTTATGCCGCATGAGCAATTCTGTCACGGCATCGTCCATGCCACGAATGTCCAGCTCCAGTTTCCTGTTTAACTTATCAATAAAATAGTCCACCAGAGGCAAAAGATCATTCATCCGATTCCGTAACGGGGGCACGTTAACGGGAAAAACATTGATTCGGTAGTAAAGATCTTCACGAAAGTCCCCTTTTCGGATGCTTTGCAGGAGATCTTGATTGGTGGCGGCAATGATACGAACATCCACCTTGATGGTTTTAATGCCGCCGACCCTTTCGAATTCCTGTTCCTGCAGGACACGAAGCAGTTTGACCTGCATATCCCTGGGAATTTCGCTCACCTCGTCCAGGAAAAGAGTCCCTTTGTTTGCCAGTTCGAACTTGCCGGGTTTGGTCAGCACCGCGCCTGTGAAAGCTCCTTTCTCATAACCGAACAGTTCACTTTCCATGAGTGTCTCCGCGATAGCCGCGCAGTTGATTTTAATCAGCGGATTATTTTTACGCGGTGAATTCCTGTGAATCGCCTCCGCCACAAGTTCCTTGCCCGTGCCGGTTTCACCGTTAATGAGGACGGTTGTTGTGGTGGGAGCCACGCGTTTAATCGCGTCAAATATGTCCATGGTTGATTGGCTCGATCCGATGATGCCGCCGCGTTCAATTTCTTCCGGAGGCAGAAGAAGTTCATTTTCCTTCAGGTCCCTTGTTTTGATTGCTTTGGATACAACATTTTTCAACTCCTCGAGTTCGAAAGGCTTTGTGATGTAATCCAGCGCCCCTTTTTTCAACGCTTCAACGGCAGTTGCGACGGTACCATGGGCCGTGATCATGATGACCGGAATATTCGGGTATTTCCGGCTGACGCGGTCCAGTAATTCCATGCCGTCGATTTGCGGCATTTTCAAATCTGTAATGACGGCGGCAACCGGGCCGGATTTTAAAATTTGAAGCGCTTCCGATCCGTTGGAGGCAGCGGCGACTTCATACCCTTCTTTCTTCAGCATGGCAGACAGGACCAGCCTCATATTCAATTCATCATCAACAATTAGTATTCTATTCATGTTTTTCAACTATTAGAACCTGATAATTAAATCAAGAAGGATTGTAATTGATTTTATCCCCTGCGTCGAGCCGGATGAAGAAGATGCTTCCTTTTCCGGCAACGGATTTTACTCGGATGGAACCGCCATGTTCCCTGATGATCCGCCTGCATATTGCTAGCCCCAGTCCCACACCGCTTTCTTTCGTTGTGTAGAAAGGCTTAAAAATGTTTTTGAGGTGTTCCGGACGGATTCCGCTGCCTGTGTCCTGTATGGAAATACCGATGGCCGGACCCTCGCCGGTTTCAATTTTCGATGTTTTGTATGTAAGTCGGCCGCCCCGGGGCATGGCTTCAATCGCATTGAGGGAAATATTAATCATGACCTGAAGCATCTGCTGCTCATCGATATTGACCATCGGCAGTTCCTCCTGGAGCTCCTGGAAAATGGCAGTATTTTCGGTCATGCGATTCGCGGCGATAATGGAAATTGTCTTGAGAACAACCGTGTTAATGTCCTGCGGCCGGATATTGCCGCCCGCGGGACGGGCATAATCCAGAAATTGGCTGACGACGGTGTTCAGCCGGTTGACTTCATCGATGATTACTTTCAGAAGCTGCTCCTGCTCTTCTGTAGAAGCTTCGGACTGAAGGAATTGTGCCGCGCCCTTGATTGAACCCAGCGGATTACGGATTTCGTGGGCAAAGACCGGTGCCATTTCCGCGAGCATCAGTGATTTTTCCTTTTCCAGTTTTTCGTCAGAATCATAGAGCGACGTGAAGATTTCCTTGCTTTCCGGATAGAAGAAGTTAAAAATATTTTTTAACATCATCTTGACCGGCGTGATGGAAATAATGATGAGAAACGACATCATGAAGACGCTGGTAAAAGATGGCGCACTTTCACTAAAAAAGAAAGATACCAGGTAAATAATCGCTGCACCGGTCAATGTGCTCACGGCGATCACGATGGTCCGCGCGAAAAAATGGTGCAGTTCGGAAAGATGGGGATATGCGACGATCAAAAGCGTAAAGTAAAGCAGTGCCGATAAAACCAGACCGCTGACCGGTGCAAAATGGTATCCCAGATAACCTGAAAGATCGATTGAGCAGATGAAGGCGGCTATCGGACATGCAACCAACAGGTAAATCAAACGTTTTTTTTCTGTTGAAGGCGTTGATCTCTTCACTTGAAGCAGCAGGGAAAAATAACATAAGCCGAGGACAATGCAGGTATAGGCGATCAGGGCGAAATGAAAATCCGCCCGTGAACCAAGAGAGGTAAATTGCGAAACGGCTCCTGCTGCGCTGATCAGGGACAACACGGCCATAAATCCCTTCAAAAGATTAGATTGATTGCGGGTTAGCATCCGGAAAAAAAAGACGACCGCGGGAGCGATGGCCAGAAGGCCCAGATGTTCAAGATGTTTCCAGAAACCGGCATCGAGGATCTCTTTGAGAAAAGCGGCCGCCTGGGAAACAAAAACGGCGAGGCACAGGACGGCGAATGACTTTTGCAGCCTGTCCATTTTCACCGTGATGAACAGCGAAAGGGCAATCGTGAAACTGGTCGCAGCCAGTGTAAAAGTATCCATTTCAATTCCGGTTTTTCGGTTTAGGGTGATTCCCTATACCGTAGAAAAAGGAAAAAGCTAAGGGAAATTTCCTTACGATTTTTCAAATATTTCAGATTAAGGGGCAGAAAACGTCTTATGCCGCAAAAGATTGACTTTTTATCCACACTGATTTAAGAATCAAAATCCATGTAAGATGAAAAAAGGGGATTGGTGAATTCATGAAGAAAAAAGATTTATTAAAAAACGCGGTTGAGCATATTGATATAAAAGCAATCAATTCCGTTGAAATGATCCGGGCCATGAAGAAAATGTCGTTTTCCGCAAGGGATCTGGCATCAGCCGCGGATATTTACGACCGGATGCTGCGTGAAAAAAAATGCGCGGTTATTCTGACGCTGGCCGGCTCGACCAGTGCCGCAGGCTGTATGCAGGTGTATGTGGATCTGGTGAAAAACAATATGGTGGACGCTATCGTGGCGACGGGTGCTTCGATTGTCGATATGGATTTTTTTGAGGCCCTGGGCTTCAAGCATTATCAGGGGACTCCGTTCATTGATGACAAGTTGTTGAGGAGCCTGTACATTGACCGGATTTACGATACCTTTATCAGCGAAGATGATCTGCAGCACTGTGATCGAACGATTAAAAAAATAGCGGATGCGCTGCCCCCGCGTCCTTATTCATCAAGGGAATTCATTGCGGAGATGGGCAGGTATCTGGTCAGGCATTCCAAAAAGAAAGACTCGCTGGTACAGGCGGCTTATGAAAACCATGTCCCGATTTTCTGCCCCGCGTTTTCAGACAGTTCAGCGGGTTTTGGCCTGGTCATGCACCAGTATGAGCGGCCCGGCAATCATCTTTCCATTGACTCCGTTAAGGATTTTCTGGAATTGACCATGATCAAGATCCATGCGGGGACCACGGGGCTTTTGATGATTGGGGGCGGTGTGCCGAAAAATTTCGCGCAGGATACCGTTGTCTGTGCGGAAATTCTGGGCAAAGAGGTTCCCATGCATAAATACGCGGTTCAGATTACCGTTGCCGATGTCCGCGATGGCGCCTGCTCGAGTTCCACACTCAAGGAGGCCAATTCCTGGGGCAAGGTGGATTCATCGTGTGAACAGATGGTCTATGCAGAAGCTACAACAGTTCTTCCTCTTCTTGCCAGTTATGCCTATCACAGGGGAAGCTGGAAAAAACGTAAAAAGTGGGAACTCTCCCGGCTTTTTAACAACACGACTGAAAAGACCGGAAAGAAGATAAAATAAGCCCTAAAGGGAAGGAGAGGACTCCTTTTCCTGCCCGCTTCAGTCGAGGCTGAAAAAAAACATCACGGGTAGCGGATACCTTGGAATTCCTCAGGGTTTTATCGGATCGGGTTTTGGTGGAGATGAGGGGGATCGAACCCCTGGCCTCGGCGTTGCGAACGCCGCGCTCTCCCAGCTGAGCTACATCCCCAACCGTAAAAAAACGCCGCGAGCATATATATAGATAGCCCGGATGTCAAGGATTTGTTGGGAATCTGTTGAAAAACGAAACCTGTTTTGCCCCGAATCTCGGCTTGACAAATCAGGCTTGTTTTTCCTATACTAAAACAGGTTTCATTATTCATATCATTGATACAAAGTAACGGTATTTCGATACATCATACCGGGTTAAATTTAACATTCACAGGAGAATTCCATGGCAAAAATCGACGCTTTTTTCCAACTGATGCATGACCATCAGGCATCCGACCTTCACCTTGTGTCCGGCCAGCAGCCTGCCATACGTATTCGCGGCGATATTGAACGCATAAAATATGATATATTGAATAATGATACTCTCAAAGCGCTCCTCTATGAGATCACGCCGGAACATAAAATCAAGCATTTTGAGGAAACCGGCGATGTCGATTTTGCATATGAACTTCCGGGGCTTGCAAGATACCGCGCCAATTTTTTTCAGCAGAAATACGGCATCGCGGCGGTATTTCGTGAAATTCCCAGCAAAATTGCCACGTGCGTGGAACTGGGAATGCCGTCCGTGATTGCCAAACTGGCCATGCTGCCGCGAGGACTGGTGCTGGTAACCGGACCGACCGGAAGCGGAAAATCGACAACCTTGGCGGCGATTATCGACGAAGCAAACCGCCTCCGCAGGGATCACATCATTACGATTGAAGATCCCATTGAATTCGTGCACAAAAGCCAGAACTGTATCGTGAACCATCGTGAAGTGGGGATTCACACGAAAACATTCTCCGCAGCCCTGCGGGGCGCGCTGCGTGAAGATCCGGACATCATTATGGTAGGCGAAATGCGCGATCTTGAAACCACGGCTCTGGCAGTTGAGGCCGCCTCGACCGGACACCTGGTGTTCGCGACCGTGCATACGACCAGTGCGGTGAAAACGGTTGACCGTGTTGTTGAAATATTTCCGGACTCTGAGCAGCTGCAGATCCGGTCAACACTGGCTGACGGATTGCGGGCGGTAATCTCTCAGGTAATTTTCAAAAGAGTCGACATTAAGAACCGATGTGTCGCCCTGGAAATCCTCATTGCCAATGCGGCGGTGCGCAACCTCATCCGGGAACAGAAAACCTATCAGATTCCGTCCATGATACAAACCGGCAAGAAATACGGCATGCAGCTTCTGGACGACGGCATTATGGATCTTTATAATCGGGGCTGGATCAGTGGTGAAGACGCGTATCTGAAAGCAAATGACAAGCCCAGATTTCGTCCGCTTTTAAAATATCCACCAACAGACTTTACTGAAGTTTAGAGAGGATTTTTTATGAGAAAACCGGAAATAGATCATATCCTGATCAAAATGCTGGAATCCAGTGCCAACATTTCCGACATTATCCTGACCGTGGATAAGCCTTTTCAGGTGGAGGCCGCCGGTGTCCTGGTTCCAGTGGAACTTGAACCTCACTTTGAAAGACTGACGCCGTTTCAGACGGAAACTTTTGCGCTGAACCTGATCAATCAGGACCGTCGCCTGATTGATTTATTGATGAACGAGGGTTCCTGTGACCTTTCCTATGAATTGCCGGGTCTTGCCCGTTTCCGTGTAAACATATTTTCACAGCGCGGTCAGTATTCCATCGTCCTGAGAAAACTGGAGACGCAGATTCCTTCGTTTACCGAGTTGGGCCTTCCGGATGCCTATCGCCGGGTGGCCGAGGAAAAAAACGGCATTGTCCTGGTTACCGGTGCAACCGGTTCCGGTAAAACAACATCGCTTGCCGCTGTCATCAATGACATCAACGAAAAACATCCGGTTCACATCATTACACTGGAGGACCCGATCGAATACACGCACACACAGAAAAAAGCGACGGTCAACCAGAGGGAACTGGGCAAGGATTTTGACTCGTTTGCCAATGGTTTGCGCGCAGCGCTGCGCCAGGCCCCCAAAGTCATTCTGGTGGGCGAAATGCGTGATCGAGAATCGGTGGAGATTGCTTTGAATGCCGCGGAAACAGGGCATCTTGTATTAAGTACGCTGCATACCACCGATGCCGGCCAGACGATCAATCGTATTCTGGGTATGTTTGCCATAGAAGAAGAAAATCAGATCCGGACGCGTATGGCGGATTCATTGCGATGGATTATCTGCCAGCGTCTGCTGCCGAAAATAGGAGGAGGCCGGGTGGCCGCGTTTGAGGCCCTGGGTACCTCTCTGAGGGTCAAGGACATTGTCCTTCATGGAGAAGCAGAGGGGAAGACGTTCCAGGACATCATTCAGCAGGGTAAAGCGTTCGGAATGGTCACGTTCGATAACTCCATCGTTGAGCTCTTTGCCAAAGGACTGATTACCGAAGAAACGGCCAAAGCTTATGCATCCAACCGTTCCAACGTTTCGCGCGGCATCGACTCCATCAAAAGCGCGAGGGGAGAGAAAACAACGGACATCGAACATCTCGAGGTTGACCGCTTCTACGGTAAAGATAAGATGAAGGACAAGTTCTGGGGATAAGAGCCAAACCTTTCTTAATGGACACACGAAGGAGACGTCAATGGCTGAAGAAACAGCAAAACCAGCGGTAAAGAAAGCGGCAGAAGGGATTGATTATTCCGGAAGGCCTTTTGGCTACACCATACCGGATACACAAACAGCGATGATTTGTGAACAGGATCCCGTGATACGGGAAAAGTTGGTGGCTGATTTAAAAAAAATCGGTTTTTTAACCTCTCAACCGGCCACCTACAAAGACGCTCTTAAACATATGCGTTTTCATGTTTTTAACGTTGTATTTGTGGATGATGATTTTGACACCGGTGTCTGGGAGACCAATAACGTTCTTCGTTATCTGGAAAATCTGAATATGGCCGTAAGGCGTCAGATTTATGTCGTTTTAGTCAGTGCGACGCTTCCAACAATGGACAATATGCAGGCGTTCAACAAGAGTGTTAATCTGATTGTCAACAAGCGTGACATCACCAGCCTGGAAAAAATATTGCGCCAGGCCATGGCAGAGGATGAAGATTTTTATCGTGTCTTCAAGGAAACGATTCGAAAACAGAGTTAAATATTCTCTGTTTCAACCGGATGTTTTTTACAGCGACCGGAGGCTTGCCGGGCTTCTTCCAGGTGTTGAAGGCATGGTGTCGATGCATCAAAGGAAAGTGCGGATTCAAAAGCTTTAACCGCATTGTCAAAATATTCCGCCCTCATCAATGAAATACCCAGACGATTCAAATAGGCCGCTGCATGCGGCGGGTTGTATACACATGCCTTTTCATATTCGGCAAAAGCGCCGGGCACATTATTTGTGGCAACCAGAACATCTCCAAGTGAACAATAGTAAAGGCTGTTGGATGGGGAAAGTTCCAGGCAGTTGAGCAGCAGCTCTTTTGCCTCCTTGAAAAGGTCTTTCTTTATGCATAAACCGGCTGCCTGAAAGAGGTAGCGGTCCGCCTCGTCCGGATCAATCATACCTGCATGACGATAGGCATTTTCAAACTCCTGATTTTTTCCCGCTGCAAGACAGGCTTCACCCAGAAGACAGTAGAAAGCGGGATTGTCCGGCTCCATGGATGTGAGCGTTTTGAATGTTTCGCAGGATTTATCACTCTGGCCGGCAAGCAGGTAGGCCGTCCCGAGTTCTTTCAGTAGTCCGATATCTTCCGGCTGTACCCTGGCCGCTTTCTCGCAGATGGCGACCAGGCTTTCGATCTGTTCTTCCTGTTTATAAATCCGTACCAGTTCATCATAGGCAAAGCCGGTAAAGACTTTACGCTGGAGTTCTCTGTCCAGAAGGATTTTCCAGTATTCAACAGAGCGCTGCTTGTTTCCATTGTCCCAGTAAGCCCAGGCCAGACGAAGCACCACGGATTCATCGTTCGGGTGAAGCTCGTGAATTTCCTGCAGGCAGGCAATGGCTTCGATCAGCTGTCCATGTTTGATCAGTTCATCTGCCCGGTCAATTTTTTCTGTGATATTATTTTCCTGGATCATGGGAGAAGAAAAATCGGGGGGATGTGAATCGCTTCCACCCCCCCCTGAAAATTTCAGCAACTGCAGGTACCGCAGCAACCGCCTTCAGCGGGCGTGAAGCTGGATGTTAATTTGAAACCTGCACCCTGGGGTGTTGTGATGAAATCAATATTAATGGGTTTTGACTGATTCAACAGGTCCTTTTCGATGACAAATTTTGTTCCTTTTTCTTCAATCACTTCATCTTCATTTCTTGGCTCATCCAGAGCCATTCCCAAAGAGGGACCCGATCAGCCCATGGATACGGTGATGCGGATGGCCGCATCCGGATTTTTATCCTTAAGAAATTCTTTAATGACTTCCGAGGCCTTGTCTGTAACTGTCAGCATGTAACATTCTCCTTCCGGTGGCGTCCTTTTGACGTCAAAGTTTTCAATAACTTATTCATAAATGGTTCTTTGTCAATTACAATTTTGCTGACTTTAATTAAGGTGTTGTATTTACAGGTAAAAAGCAGGATGAACGGCCGTTTTTGATGATCATGTATACTTTTTTGCACAATGACGGGGCAGTGATACAGTTGCGGGATGATTGTGAAATCAAAGATCAGGGATTTTCTTTGTTTTCTTCGTTTAATCTTTGTCTCGCTGCAGCCAGTGTTTCGTCGAAGTGCTTTTCAAGATTTTTGTTGATTCCCCGCAGGCCCGCCACAACATCTTCAGCCCATTGCAGATATTCGATTCTTCTTTGCAGGGACCAGTGGTCCGGCGGAGCAAAGGCAATGTCATGGACATTGCTTATTTTATCGGCCAGTTTTATTAATTTGGCTTTCCTTGAAAGATGGGGTGAATGAACAATCTGTTTTCGTTTTCTTTCCTGCTTGGGCAGATTTTTATCATCGCTGACTTCCAGGACCAGTCCCAGAACTTCATTGCCGAATTGCATGCTTATTTCCTCACAGGTCGTGTCCGTATCTTCAATGGTGTCGTGGAGAATAGCGGCAGTGATGGTTGTCGCGTCGGAGACCTCGCCAACGGTCCATAAAAGATGGGCAACTTCGATGGGATGATTGATAAAAGGCGAGGCTGCCGTGTCCTTCCTTCTTTGATGGCGATGCTTTTGTGCGGAAAAATAGAGTGCCTTTAACAAAAAGGCCAAATCGTTTTTCAAATCTACCTCCTTGAGGTGTTCTTATATCACATTTACCGTTTCCCTTTGAATGAAAATAATACGACGGTCCTGTTTGAGATTATTGCGGATGTGTGATAATTATTTAAATCATCGGGGGGTGGCCCATGTTTGACAATCTTTTTGCCGGTTTTCCCAAGTTGATCTTTGTTCTATTGCTTGCGTTTGTAACATTCCTGTTCGCCCATATCCTGAAGCCTTTCTTCTTCGCAATCTTCTGGGCGGTTTTGCTGGCAGCCATTTTTTCACCCCTGAATAAATTGCTGCAATTGAGGTTTAAAAGTGCAAATCTCAGCGCAGGGCTTACGCTGGCGGTGGTATTGATCACGCTGATTCTGCCGGCAGGATTTATTCTTGCCCTGCTGGTCGGGGAGACGCTCGATCTTTATCAATCCATCCATTCCCACGGAGGGGGCTGGATGGATTCGATCAACGGAGTTTTCAATTCCCTGAGCAATCATCCGCTCTTTGCGCGTTTCAACCCCGATCAGCAGTTTATCACGGATAAAACGGTAGATTTCCTGAAAGTTGCTGCAAACTTTCTTGTGAAGAATTTGTCTGCTCTGACCGGAAACACAATCGTATTTTTCGTTGAATTTGCCGTCATGCTTTACTGCCTGTTTTATTTTCTAAGGGATGGAAAAAATCTGATCGATACGATCGTTCATTATATGCCGGTTGATGCACATCACATGAATACCTTCATTTCCGAGTTTCTTGTCACGTCGAAGGCAACGTTGAAATTCACCTTTGTTATCGGCGGCATCCAGGGACTGCTGGGAGGATTGATTTTTTATATTACCGGTGTTGACAGGGCGCTCGTCTGGGGTGTACTGATGGTCGGTCTTTCCATTGTGCCGGCAATCGGCAATTCCATCATTTGGGCGCCGGCCGGGATCATCATGCTGCTTCTCGGACATATCTGGCAGGGGATTGCCATTCTGTTTTTCGGATTTGTTGTCATCAGCTCCGTGGATAACCTGTTGCGCCCGATTCTTCTGGGGCATGATATTCAGATGCATTCGCTTTTGATATTTTTATCAACTCTGGGGGGAATTGCAGCTTTTGGATTTTCAGGCTTTGTTCTGGGGCCTGTGGTTGCAGCATTTTTTCTGGCCAGCTGGAAAATGTTTCTGGAAATTTTCAGCGAGGAAAATGTGTCCCGGAAAACAGGACCGGATTCGTCAGAGCTGCAGTAAAAATCGCCAGAGCGCCTCGCGGTCTTTTTTACACGCATAATCAATACCGATTCTGGGAGTGGACGAGATCGTCAACGGATTTGCATATTGATAGTTCTCCACCCATAACTGATTTCCCCGCGTCACATCCCACCCGTTAAACGTTTTGTCGATGCCAAGGGCCTGGCAAAGTTTGGCCGGTCCATTGGTCAGTTCTTTCCCGCGGCGTTTTCTGCGCGCCTGCATTTCCTCAAGTCCCGAAACGGCTTTTATGGCGCGAATCAGGACGGCAGAGGGATTGCCTTCTTTCTCTGTCACCAGGTTTAACAGATAATGCATTCCGTACGTGAAATACACATAAGCGCGGCCCGGAGGGCCGAACATGACGGCATTCCGTTCGGTGCGTCCGCGGTGTGCATGGCAGGCGCTGTCTCCGCTTCCACAGTAGGCTTCCGTCTCAACAATGATTCCGGATAGTTCCACGCCGTCCATCCGGCGAACGAGCTTTTTCCCCAGCAGGTCACGGGCAACTTCCAGGGTAGGACGGTTATAAAAATTTTGATTGAGTAAAAGCATGAATAATATCTGGGAAAATGCGATATAATTTCAACTTGACTTCATCTGTTCTTCGTTTTAATAGCTCTCTACCATGATGTAGTATAAAGTCAACTTCAATATGCGGAAATATATTTTTTGCACAGCGAAGGTCTGTTCACAGTGCAAAACGGTTTACACGCCGGAAAAGAAAAACAGCCGGCGGGTGTAATGCTGTTTTTATTAGAGGATTCAAATCTTTGCCCGATGTGTATCAAGAACAGCATCATGGCATGGATTGTGCTCTAACGCGGTCAGCTGTATGCGCAATTAAAGTTGTTAAAAATGAATGATGAGGATTTGTTATGGCAGAGATAAAAGGAATCGTGGCAGTCTTCCCGGGGCAGGGATCTCAAAGACAGGGAATGGGGAAGGATTTTTACGATCAAATGTCCGTGTGTCGCCAGGCGTACGAAGAGGCGTCTGATGCCGTAGGATTGGATATTGCCTCAATCTGTTTTCAGGAAGATGACCGATTGAACCTGACGGAGTATACTCAACCCTGCATTGTGACAACCGAAGTGGCCATGATTCGGGGGCTGGCCGAAAGGTATGGGTTTCAGGCCAACTATTTCGGCGGTCATTCGCTGGGAGAATTCACCGCGCTGGTCGCAGCAGGGGTCATCCCGTTTGCCGATGCGGTGCAGATTGTCCGGATGCGCGGCAAGCTGATGCAGGAGGCGGTTCCTGTGGGTGTCGGCTCAATGGCGGCCGTGATATCCGAAGGCATTGATGTTCCCGCTTTGAAAAAGATGATCGAAGATTTGCCGGTTGATGTCGCCAACATCAACTCCGCCAATCAGGTGGTAATCAGCGGAGACGCCGCTGCTTTGCCGGAAGCGGAGAATCGTTGCCGGGAGCTGTTTGCGGCCCCGAAAACGTTCAGGTTTATAAAACTTAACGTCAGCGCACCTTTTCACAGTCGTTTTATGAAAAAAATTGAAGAGCCCTTTGCCGGGACTTTGAAAGATTTCAGTAAATCCTTTGAAGGAAGCAATGCTTCCAAAGTGACTTCCAACTATGCCGGAACCTTTCATGCTCCAAACGTTGATGCTGTCATCAACAATCTGGTCAGACAGCTTTCCAACTCTGTGCTGTGGCGTGAAAATATGCAGGTTCTGGCTGGGCACGCTTCACGGATTTATGAAATCGGTCCCGGACGGCCTCTCCGTGATTTTTTCAGAACCATCGATGTGACCTGCGAATCCATTACCGGGCTTACCGCAGCGGAAAAAGTCTTTGCCAGAGTATCATGAACAGCCAGACAACCTCTTATTCAATCACAGAATCAACGAAAGGCAGATTATGGATTTAAATCTTAATGAAAATCAAATGATGTATGTAGAAACCGTGCGAAAGCTGGTTAAAAACGAAATAACCCCCCACATTCTGGAACTGGAGAAGGCGCATCAGTTTCCATGGCCGATTATCAATAAAGCCTGGGAAATGGGAGTGGTCAATTTGTGCATTCCCGAATCGGTCAAGGGGTTTGAGATCGATGTGTTTTCATCCGCGATGATTATCAAGGAAATATCCTATGGCGACACGGGTATTGCCACGTCCGCCATGTGCAACGATCTGGCCAACGTGGTCATCAGTCAGCACGGGACGGAGGAACAAAAAGAGAGGTTCCTGAGGCCCTTTGTTGAAAAACCGATCCTTGCTTCTTTCTGCCTCACCGAACCGGGAGCCGGCTCCGACAATTCCATGATGACCAGCTTTATCGCCAAGCAAGACGATGGAACCTACCTTTTAAACGGATCCAAATGTTTTATCACCAACGCGTCTTACGCGTCCCAGTTCACGGTGCTGTGCAAAACCGGCACCCCCACGAGCAACTTCATGGCGTGCGTGGTGATTCCAGCACCCCATTTGACTTCCAACGATCTTCCTGATGTGGGTAGTGCCACACGGGAAATTGATCTGCCCACCGGTGGCAGAATTGTTATCGGGAAGCCGGAGGACAAGCTTGGACAGCGGT
>Ga0123335_1001854_pt1 | contig 33181 bp, 25 predicted proteins | sample BiotimSIPDNA_2_FD_89707 | JGI IMG/M metagenome (GOLD analysis project Ga0123335, IMG submission 89707) | Anaerobic biogas reactor microbial communites from Washington, USA - Biogas_R2 time_0 SIP DNA | ecosystem: Engineered > Bioreactor > Anaerobic > Unclassified | place: Washington, USA... | reverse complement strand
CTTCGCCGGCGCGATTCTGACCGTCTGTTCCTGCGGCGTTCTGCCGATCTTCATGAGCCTCCTGCAGAGCGGCGCCGGCATTGGCCCGGCTATCACTTTTCTCTACGCGTCGCCGGCCATCAACCTTATATCGATCATCTACACCTGGAAGATAATACCTTCAATGCTTTGGGCGCGCATAATCGCGGTCGCTGTCTGCGCAATCGCAATTGGCTGGCTGATGTCGAAGATATTTGCCAACATGCCCGAAGAGTTTGAGAGCGAAGAGCTCAAGATCAAGCCGTCGAAGCGCAAAGCCTGGCAGGAAGCGGTGTTTTTTCTGCTGCTGGTTGCGATCATGCTGACATCGACCAATCTTTTTTCTGGTATCACCGATCGTCTGGTGCCGGCTTCCTGGTTTGCCTCACGCGGCGAAGAGCTTGCAGTTAAAACTGCGTATCTGGCGGGAAAGCTGCTGGCGATACTGGTCGAGATCATTCTGGTCGTGGTTGCGCTGCGGATGTGGTTCACCTGGGATGACACGCGAAAATGGCTCAAACGCACCTACCGGCAGGCCCGCAGCATCATGCCGATGGTTGTGCTCGGTATTTTCTTTTCTGGTTTTCTCGGTGGGACCTCAGCTCTGGTATCTTCGTTTTCAGTATTCGCAGACAACAGCTTATTCAGTAATCTGGCAGCTTCGGTAATTGGCGCCATGCTCTATTTTGGCTCTATCGTCGGCGTTAACGTCGTAGATCTGTTCATGCGCTGGGGCATGCACCATGGCCCGGCGATGGCTCTACTGCTGGCCGGGCCGTCGATCAGCCTGCCGAGCGTGCTGGCTTTGATGCCGATCATGGGAAAATATCGCACCGCGGTTTTCCTCGGCCTGGTAGTAATTTTTACAACACTGGTCGGTCTGCTCTTCGGCACTTTCGGCGCGGCTTCATAGCAAAGAGGCAAGCTGGCTATGCTTGAGCATTATCAAATGCCTGTTTATGAGTATCTGACTCAGACCCTGCTGCGTCATACCGGACTGAATCCGGCAGCAGCCGATGCCATCGATCTTGGCGGTGGCGACGGTCTCTGGCTGTATTGCCTGCTGAATAAGGGTTTCAGAAGTGGCGCGCTTGTCGATATCGACAAAGAACAGATAGCTGCCGCGGCCAGCATAATGTCGAAAGAGTTCGTAGCCGAGCGTTGGCAGGCGATAGCCACGGATGTTGTAAATATGCCGTTTGCTGATTCTTCATTCGATGTCGCGGTAAGTCGCAGTTCGATGCATTTCTGGCCGGATCTGCCAGCGGCCTGGCGCGAGCTGGCGCGGGTGCTGCGCCGCGGCGGTTATGTGTTTGCCGGGCGTGGCTTCGGCCCGGATCTGCCCGAAGACATTAGAGCGAGTGTAAAGGCCGCAAAATACCAGACTATTTATGGCGACAGCAATGCCAGACATCAGGAGCCCGGATCGCTGTCAGCTGAAGAGCTGAGCGCAATTGCGGCCGGTGCCGGGTTTTCAACGGTGGCGGTTATTCCCGATCACAAGGCTTACTGGTTTCTGGCGCAGAAGAATCACTGATTTTGCGGCGGCGCAACTTGCCAGACAATTATTACACTCTCACTAGATGTTTGATAAACGAGCTGATTCTATAAATCAAGACTCGAACTATGCGTCTCGACAAGTCGCACCAAATTCGATGCAGGAATGTTCAAGGCTCTGCCGAGTTTGATAAGAGTTGTCAAGGTCGGCTGCCTCAATCCTCTTTCAAGCATTGAGACGAACGTTCTGTTGCAATCAGCTTCAAAAGCCAGATCTTCTTGAGAAAGACCGGCTTTTTCTCTTTGTTCTTTCAAAATCTGCCCGAATATTGTTTGAATTTGCAACCGCCTGCCCCTGACTCTTTAGTCAGAATCTACTCTTAACAGACAGTGCTGGTCGACATACTATAGTATTCGAAACCAATGGATTATTATCGAATACTATAGTATTCTACTTGAGTGAGGTTTATCCGGTGCACATCCGAATAATTTCTATGACTCATTTCACAGAACGAAATTGGCTTGAGTAGTAATTACGTGCCTGTCTGAGAAATGTTGTTGCGCGTGTTGTTGGTTCTTTAAACAAGATGTAGAACTGTTACAGGTGAGTTAAGTTGAGAGTATACACTTCTTTATGTTTGCTCAAGCGTGTCTTGCTAATTGCATTTTGTGTGTCGATTATGCTGGGTTGTTCGGAAAAGGACATCGTTTATCCAAAAGCCGGAGTGGTTGTGCAGGCAGTAAATCCTTACTTATACTATCCTGGAGTCGAGACCCCATTTTCACAAGTAGAAATTTCACTTAGCAATCAACTTGGCATTCCTGCGCGGTTAAATCGAATTTCTATCTCGTACAGCGATCAGTACAATCGTGAAAAACTAGTTATGGCAAAGAGTATCTCATACGCATATGATTTGTTTCTTGCACCGCAGCAGGTTACAATCTTGCAGTTGAACCCAATTGAATACGATTTTTTCGATCAGTTGGCACTTCTTGATCCTCCAACAGTGATTTATGCTACAGGGAAAGATTCGCTGACAGATTCTCAAGAACGAACTGCTCAGGAGTTTCCTGTGTTAGGTAAAATTTCAATGGAAATTCATGATGCCAATGGCAATCAGTTTTCAATTGATGCATATGTCCTGATTCATTATCTCGGTGACATCCCAGACTCTCAAGCCGGTACAGGTACGGGCACTGGCACAGGTACTGATACAGGCACTGACACGGAAGTGCCTGAGGCTATGCTGAAAATAGAAAATCCAAAAAATAAGTCTACCTTTAAGTATCGAGAAGGTATTGATTTCGTTGGTACTGCGAGCGTAGACATTACGTCATTTTCGTGGAAAAGTTCACGAGATGGTGAATTTTCTAAGAGGGTAACTGCCAGAGGATATGCGCAGCTAAGCATTGGAACGCATAATATAACACTTTCTGGCGTATCAAAGGTAACTCGCAAGCCTATTAGTGATAGCATATCTGTTACCATCATACGTTGAATGATTCGAAATTAGTCCTTAATGCCAGAAATGCGTATTCTGACATCAACAAGAAAACGTATGTAATAAGCTTTTAAGCGCTATGATGGACGTTTTAAGCTGCTTTGACATGATTTCTTAGGATATCTTCTATCAAACTGTTGAGACTTTTATGGGTTGCGGCAGCAGCGAGAGCTATTCTTTCGTGGATATCAGGGGCGAGGCGGATAACGAATTTGCCGGAAAAGCTCTTTTGCGGCTTGACGTTAAGCTTTTTGCACGATGCAAGGTAGTGTTCGACAGCTTCTTCGAAAGCCTGGCGAAGTTCTTTGGCGGTTTCAGAATGAAAACCAATGATATCTTTGATACCAATCACGCGTCCGACAAAGATTTCATCTTCGGGATCGAAGTCGATTCTGGCGGTATAGCCTTTGTATTTCAAGCTGTTCATAATTGTTTACCTCAAACTTTTGCCGGATCTATACCGGCTTTGCTCAAAAATTCCCTGGTGTCGGCGATCTGGTAGCGCTTTGCTTCCTTGCCTGGGTGTGGCCGGTGGAAGTCGGCAGTTATGCCGTTGAGCGAAAACGTTACGCGGGAGCCGCTGCCTTCGGCGATGCGGGCTCCCAAAGCGAGAAAAAGCTTTTCGATATCCTGCCATTCGATTGGTTTGACAGGATTTTGAAAGATTTTTTCGAGGACTTTGCGATGTTTGTTGTTCATTGTGCCTGTATTAATAATACTAAAAAATGATACTAAAAGCAAAATGTATATGTAAGAAAATTTCATTGGACAACAGAGCAATATTGGCGTGTTCGTTATTATTGTCGAATTTATGTTTTGATTGATCAGTCGGCCGTTTTGCGGCGGCGCAGGCGGCGCATCAGCATCTCACCGGCTTTTCCGGCTTCTTCAATTTTAAGAAGCGTTGAAACTGCTGTGATAGCGAGAGATCCTGCGATAAGCGCCAGGGTCATGGTGATGATCGCATTCAACAGACTGTCGATGGAGACTGAAGCGGAGATGCTGGCCACTATTGGCGCCAGCCTGATAAAACTCTGCCACATAACGAGCCCGGAAAGTGAAGTGGCGGCCAGAATTTTAAGCATGGCAGCAGTAAGCCCGAAGCGATTGAAGCTGCCGAGACGGTGTTGCAGTTTATAAAAGAGAATAACGGCATTGACCATGGCGCCGATACTGGTGCCCAGTGCGAGTCCCCAGTAACCAAGCGGTTTTATCAGAGCCAGGTTGAGGATTATGTTGACAGCTACGGCGCTGATACTGGCGATTACCGGAGTCTTTGTTTCGTCGAGAGTGTAAAATGCCGGGCCCATTACTTTGATAAGCGAAAAGAACAGCAGTCCGGACGCATAAGCCCTTAGTGCCAGGGCTGTTGCCAGCGTGTCTTCCGGGGTGAAACGACCGTGCTGAAATAGAATGCGCACGGCCGGTTCGGCCAGCGCCAGTATAGCGAAGCAGGCGAAAAGATTGATGAACGAAGAGAGCCTGAGTGAAGACGCCAGTGTCTGTGACATGGCCTCGCGGTCGTTGCCGGCCGCCTGGCGTGAGATTACCGGCAGAGTGGCCTGGGCGACTGCTACACCGAAAAGGCCGAGCGGCAACTGCATGACGCGAAAAGCGTAGCTGAGCCAGCTCACAGCGCCATCTCCCTGTGATGTCGCGAGTATGGTGCTGATGGCAATGTTCACCTGGGTGGCGGCGAGACCGACGGTACCGGGAATGATCAGTTTGATAATGCGCTGAATGCCGGGATCCTGAAAATTCAACACCCAGCGGAACTTGTAACCATGCCGGAACAGTGCCGGCAATTGCACGGCGAACTGAATCAGGCCGCCGAGCATGGCGCCGATCGCCATGCCGGTGATCGCCGGGTAATCGTAGCTTTTCGCAATCGGGCAGATCAGCCAGCCGGCGGCTATCATGCTGAGATTCAGGAATACCGGCGCTACGGCCGGTATGAAAAACTCGCCAAGCGAGTTGAGCATGCCCATGGCGATGGCAGCCCATGAAACCGCAAGCAGAAAGGGAAACATGATGCGGGTCATGGTCACGGTAGCTTCGAATTTTTCGGGGTTGCTGGTGAATTCAGGGGCCAGCGTGCTGACGATGAACGGGCTGAAGATGATGCCGAGAACTGTCAAAATGCCGACTACGATAAAGATGGCGCAGAAAGTCAGATTGGTCAGTTTAAAGGCTTTCTGGCGGCCTTCCTTTTCGAGAACGCTGTTGAAGGTCGGCACGAAAGCGGCGCTCATGGCTCCTTCGGCAAACAGGTCGCGCAGCAGGTTGGGTATGCGGAAAGCGACATTGAAGGCGTCTGTCCAGATGCCGGCTCCAAAAAGATAGGCGAAGGTCTGTTCACGCACCAGGCCGGCAATGCGGCTGAAAAACGTGGCAATACCCATTACCGCCGCAGATCTGGCGATAGAACGAGGTTGGTTGTTGGTGTGGTCGGCCAAGATGTCAGTTCACCGGGTTGATAACGAGAATTTCGTCGCTGCTGTCGATAACATGTCCGTTCGGGTTTATTTTCAGCGGCTCTTTTTGGGGTTTGATGCCAACCATGGTAAAACCGAGTTCACGGTAGATAATGGCAATGGCGTCGCTGCAGGTAAGTCCGATTACTTCCTGGGGTGGCTCAATAAAGGTCAGAGTGTGGCCGGACTCGCGCGAAAGCAGATCTTTGAAGAAAGCGAGCAGGCCTTCGTGCATCGAAATGCGTGCCAGCAGTTTTCCGGAAACTTCCCCCTGAATGACGACATCTTCGACGCCACCCATTTTGAGATGTGAAGCATACTCTTCGTTGTAGATTTCGGCCGAGGTATGGATTTTTGGATTGAGCTTCTCTATTGTCAGAGCGGCAAGAATGGTGCGCGCGTCGATATCGCGGGTAGTGCGGTTCTCGCCATGTTCAGACAGAATAACCGCGGCGACAGCCCTTTCGACTCCGGCTTTTTTAAGAGTTTCCATGCGGGTGAAGTCTTCGTTGAGCATGCTTATGCGGTCGGTCTGAATACCGCGCGCCTTCAAAGAGTCGAGACTGGCTTTTTCAGAAACCAGCAGTATTTCTGCATCTTTAAACGCCGGATCGAGCAGGAATTCATTGGCGAGAATAGCCGCTTTGGCGCTGAAGCCGCAGATAAGAATGTGTTTGTTAAGTTCGTCAGGATTAGCTGGTTTATGCATGGTGCTCTCCTTGAGTTTTTCGACCATTATTGCCGAAATAGTACCGGTAACCATGGCGAATACTCCCATTTCGAAAATCAGAAGGATCAGAAAAACGATTTTACCGCCGATGCTTCTCGGATAATCGGCATATTCGCCGGCCATCATCGAGAACAGGGCTTTCCAGAAGGCATCAACCGGCGAGGAAATATCTGTAGAGAGACCGGTTTCGAACTGTGCGAGACCGACAGCGCCGAACACTATCGCAAAGACTGCAAAGCTGGAAATTATGCCGAATTCGACCAGTCTGCTCTCGAATATTTTGCCGATAAAAGTGAACCGGCTTTGAAATGAAGAGCCGATCGAAAAGACCCGGAACAGTCTGAGAATGCGTAAAATGCGGCCAATGCGGAAAATTCGGAATACCGGCATGACGGCGATGATATCGATCCAGAAGCCTTTAAGAAAGGAAGCGGTCGAAACGCTGATCAGCCAGCGCAAGCTGAGTTCGACGATGAAGATGAGAGTCAGTACGTCGTTGATCGTTTGCAGAGTGGTCAAATGCCCGGGTGACAGTGTGAAAAAAACTTCGATGATGATGAGAATCACCGAGAGAACGATGAGAAACATCAGTCCGATGCCGAAGAAGGTCGAATCGACAAAACTGCGCAGCCATGGGAAAGACTTCGCTGATGTTTCGATTTCGTATTTGAATTTAACTCTTCTGTGCATGGTGAGGCAATTCTAGTTGATCAGGCGGTTAAATGCAAGCAGTGAGAGGGCAATGAGGCAGGAGTGATTAAGATGCCGATATCGATATCGATAGCGATACCGATACCGATAGATTGGTACCCTTAAATGCGTGGACAAATAAAAAGGGTGAGGGGTATAATTCTGGTTATGATGCGAAAATTGTCGGCAAACAGGGGCAATGTAACGGTAATTCTTCTCGGGCTGATCAGCGTTATGCTGATCATGGTCATGGGCCTGTCGAGAAGAATGAGCAGTCATACTCAGCTGCTCACGCTCAGCGATTACACTCAGATCAGCCGCTATTTTCTCGAATCTTATGCCGGAGACATACTGCAGCAGATCGATCTGGATGTTAACAAGCCCGGATCATATTTATACAAGGCTTTCAGGTCGCCGCCCGCCAATTACCGGCTCAGTACAAGCTTTTACAAGCAGTCGGGAATGCTCAGTGAGATGGCAGAAGAGCTGGGTATAGAGATTCAGAAACCGCCGGTTATTTCCTTTACCGGGTCTGAAGAAATCGCGTATCCACCGGGTTTTGAATGCCCTGCCCATCTCAAGGGAACCGAAAAGAAAGGTCTGCTTGAGATTGTCTGCCAGGCTAAATTTTATGGGCGCATGTACACTTTGCGGGTGCAGTATCCTTTTACTGTGGTAATGAGGATGACGCCGGTTCTTAAAGATTTCGTGCTTTTTGCTGACAGCATCGCGCGCGAACATGGAGAAGACAAAATCGGGCCCAACGACAATCTCAATATTATGCTGACGCGTGATGGCAAGCATCCGGTCGATTTTGAAAGCGGAATCGTCAACCATAACCGCATGCGACCAGGCAATAAATATCGCCCTATGGTCATGCTGCCGCCGCTTGACCCGGTAGAATATGCTTCTGCCGCGGTTTCTGGCAAAGTCTTTCTTGGTCCCGCCGACGACTCGATATTTCTGAACCTGGCCGGCGACACGCGTGAAGAAGAGCTTGATACTGTTGGTCAGGCAGGCAGCGGGTTGGTCAGTGCCAGCGTTGGTGAGATGTTTATGGTTTCTCCCGATACGTTCAAGGTTTTCGATTCTGCCTCAAAATATCAATATATGACGGTGTTTCAGAAACCGAACGGAACGGCGGTCAGAATGATGGGCATGGAAGTGCCGATCAAATACAATCAGCTTGCCAAGATGGGGATTCTTGGTTTTTCACAGGAGATTGTGCCACAGTATTCTGAGAGTATTTTTTCCGGTGCGGCTTATACCGTTGAAAACTTTCTGAACACCGGCAGTGCTGCCAGTGAATTCTGGCGCAAACTCAAAGACGGCGGTTCTGGTTACGGCGAAGGCTTTATGGCTCTGGCCAGCGGTCTCAAGCTGATGGGTCTCAAGCCCGATGATATCAATTTCGGGCATGTCAACCGCCAGATTTTCGGAAATGTGCTCAGTCGCTTTTTTGTGATTACCTTCTGGTGGCCGCCTTCTGGTGGCGGGGTGCCGCTTAAATATGATGAAAATCGCAGCCCGACGGATTTTCCGACGACGACGGTCAGTCTGTATACTTATAAATTTGAGCCGTTATACGCTTCTCTGAAGTTTCAGGATTTCATGTCGCGCATGGTTTCCGGCAAGAACTGGAACCCGCGCATGAGCAGCATCGACAATCTGCCAGATGGTTTTATGCCATACAATTACGACCCTGAAGACAAAAAGAAGCGCATTCTGACCAATACTGATTTTGAAGCAGCCGATGGTTTCAAAGCTGGTGACAGGCTTGATCGCATGTTGCGCAACTGGTTTCGTGTAACCAGCGATAATTCACCGCCGATGAACGGTATTGAGGTGCGCCTGGGTAAAACTTTTGCGAGCGGCGAAGAATTTCTCGAGGCTGCCGGGGTTGCCAATGGCAAGTTTATGGTCAACGGCGTAGTTTATGTTTCAGGGCCATTGAAGGTGCCCAGGCTGGACATGAAGAACGAGAATATCGGTGGTGGCGTAATTCTGGTAGATGGTCCGATCGAGCTGGAGAATATAACCCGTGGCTATAAGATCGATACCAGCGACTTCAAGCTGGGCGATTATGGTGCCATGCTGTTTCAGGGGCCGGCTTTCGATCATTACCAGAAATGGAAAACCGAGATAACCCAGGAAAATTTTCTTACCTTCGTCAGTCTGCGTGGTGACCCGATAACCATCAGGGGCGAGACACTGCTTGGCGTTCATCTGATAAACCTTAATCCGCGCCAGTCATCGCCGTATAGCCAGATAACCTGGCGCTCGATCAATAAAGAGATTGTTTTTTGCGGCGGGATAGCCTGCAATTATCTTGACCTGCCTGAGCGTCTGCTCGAATTTGGCCAGATCGAAAGCTCCTGCCGCCACCTGCGCGCGCCGTTTTTTATATATCATTCAGCGATGGCCGCATCAGAGCCGGCTTATGCCGTGCAGTTGATGGAAAACATGCGGGGTTACATGCTTACGGCTGAGAGGGCTGGCGATGAAGATGACTAGAAAACCCGCGCAGGCGTTTGGCAATGTTCGGACACGGCAGGGGTTGTCGATGATCGAACTGCTGGTTGGTGTGACTATTTTCGCTCTGGCGATGATGCCGCTGATGTGGCTGGGAACTTCGCAGACACGCGGAGCCTATTCGATCGGCAAGCATATGATGGCTTCCCAGATCGCTGCCAGTTTTATCGACAATCTGCTCAAACTGCCATACAAGGAGTGCCTCGAAAAGGTGCAGGCTCTCAAGGCGCAGGGTCGCACGCCTGTTCTTGACAATGAAGATCTTCAGGCGACTTTGCAGGTAGTAAACGATCAGGGTATACAGAGCGACATGGAAACTTCGTTTCGTTTTTTTCAGTATCAGTTTGACTGTGATGAAAACGATAAGGACCGTATTTTGCGACTGAATGTCGAGGTTTTTTACCGGGTTGACGAGGGTGACGAAAAGTCGCTGGCATCGGTAAGATTGAACGTGCTGAAATTTGGAGACCGCAATGGCTGAACTGTTTAGAAAGAGCCGTCGCAAAGGGGTTACGCTGGTTGAAATCGTCATTGTTGCGGCTATTTCGAGTATGGTGCTGACCAGTGCCATGCTGATAATGAACCGTACAACCAGGCACTTCAAAAAGGGCACTGACATGCTCAACATTCAAAGACTTATGGATAGCATCGTTGAGCGGATCAGAACTGACGTCAGATCTTTGAAACATATTGTTCCAGACGAATGCCGCGATGACAGATTTACGTTTTATGCGATTCGCGATGGCGAAGCCAAAAAAATAGAGTATACTTACGATGCGTCTACGCAGACGCTTTTTCGTAGAGATGAGAAGGGACAATCGAATTTTCATGGGTCGAGGCAGGTCAAGTCTTTTCTGTTCAAGCCGAAAACCGATGCTGCCGGTAAATTCGAGTTTCTCAACGTGGCGATGCAGTTGATATCTGACGAAAAGGGCGATGGCAATGCTTCGACTCTGTCGATAGCCAGTCAGTTTTATTCAACCTGTGTCGAGTCTGAGCTTAATATAAGTAATTTGCGTAAAGAAAAGGCCAAAAAATAGCTTTGGAGGTTACGAAATGAACAAATCAGGTTTAATCGCGCTTTGTCTGCTGTTCTGCTGCTGTTTCAGCTCGCTGCAGGCCTCAGACGAGATAATCAAAAAAGGTCGTGCCCTGCAGAACGCCAAAAAGTATGATGAAGCGCAGGAACTATATTTGAACGCCATCAAACCTGATTCAGCAGAAGATCTCTACATCGAGGCTGCGTCATTTCTAGGCAAAGTACAGCGCTACGAGGTAGCCGAAGGTGTGCTCGAAAAGGGCCTTAAAGCTTATCCTGAAAGCACTTCACTGATGAACCTGCAGGGTTTGATCAAGCATCGCAAGGGCGATAACGATGCCGCTACCAGGATGTTCGAAGCTGTTCTCGCCCGGGATGCCGAAAACAGTTTCGCCAAAAAATGGCTGGAGACAGTTAAATCAGGCGCATCTGTCACCGGCAGCGAAACGCAAAGCGGAGAAGATTCTGATTCAACCCGCAGCTACAGCCCGTCGCCATCTGGAGTCTACCAGGTGTCTGCTTCTCTGGGCAAAGAAGAGCAGCTGAAGCTGGCAGTTGAGCTGTATAAAGAAATGATGGAACTGGAAAAGTGGGAGCTCGATCGTTTTATTGAACTGCATAAGCAGGTTATCGAACGCTGCCCGCTGACCGATCAGGCTGAAGAGTCGTGCTGGCGCCTTTCCAATCTCTACATGCTTGGCCAGGATCCGCCCGATTTCGACAATGTCATTGCGGTGCTCGAACACCTTCTCAAGCAGTATCCTGAGACAGATTTGCTTCCTGATGCCAAGAATCGTCTGATGATGGCCTATCAGCGCACCGGGCGCATGAATGAACTGGTCGGGCTTTATGAAGAGCTGTTTACACGCGATCCAGAGCCTGAGGACGATCAGACTTTCATGGTCAGGGCACTTGAATTTGGCAATGCTCTGACTGCTGTCGGTCGTGGCGCTGATGCCGCCTTGTGGTATCAGAAGGTAATCGAACGCGATAACAACCGCAACAGTCTGGAAGCTCGCGCTGCCCGAGCTCGTCTCAGCGGGCAATAATCAGATCGGCCTTGCGGGTTGTAAAAAAATTCTTACAATTAACAACAGTTGGTGATTGCCTCCTTGCAAAAAATATTTCAGGCAATCGGGGTGAAGCAATTGGAGAACGAGAATCATCTGTTGTTGATTATTATTCTGCTGCTGGCTGTGGCTGCGTTTATCGTCGGCGACAGCAATACCAGGAGCTCTGCCAGATCAGGCGAAACGATCGAGGCAAGCAGCGCCAGTCAGTCAAGTATTCTCGGTCACTGAAAGCCCTGAATCGTTTCAGGCAATGAGGCGGAATAAACCGAGAGCGCCTGCCGCAGATCAGAAAAAGATTCTGGCAGCATGCTTGCAAGTTTGCGAATGACCATGGCATTGTAGGGCCTGGCCAGCACCAGCTCAGACATCAGATCTAGCACGGTCTCGCTTTCGTTTTCGAGAACCTTGAGCTGAATCATGGCGTTGTATAGATTCATTGACGGCTCACTGAGATGATGGAGTTTCTGCATCATCAGTTCGGCGCCACTGCCGCGTATTGACCGGCACAGCAGCAGACAGCCGGCAAGCAGTTCATTGTAGAGTTCTTTTGCTGATTCACCATAATCTGTAGCTCTGTCGAGATTGCCAAGTTTTACGGCGATACGATAGGCATCGAGAATATCGGCAAGTATGCCAGGATGCTCGACGAGGCAGCCTCCGAGTATGCCGGCAGCACGCTGGAGATCGCCATCTACTGCGAGAAGTGAAGCCAGCATTCGGCGAACTGGATAAGAAGACGGGTGTCGTCGTGACTTTTCTTCGAGAATCCAGATGAGTTTTTTACGGTTGCCGCGGGCGATGGCCATTTCGCTGAAAACCTGCGCTATCTCTGGTGTGTTCAGCAGCATTGGCCCGTAAGATCCCGATTTCTGCTGCATGGCGCTACGTCGGGCTACTGCCAGTGGCAGTGGATGATCAGGGCTGAGCAGCGGCGGTTGAATGCGCAGCAGCTGTCCGAGTGAATAGCACCCGGCCAGAACCGAAAGGGGCTCAGGTACCAGCAGCATTCGGTTGAGCGTACCTACTATATCCAGCTGACCGAGTAGAAAGAGATTTCTGGCGGCCGCGCCCCTTACTCTGGGAACATTGTCTTTTAGCGCATTGGTAAAATATGAAACTGCTTCGCCGCCACACATAAGCATTGCTGTCAGCATGTTTGCTCTGACGCGGGAGTCGCTGTGATCGTGAAACCTTGAATAGACAAGCAACCTGCTGCAGCCGAGGCGGCCAAGCGAGCTCAGCAGCGAGGCGATAACATGTGGATGGTGCTCTTTTTCGAGAGTGCGCAAGACAAGGTCTTCGGCATTGCGCCCGAGCAAGCCGCAGAGTATAGCGCTTTGACTGCGCTTAAAGGCATCGGTTGATTTCATCAGGCGCCCGAGCCATGGCAATAGAAGGTCATGTACGCGCAGGTTGCCGCGTGCGCGGGGCAGCAACTTGCGAACGCTCAAAATGAGTTGTCTGATGACATCGCCATTTTTTTCGCGGTCGAAGCTCTCTGCCAGAATCGGCAGGGCCGTTTCGGGTGAAAGATTGCCAAGTGCTGCAGCAGCACAGGCACGCTGTGTTTTTGTTTCAGAACTGAGGTAGTTTTCAAGCAGCCGCAGGGCTTTCATCGAACCGGCCTGCCAGGCATACTGGGCCGCGAGACAGGCGGTGCCTGGATCGCGGCTTTTGATTGCCCTGCGGTAAAGTGCCGCTTTGTCTTCTATCGGTGCCGCAAAATTTTCGGCGGCCTGGAGGGCCGCCTGAGCCAGCATACTGTCATCGCTGGCGGCATAATTGGCAATTACCGGCCAGACTTCTTCGCGGCCGGTGCTGGCTGCAAGCGGAAGCAGCGCTGCTTTGCGCTGCGGATCGGCTGCCTCTTTCAGCATCGAGAGAATGAGCAGATAAACCTTGCTGCCGCCGCAGGCGAGCAAAGCCCGGGCTGCCTCTATTGCTATGCGTCTTTCCGGGGAACGCGCCAGCAGCAAAGTCTGATCGGTAAGTTCGGCAACCGGGTTCAGTTGCAGCGCCAGTAAAACCGGGAGAAGTCGCGATGGTTCCTGCGAGCCGATTTCACGCCTGAGCAGATCGACGCGCTCGTGGCTGCCTGGCAGTGAAGCAAGCAGCACGGCGAAACCTTCTGGCAGCTGAAAGTGTTGCGCATTCTGCACCAGCGCCAGGCCAGGTGTCTGGCCGCTGTTGATGCTTTCGAAATTCAGCGGCGCCGCCAGCGATTCGAGAACTTTTTCGACCAGGCCAAAACTGAGATGCTCTGGCGCGAAAGCGAGCGCTTTGAGCGCTGCCACCCGTAATTGCGCCGGGCCAGTACAGGCGCGGCGCGAGAGCAGATCGACCGATTCGCCGAACAGCTCTTTCCAGGTGTCTCTGACCATTATTGTTGGCGGAAACAGCTTTTTAAGACCGAGAAAAGACATCAGAGACAGAGTTGTATCATCGCTGTCGATAAAGTCCTCGAAAATTTCGCGGTCAACCGGCTGTGGATCACGAACCATAGCGGCAAGGGCTGACTTTCTGATCCAGCCATCAGTGGCTCGAACAGCGTCGCGAGGGTATTTTATCAGACGATCGCTAGTCATCAACTGATTCTATTCCGGAAGTTTCAATTTCTCAAGTTCGGCGATACGAGCGGGCAAATCTCCGGTATCCCATGGCAGGACCGGCCAGATGCGGATTGAAAAGCTTTTGAGCATCTCAATAGCTGCTTTTCTGGTCTTCTCGGGAGAATTTGTCAGCAGAATTCCCTGCAGATCAGCTTTTTTGTGATCAAGTTTGGGGATATTGCGCAGGTAATCACGTAAAACCTTGCGCAGAATCTGGGGGTTTCGACTTTCTGGCCTCGTTTTGAGCTGATTCAGAATTGTCGGATAAAGCCCCTCGTTCTTTATCAGCTTCATCGGGTGTTTAAGGACAATGTGCATGACGTTACGGGCCAGGAAAAAATCACGCTGATCGCTGGTGGTTGCGGCTGCCAGCAGGCCGGAAGTTACAACCAGCGTGCCGCCGGGCAATGGAATCTCGTCGGGAATATCGCTGTCGATAACCAGAACGTTGTAAGAGAGTTCAGAGCGACTGCTGCTTTCAGCAAGTTTGCGCATGCGCGCAGTCATTTCGTTGTCTGCGGCAATTTTAAGATACTCGGGAAATTCGCTGAGAAACTGTTCGCGCATAAGTTCGCCGATTGCGATTTCGGCGCGAGTTTCGTCGAGCAGCTGCGTGAAATAGCGCATGACCGGATTTACGGCCATAACCGGCTGCAGGCTCAGGCCCATCATCAGCAACGAAAAGATCAGGCATCGTTTCATGTCAATCTTCTACTTTCTTTTGAGGTTCAGCCAGCCGTTCGGCAATGCGTTGTCTGAGAATTTTAAGTCGTTCAAGCTGAACGTCGAGCTGCTGATTGAGTTCTGTACATCTGCGAATCTGGTCGGGGTCAACTGGCATGGCGGTGCTTAACTGCAGCTTGGAATAGGTGAAACGATCGACTGCTGCAGCGAGAACGCCTTCAATTTTGGCGAGACCCTGGCGCAGATCATTCTCGTCGTCAGGGTTGGATGGATGAGCTTCGGTCATTTCCATTACCGAGGCGCCGAGGCGGTCGAGCAGTTCTTCGACATCTTTCATGGCATTGCCGGCGTCTTCGATACTGGCCATCTGCTGCGGATCCATCTGTCCGGTCGAAACACGGGTGTTGGCCATGGCAACTCGATTGTAGGTCTCGGCGCGATAACGGGTATCTTCGCCTTTATGTTCCTTGAATCCGAGTTCAGGATGTATCGGCATCAGCGTTGCTTCATTGGCTTTGACTGCTGGCGAATCGGTCTGAGAACTGGTTACCACCGGCTCGACTGCTGTTAAAATAGTCTGACGTGAGCGGTCTTCTTGTCTAAGTACACCTTTGTCGAGCAGTATGCTGATTGCCCGGAACAAAGTCTCGCGGTCGAGCAGATAATTAGGATCAAAGCGTCCGCGGGCGCGGGGCAGAAAAGCGCCGCCTACTGTCTCCAGTGGCTTTTTGAAGACTGAATCGCTGCCAATGTCGGCAAAGGCTCTCGGTAGTTTGGCGATGGTGCCCACCTGAACGCTCAGGCGATACAGGGCTTCTGCCGCCATGCCGCGTGAGATTGGCCAGTCGAGGTTGTACTGGCCATCGTCAAACTGGTCGATAAGGCCGCTCTCAACTGCTTCGATCTCAGTAATGTTGCGGTTGAATACACGCTCATATACTGCCAGAACGAAGTTATACCGGCTTATCTTGCTTTCCTCTACTGCCAGAGCGGTTGTCGATAAAGAGATGAACATGACTAAACATAAGCTTAACAATTGCCGATAGCTGAGCTGCCACCTTTTAAGAATGACAGGAGACCTTAGTATGTCAGAAACGCGTTCAATAAATTCTTCCATTGCCCCTCCGGAAGACGAAAAAGTTGTTATGGCTCAGATTCAGAAATACTCTGAACTTACTGAGCGCAGTCTTGACATGATCGAGAGACTTCTTCAACAGGGATACGCCATGAACTCACCAGAGGTCAAGCGACTTCAGAACAAACTTCACGATCTTGAAGTCAAAAGTAACTTCTGGCGAACCCGGATGATGAAATACCTGTGAACTGTCGATCAACCTGATGTTCCATTCTGCTTCGGCAGCCACTGCCGCCGCAAGCACCCAGCGCTGACTGTTAACCGCCATTTTGCCGGTTTCCTGCAGCACCAGAGGGTGTGCCTTGAGCCAGTCAGGCAGGGAACGATGCAGCTCGCCTGCGAGCATGCCGTTTCCTGCCTTAACTGCTTCATGATACTCCGATATTTTATTAACTCCGCTGGCCGGTATGGCGGTCACCAGCAGCATTGCAAGCCCTGAAACCAGCATTGTCAGCCGCAGCCGAGACGCATGCCGCTTGAGGTCTACGATTTTGTGGCGCGCCTCATTACGAACCCTCGCTATTCTATCCTGAATTTGCGGATGTGTCAGCAGCCAGTCTGGAATAATCGATGGCGGCGGCAGAATTATGCTGTTGAGAGTTTCAAGGGTTGAGGCGAAGATTTCCGGGCTGGTTACCTCGCTGGCGAAACTGTCGGCCTCGAACTCGCAGTGCCGGGCGAGAGCGGTAAAGGTTACCGAAAACACGGCAATGAACAGCAGCAGTTCGACTGTTGTATAAAGGGTTGAGTCAGGATAATACTGTGGAAAATATAGTAGCAGTGAGAGTTTGCAGAAGATCGATATAAGAATGAGATTGAGAGAGTAGAACATGTAGCTGGTGACATGGCCGAGTCGCAGGTGAGCGAGCTCGTGCGCGACGACACCTTCTACCTGCTGAGGTGAAAACATACCAAGCAGATAACGGGTGATGTAAACAAAGCGGTATCTTGGCAGCAACCCGGCAACAGCGGCGTTGGGCACAGGTTCGTTAAAAGTGTTCCAGATTTTGACGCCGGCGACCTTTGATTCGGCTTTCTCTGAAAGGCGTTTGAGCATTTCTTCGAGCTCGGGGTTGTCGTTGTCTTCGGCTTTCCAGGCCCAGTTGAAAAGCTTTGGCGCCATCAGATAAAGTATGATGAAAAACAGAGGTGCTGCCGCCATCAGCCTGATCTCTGTCAACGCCTTGATCCCACCACTGCTGATATCTTCGATCAACATCCATAGCATTATAGGAGGAAAAAACAGAATCGGCACGGTCATGCGCGCCCGGAAAAAGTCGGCAGCGGTTTGCTTAAGATCGAGAACCGGCCTGAACAGACGGTAAAACTCAAAAAAAGCCGGTTTTGCCAGCGCGATATACAGGGCCAGTGACAAAAGCATTGGCAGAGTTTGCGGCAGGTATTGGGCAGCTGCAGGCAGACTCAAGGCGACCGGGTCGGCAGCAGCCTGCAAAAGCAATATCCAGACGACCAGCGACCATTGAAAAACTTCCTGGGTCTTTAAAAATGAAGGTATACGAGTGATCGCGACTTCAGCGTCGACGTAGTCCGGCAGCCAGTGCACCAGTATGAGAAGGGTCAGGTAACCCCAGACGACCATAAAACTTACCGGCGCCACGTTCAGGGTGCCGGCAAAGGTTACGGTGCCGTAGGCCAGCACCAGCAGGTGCAGAAACATCGAGATCATAGACGCCTCAGGTTTTGCGCTCTTTTTTCTTGGCAGCGGGAAAAAGAATGTTGTTGAGAATCAGGCGGTAGCCGGGGCTGTTTTTGTGAAGTTCGAGCCTGGTCGGACCTTCTCCGACAATGTGGCTGACATCGGCCGGGTCATGGCCGCCGTAGAAGCTGAAAAAGCCTTTGCCGAGATCGCCGCGAAGATATTTTACCGAGACGCCGTCGTTATTTTCGCCCATGATTACAACGTAGGGCTTGATCAATGACTTGCGAAAGGCTGTGGTCTGCCCAAAAAAACCATCGATGACATTGCGATGGTTTTGCGTCAGCATGGTCGGAATCGGATCGACTTTGGCGGCAAATTCGAACAGTTTGAACGACCCGCTGTCTCCGGTGTAGTTGTTAGAAACATCTATATCAGAGAATTCATAGATCATCGGGTCGGTAATCAGCTTGAAATCAGTAAAAGCGAGAGACTGTGAATAATCTAGCTTGCTCTGCGCCAATGGATCTGTGTCGTCGCCATCGAGTTCTCGCGCTACTATATCGACACCGTTGGCGGCCAGGGCTATGTCGAGACTGTCTGCAGCAGAGCACATGGCAAAGAGAAAGCCGCCATCGAGTACGAATTTCTTGATGCCACGGGCCACTGCGAGTTTGAGTTCGCTGACCTTTTTGAACCCAAACTTCTGCGCTTCGAGCTGGGCGCGGGTAACCTGTTTGCGATACCAGTCGACGAAGCGAAACGAGCCATAGAATTTGCCGAACTGACCGGTAAAATCTTCGTGGTGCAGATGCACCCAGTCGTATTTTGCGATGTCGCCGTTGATGACTTCCTTGTCGTAAAATTTGTCGAACGGAATTTCTGAATAATTTAATACCAGCGTTACCGCGTCATCCCATGGCTCAGCGTAGTCAGGCGAGTAGACCGCGACCTTTGGCGCCTTTTCCAGCAAAACGCGCTCCATATTTTCTTCTTCAATAATTGCATAAATCTTGTTAACTTCGCCGTTACCGATCGGCTGAATAGTAACTCCGGCCGTTCGCGCTCTTTGTCGAGTTTCTTCCAGATCCTCTGCCAGAAAGGCGCCGCCCCGATAATTCAACAGCCATTCAACGTCGGTGCCGGTTTTGTCGAGAATCCAGTAGGTTACGCCGTAGGCGCGCAGGTGGTCGGCCTGCTCATCATCCATAGGTATCAGCAGTTTCTGTGCCGAAACTGGCAGACAGATGAGGCAGAGAGCCATCACAATTAAGAAAGGGGCGGTTTTTCTCATCTGTTATTCTCCTGTTCTGCTTTATGGACAAGAATCTTTTTGAATCTGCCGCTGCGCAGATCTGATGGGAAATTGTCGATGAATGTCTGCAGGTGCTCGCGAATCTCAGCCTGAGACGCTGATTTTCGCTTCATCAGGTGCCATTTAAGTTCCCACAGGTCAGCGGTTTTATAATAGTCTGGTTTTTCCTGTGCAAACTTGTCTATTTCAGCAATCAGAGCGGTCGGGTCGCTGTCATATTCCTGCAGCTGCAGCAGCTCTGCCCGGATCTCATCGATCAGTGCCGATGCTGTTGCATTGGCGGTAATTAAGGCCTTGAGTTCATCGCGGGCGGTCTGACGTTTGCCGGTCATGGCGAGTCGTTCGGCTTTGAGCACGGTTTTCAGCAGTGTGAAATCGCCGGTAGACCGCCGGGTGATGAAGTTGGCCATTTCCAGCGCGTCGTTAACCCATTCTGATTCAGAATAGGCATCGATTATAACTTTGAGTTCCTGCAGGGCGTTCTGGTAGTCGCCTTTATGAGCATGCAGACGGGCGCGTTCGAGATGTATCATTGCCTGAAAGTCTGATTCGGAAATCGGGTCGCCTGAGAACAGGTCCTGATTTGCCCGTTTTACAATCTCTTCGTTCTGTTTGAGCAGTTCGAGAGCAGCATTATAATTTTCTTCGAAAGTCATGATCCTGGCTTTGATTATGGCCGCATGCACGGCCAGATCAGGGACAGCCCGCATCAGATCTGTCTGCAGTATTGCATCGAGAAAGCCATGAGCAGCGCCGACATCATTAAACTCATAGAGCGCATATTCTGCCAGTTTTATCAATAAAAGCGATTTGAGATTTGCATCAGCTACACTTCTGCTTTCGGCAACTTCTTTTGCGGCATTGTAAGCATCTTTTCGCCAGGCATGGTCGTTGGGGCCCATTTCGAGCAACAGCATGGCGAGACGCAAAGCCAGGCCACTGTCGCTTCGCGACTGCATGACCAGGCGGGTGATAACGAAGTGAAATTCTTCGGGCAGCAGAAGGGCTTCCTGATTCAGGCGCTCGTAAAAGACCGCGTCGAGGTTGCCGGCAGAACCGCGCACTATTTCTCTGACTTCCTCAATATCCTTCATACTCGCCCTGCGAAAATACAGTTCGAGCAGAGCCTGGAGTATGGCGAGGTTATAACTGCTTTGCTGGCGCATTCTTTGCAGGCCGGCTTCAAGGTCGAAGCCTTTTTCAGCTGCGCTGTAGAGCTTTTCAAAAACTTCCTGCCGGTAAAATCCCTCGCCGAGAACTTTGAGGTATTCCTCAAGTGCTTCTTCGCTACGGCCGAGTGCGTCGAGAACGCTGGCATACTCTTCGGCAAACATGGTTGGCTGTTGCAGAATTTTGCGGGCTTCGTCGAACGCCTTTAAAGCTTCTTCATACAGCTGGTGCTCGATGAGGACGGTGGTGTAGTCCTGATAGAATTCAAGGCGCTGCATGAAGGGAAATTTGAGTGGACTTCGCCAGGTCTGCAGGGCTTCGTCTTTTTTGTTCTGCATGAACAGACAGTGGCCAAGGCGCCGCAGGGTGTTCCAGTCATCGGGCATTATTTTAAGAAGCAGCGTCAAGCTGTCTTGCGCTTCGGCATAATTACCGAGCGAGATCTGCAGGTCTGCGAGCTTGCGCAGAAGAACCGGGTGCTCCTTTACTTCGTCGATCTGATTAAGAACCTCTACAGCCTTATCTTTGCGGCCAAGTGCGAGATAGCAGTCAGACATGTAGTCGGCGTAAACCGTGCTGCGCCAGCGAGCCCGACGACTTTCGATCACCTGCATGAGTTTTTCGATATCACCGCTGCGCAGAGCAAGTTCGAGCAGGTCCTTAAAGGCCTCCGGGGCTGATTGCGATTGTTCCATAATCGATTCGAGCAGAAGCCAGGCTTCGTCTTTGCGGCCGGACTGCAGATAAAACCTGGCGAGCTGCCGGCTCAAAAAAATGTCCTGTGGCGCATCACGTCGCCATTCTTCGATCAGTTCGACACCCTGTTTGAAACGTTGGGTTTCGTGCAGAATATCGAGAATTTCCTGCTGAGCGTAGCGCACGTTGTCTGGCGACTTGTCGCTGCGTATTATCTCTTTGAGTACGTCGATCGCTTCGTCATATTGCCTGGTGTCGCGCAAAATGCTGGCAAGCTGGCGGCGGGCCAGCATTACATGAATGTCTTCGGGAAATTTTTCGATCAGCTCGCGAAACTGCTGGTCGGCCGCGCTCAGCCGGCGCAGGCGCAAAAGATTCATGGCGTTCTGATAAAGCGCGGCAGCATCAGGATTGAAGCTGACAGCCTGTGCCAGCAGTATGGATGTCAGCATCAGGGCTGTCAGGGTAATTGTCAGTATTCTTTTCATCAGTTGCCCCCGTAGATGTTGAGCGACTTGAAGTAGTCATTCAGCATTGGCTTGTAGGCCTCGGGAAATTCTTCCTTGAGATCGCCGAGAAAGTCGCGGCTCAAATCGCGCGTATCGCTGCCGATTTCGCCGAGCGGTTTGTCTGGTTGCTGCTGCTTGATCACTTCGGCCTGACGGGCTTTGCGTTCTTCGCTTTCTTCGTCACGGTCTTTGATTGCTTTCTGGGCACGCAGCATGCGGTCGTATATCGATTTCTGTCTTTCGGTTACCTTGCGCCGCAGTTCGGGGTCGAGAATCTCGGTTTCGAGGTCTTTCATATCGTCGATGACATCATCGAGCCGGCCGAGTGAGTTCATCTGCTGACGACTCTCACGCATGAGCTGTTCAAGAGCCTCTCTGATTTTGCGCTGCTCCATGGCCATACGCTGTAGTTCCTGCATTGTCTGCTGGTTCTGCGGCGACATCTGACGTTGCATCATCTGCTGATAAAGACTGAGCTGACGTCTTGTCAGATCTTTAAACTGCTGCAGTGCGTCCATCGGGTTCGATGATCCTGACGAGCCCGACTGATCCTGAGCCTTCATCAGTTCTATCGCGAGCTGGTTGAACCGTCTGACGATTTCGAGCTGATCTTCACGGGACGAGCTGAGAGCACGGTCTTCGAGGTTTTTAACTATGGCCGAAAACAGTGGCTGAGTGCCATTTATGGGTTCGATGGCAGCTGGATCTACCGCAAAACTGCTTCTTACATACTGTTCGAGATCATTGGCAAGTTCGTTGCCCTGTTGCTTAACCAGCACCTGCAGCACCGAAACCTGATCGATCAGACCCTCGATCTCTGGTCGCTGCCCGCGCATGAACTGTTCTGGCAGTTCAGAAATTTCGCGATAGAGCATTTCCTGGTCTTTAGATACGCGCAGAGCGCGTCTGATAAAAGCCGAAAGGTCGATCTGCGGCGGTGCACCGCCGGAGCATTGCTGGCTGATCTGCTCTGAATCTTTTTTGAGAGACTCAAGGAATTTCAGCATATTCTGCTGGTTCTGTTGCGCAGAATCGAGATCTTTCTTCTGCATGTCTTTTTTGATATCTTCGCTGCGCTGCTGATAGTTCTCTTTCTGCATGCGGTCGCGGATGTTCTTAACGTCTTCGAGCAGCGGATTTTGTTGAAAATCATCCTGTTTACGGTCTTTGGTGATTTCTTCAGACTGTTTCTGCAACTGCTCAAGTTCTTTGCCTATTTTTTCCTGCTGGTCGGCCAGGTCTTTGAGTTGCGATTCTTCTTCGGCGCTGAGACCTTCCTTTTCCATTTTTTCTTTGAGAGCAGCGGTTTCAGAGGCGATCTGTTCCTGGCGTCTGAGCAGGTCTTCGATGGCAAGTGCCAGTGAATTGACCTTCTGCTGCTCACGCACCTGTGTCAGCAGATCTATGGTGCGGTCGAGTCCTTTCAGATATTCTTCCATTTTGAAAGCTTCTTCGTATTTTTCAATGTCTTTGGGGTCGATTTTGAGGTCTTTAAGGCCTTCTCTGAGCTGCTCCATCATGCGTTTAGTATCTTCATCGAGAACTTCGTTGAGCAGTTCGCTGACTTTCTGCATGCGTTCAAGCGCTTCAGGAGAACTGAGCGGGTTGTTTTCCATGTTTTCCTGGAGTTTTTCGAAAGCTTCGAGAATTTCCTTAGCTTCCTGCTGGCTTTTTTCACCCTGTTCGATGGCCTTTTCGATAGCCTGTGTTGCTTCAAAATCGAGCTTTTCTTCGTGCTTGATCTGCTCGTAAGCTTTCATCAACGCTTCGCGGCGCATTTTCTGGTTTTCCATGTACTCTTCGAGCTTCTGATTAACTTCGCCCTGCGACATTTCTTCGCCGCGATACATGTCGTACATCGAGGGCATGTTGATAAAATAAGTTGGCGTCGTTGCCACGTTGGGCTCTGGTTGACAGGCATCTTCAGCCTGAACGTAATAGCTGACCTTGGTGCCCGGCTGTAGAGCCAGCGTGTCGAGCATCCAGGGAAACTCGACTTCATATTCCGGCACCGGCTTGAAATTTGGCTTGAGATTCTGCGGAATCAGCGCATTACGGTCGCCGACGCGGTAGTAGAGAATCGTTGCTTTAACGCCGTAATCATCGCGTGCCACCACTTTTATGTCGAGGCGGCGGCTGGTAGGGAATGGCACATCCTGGGCGGGTTTGAGCAGTTCGATTGTCGGTGCGCCATCATGTGCAGCAGTAATGGTATATGAAACCGGCTTTTCGTTGCGCAGACCCATCTCGCTTTCGAGATAGACAGCAAAACTTGTTGTTGTCGCCACTTCGAATTCATAGGCAAAGCTGGTCTGTTTGACTATGTCACAGGTCTGGGTTGCGCCAGGTGTAAGCAGCAATCCGCCAGAAGCCAGATTCTGATCGGCTGTTACTTCGATTCTTACCCGGCTGCCGGCGAGAACTGTTGTGTCGCCTGTGCCTTCAGGCAGTTTGATTGGCTGTGTCGCAATATAAGATGGTTGAAACAGCGTCAGCTGCATGCTTTTTACCTGAGGTCTCGGCATGACCTTGATCGAGTAGCGTAGAGTGCTGAACTTTTCGCAGGTGACGCGGTAATCAACCGACTCCTGCAGGCTGTTAAGTGTGTAAACGAAGCGGCTTTCGCTGGCAGTTGCATCGGGATACATCTCTACCCGACTTCCCTCAAGCTTGTCAGGGTCGAACAGTTCAAGAATTATCGGTTCACTTGTCTGTCGCGACGCTCGTGCCGATATTTCGAGACTTTCACCCATGGCTACCAGTGCGTGCTCTGGACTTACCAGAATTTCAAGAGTAGACCATGGCGCTATTGGCCGCAGCGGAAGAAGCAGACGGGCAGCGCCGGTAAGCACTTCGACCGGTGAAAGAAAGTACCATACCGCTGTCAGCACCATGAAAAACAGCATGGTGAAGGCTGAGCGTCGTCGCGAAAATGCCTTGAGTGAATGTTTTACATCTTCGTGTTGCAGCTGTTCAGCGGCCTGGGCAATGGTAATGCGCCGCATGGTTTCGGAAGTGCGGCTGTCGGCAGCAGGTCGCGCGCTGTCACAGAACTCGACCGCACTGGACAGGCCTGATTTGAATTTTCCGGTAGTAGCTTCAATTTCGACTGCCAGGCCAGTGCCGGGAGGCGGATGCAGTACCGCTTTGAAGGCATGTACAAGCCACCACAGCAGCAGCCAGTAAAGTGCCAGCGCCAGCACCCAGCGCACTGCTTCCGACTGCAGTGGCGTGCGCTCTGCCAGCATGAAAACGATAAGCAGCATGAAGAACGAAACCAGTGCCCAAAAGGCGCATGACATGACAACGCGCAGCTGGCGCCCGTATTTATATGAGTTCAGCGTCTGTTCGAGCTGGTCGCGGTGTTGCTGATAGTTTTTGAGCAGCAGGTTCAGGTTTTCGTTATGCATGCTTGCCTCACTGCATCATCACGTAAGCGAGAATGTTGAGAGCCATACGCATGGCTTTCTCGCGAATTTCGGGAGTATCGACCTTGTGAATACCGGCGTCTTCCAGGCCGTCACCGATATCCGATTCGTAGGTGTAGAGTATCTTCATGCGGCCTTTGTCGAACAGCGCATAGGCTGCCGGCGGTTTGCCATCATGCTCATGAATCTTGGGCAGGCCCTCAGGGAAGTCATAGACCATTTTGAAAATCGCGTGATCAGACGGAAGCAGCTCGAATTCACGGTCGGGGTAAATGCGGCGCACTTCGCGTCTGATGAAGCGGTCGATGCCGTAACTGTCGTTAACCCAGAGAAAACCGCCGTTGTCGAGGTAATTGAGCAGCGTGTTGATTTCGAAATCGCTGAAGCGCACCTGCCCGTGGCCGGTCAGAAAGAGCATAGGATAACGGAACAGCTCAGGGTCTGAAACAGATACCGCAATATTTTCTGCCTGGGTTGGCAGGTGCAGGCGCTCTGATGCCTGTTTGAGAAGGTTCGGCATGGAAGTTGGTCCGGTATACCAGTCACCGCCGCCGCCGTATTTTACCCGCGGAATGACGGTTCGATCGAAGTCCGCTGCAAAAGCAGCAGATAAGCCGACAAGGCAGATCGAAATAATCAGCGAGATTGTAAAATTTTTCTGTTTAAGAGAGGTCATATCAGCTTAACCCCCTTATTCTTCGCAGATACCATTCTACCATAGGCAGAAGCAGAAGGATAATAAGCAGCAGCCAGCTGTCACGCAGATCGATGCTTTTGCTTTCCAGTTTCTGGCCAGGCTCGGCATCGATAGCGTCAATAATTTTTGCCGCCTGATCGATGGTTGCAAAGACGCCGCCGGTGTCGCTTGCCAGTTGCATCATCAGACTGCTCTTAACTATTGGCTCATCAAACTCGGCTGTCGACATTTCGATAAGAATTTCACTTCTGGCCCGTCCCAGTTCACGGCCCTGGTAGCGTGCCTCGGCTTCGAGCTGGTGCAGCCCTCTAAATGCCGGAACAAACGCGGTTTCGTAACAGCCCTTGTCGGAAGTTTCAATACAGGGCAGAGTGGTTTTGCCACCGCGCTCGTCGCTGATGGTCAGACTGACCTGAGCATTAGCCAGCAGCTCGTTCTTACTGTTCATTACCCAGACTTTGACATTATTGCCCTGGCCGACATAGCCGCGTGATGATGCAAGTTCAATGCTGACCTGAGCGTCTTCGCGCCGGTTAGCCAGCCATTTGCACATGTTAACAATCAGGGCCGAATACGGTGCAAATCCTCGATCGGTTGGCACCAGTCGAAAACCTGACGGCCACAATGGCCCGCCACTTATCAGGACCACGTTGCCGAGACCGGCACGCGATCTGATCATGAATGGCAGCATATCTGAACTGCTGCGAACGCTTGAATTGATGAGCACTTCACTGCCTGATTTGAGTCCAGCGTATTCATAGATGCCTTCAAACTTGGGCAAAGTTGCAAAGAATTCAACGTTTTCTATCGGATCATCGATCAGGCGCAGAAAGTTGTAGGGAGTTTCAGTTGAAGGCAGCACCAGATTGCCGGGAGTGCCCCGCCAGGTTTCACTGCTGGTGATTACCGGCAGCAGTTTTTCGAATTGTGTCCCTTGATAGCCGAGTTCGCTGAAGCTTTTAGATGACGGCATTATCAGAAGACCGAGAGTGCCGGCTTCAACCCGGCGGACAATTTCTTCTTCTACCGGTTTAAGCATTGTGTAATCAGCGCCGTATACTATCAATACGTCGGCAATTTTGAGGTCTTCAGCCAGATTCGGGTTACTCACCGCCGCTTCTGGTTTGAGGTCGCGCGAGCAGGCCCAGCGGTTATCTGCCAGTTTAACCCAGTGAACGCTTCTCGCGTTCGGGTCGGTCAGCAGGGCGTTGCCGATAAATTTCATATCCCATGACAGGCGACCACTCAAAGCCATTATATTAAGGCGTTCGCGTACAACCTTGAGCAGAAAACCGGTCTGATTGTTTTCGTTTGTCAGCTCGTTCGCAAGCGATGGAATCTCGAGTTCGAAGCGAAAGTTGCCTTCTTCTTCACATGGAATATTGAAAGCAAATCCGGCCTTTTCAGTGCCTGAAGCAAAATCAGCCGCTGCTGAAGTGAAGAATTCGCCATTGCGTTTTACCGTCACGTTCACAGAAGTGGTAGCGATTCGGTGCAGGCTGACTTCGCCGCGCACGCGCACGCTTGAGTTAAGGTAACCCTGCGCCGGTGGTCGGGTAAGATGCAGTGCCATGTCGGCGCTTTCGCCTTCCTGGCCGGGTGCGATAAAGTGGACTGGTGTGCGCATATTGGCGAGTGTCATTGCCGGATTGTCGCCGGTAGTGCTGACGCCATCGCTGATCATGATGATGCCGAGCAGACTGCCTTCGCCGAGATTGCCGATTACATTGCGTGCCGCATTGCTGATATCTGTCTGGTTGCCGTCAGGGCTGAAGTTAAACTGTTCGACCTCCTGGCGCGAGACTGGTGAGACATTGTCGGCAAAGCTGAATACTTCAGGGTATATACTCGTCTTGCTTTCGAGCTTATTAACAAAACCGCTGTCAAATAGCGTTTTAATCTGATCGAGGCGTGACACATCCTTGTGCTTTATGCTCATGCTGCGTGAAGTATCGACCATTATCGCGAGCCGGTTGCGCTGAGGCACCAGGCCAGATACGACAAGAACCGGGCCACACATCAGAAAGGCCAGCAGAATCACCCAGACAACTCTGATCGCCAGAAGTTGCCGGCGCATTCTGTCATTTATGTTTTTGCCTTCGCAGCGGTAGACCCACCAGGATAGTGGGATCAGGGCGATCAGGAGCAATACCAGGCCGGCCCAGCCCCAGGCAAGCGCCAGAGTTGAAGATTCGACTTCCCGAATCGGGCTGAGGCTGTAGCCAAAGAGTCGCAACAGGTTATGCATGATTATTCAACCCTCCTGGCAGTCGGAAGATTGGCAAACCAGCTTTCAATAACCGCCAGCAACAGCAATGCCAGCAGCGCAGCACCGCTGAGATCGTAACCATCGCGCAGCAGTGAGACTTTTTCCTTGACGCTGCTGCCGCGGCCGGGCTCGTGCGCCAGCGGAATGAAACGGGGAATGCGGCGCAGGTTGATGCGGGCGAGCTGGCTCTCTTCGGCTGGCGGATTGACCGCAAATGCGCTGAGTGTGCGTTTGCCGCCATCGCTGAGTATTTTGTAATAACCGGTCTGATCGGTGTCGCGCGTGGTAAAATGCACCAGCCCCTGAGCGCCGGTCTGCGCGGCAAGTTTTAGCTTATTGCCATCAGGCTGTGTGAGTTGCATATCGCGGGCATCTTCACTGGTGACTGTTGCCGAAACCGGCATGCCAGGTCGGATTGAGCCAATCGCCAGTTCGTTGGCGGTGATCATTGAAATCAGCGTCTGGTGCAGGAACGGCAGCCAGGTTGGCCGCACCGGCCAGTTGGTCCAGGAAGTATCAGCCGAAAAGGTAACCAGCATCGAGCGCCCGCGCCCACGCTTTTCTTCGACTATGCCGGGCAGGCCATGACTCATGCGGGTAAGAAGCAATGCCGTCGGATTCGGGCGGACCTGAAAGAATTCAAAAATCTGGGCGCGCCCGGGATCACCAGAGCCGTCCTGCGCAAAAATACTGAAAGCCGGATGCCCGACGTCGATATCGGTCATCTGATAACCGACATTTCGGCTGACCGCGTTGCCGACGCGCTTGTAAATTCTTGCCGGCAACAGATAACCACTGCCAAGATCGTCGATAAGATTTTTGTTATACCATTCAGGCTCGACCCGGTTGCCCAGAAACGTGATCAGGTTGCCGCCGTTCATGAGATATTCAGACAGGCGTTTGATCAGTTCGGGTTCAAGATGGCGCTGGTTGATCAAGCCGACAACCGCATAGTTGTTGAGGTCGATGTTCCTGGTTTCTGCGGCACTGCGTGCTTCAACAGCAAAGTTGTTATCTTTGCCGCGATTGAGGGGATTAAGTGCGAAACGCACAAAAATGTCTTCGCGGTTTTCCGGTTGACCAGGCAGCGAATCAGGCTTGATCAGTAATACCCGGCAAGGTTCGAATACTCTTACCGCGAGGTGGCGCTGGTCATCAAAAGGCATGGCATCACCTTGAATTGTTGCTGTGAGTTGATTCATGCCGGTTGTCGTAAAATTGGCCATGATTCGCGTGTCTTTTACCGCATTGGCTTCGACTTCGATCTCTTCTTCAAGTTTGCGTTCGCCGTTGATAGAAATGGTCACGCGGGCTTTGCGACTGCGCTGTGAATGGTTGGCAAGAGTCACCTTGAGTGGAATCTGGCGGCCGCTCATGATTACTGGTGCTTCTGCTTCAAGGCCGGTCACCGCCATATTGTCGGGTGCCGTGTCGCCGACTGGAACCATGATCAGATCGATTCCCTGTTCAACCTTGGCCAGGTCGTATTTTTCGATAAAAGGTTGCCAGGCCGATTCGGTCATGTCGGTGATCACGTAGATGGCGCGGCGATATGCCTTGAGCGGTGATAGCAGTTTGAGTGCCGGCAGAATCGAAGAGGCCATATTGGTGCCGGCCATGCTCAGCGGCACATTGCTGATGCTCTTTTTGAGTGTTTCCTGATCCCAGGTCAGCTGCGGAAAAATAAGGCGGCCCGGGTCGTTGATCAGGCCAACCGTAGCCCGATCGCCCGGCTGCATCTGGTCGAGAATTTCGAGCGCTCTCGCTCTTGCAGTGTTGAAAACTGAGATGCCCTGATGCGTACAGCCCATCGACATGGAATTATCAAGCAGTACGATAAAAGCAGACGGTGTGTCAGAAGAGCTGCGAGCACTGGCACTTTGTCCAAGAAAGGGTTTTGCCAGAGACATCACGACTAGAATGATTGCAATGATGCGCAGGGTCATCAGCAGCAGGTTGCGTATTTTCTTGCGCCGCGCCACGAATTCGACTGAGAGTCTGATCAGGCGCAGACTGGGAAAGTCTTTTCTGACAGGGGTTTTGCGATAATAGAGATGAAGGTATATTGGCACCGCAATGCCGAGAATCCCGAGCAGAAACAATGGGCTGGTGAATGTCATATTGTCACCTCGCGCTCACGGCCTGCCGACGCGAAAAAAAGCTGCGCAGGTTCGCTTCGAGAGGCATCGAGGTGTCGGCGATCAGATAATCGATACCGGATTTTCGCAGGGCTGACTTAAAAGTGTTCATCAAGTGCTTGACCCGGCGTAGATATTCGGTTCGCAGCTGAAAGGCGTCGGTTACAATCTCTGACTCATCTTCAAGGTCATGGAAAATCGTGGTGTCGTCGAATGGAAAGCTGATTTCGTCGCGATCGAGAACGTGAAAAAGCACGATTTCGTGGCGCCGGGTTCTCAACTGGCGCAGTTTTTGAATGATAACTTCGGCGTTGTCCATCAGATCTGAGAAGAGTATAAAAATGCCGCGTTTTTTCATGCTTTGCCCGACAAGATCGAGACTGGCGCCGATATTGGTAACTTCGCTGGCTCTGGTGGCTTCAAGTTCGCTGCAGACAGCCTTGAGATGTGCCATGCCGGTGCGCGGCCTGATCATGCGGCGCAGACCGTTGGCGAAAGTGACGAGGCCAACAGAATCCTGCTGTTTGAGCATGAGGTAGGCGAGTGAGGCTGCCAGGGTCGATGCATAATCGATTTTGCTGAGACTGCCCTGACCTTTGTATGACATCGAACCGCTGGTATCCATGACCAGATAACCTGAAAGGTTGGTCTCTTCTTCGTGTTCCTTGATGTAAAACTTGTCGGTGCGGCCGTAGACTTTCCAGTCGATATCCTTGAGCGGGTCGCCCGGCACATACTGGCGGTATTCAGAAAACTCGACGTTAAAGCCCTTGAACGGACTTTTGTGCAGGCCTTCGACCATGCCCTCGACCACAGTGCGGGCTCGTATTTCCATTGAGGAAAGCGATGCCAGCAGTTTCGGGTCAAGAAATCGCGATAATCTTCGGGTTTTCTCCATGATAACCTTTGTATCAGGCGGCTGGTTCAGATACCGTCTTGAGAATCTTTTCGATGATGGTGTCGGGTGTGATTCCTTCTGCTTCAGCGTTGAAGTTGAGCAGAATGCGGTGGCGCAGCACTGCGTAGGCGAGCGCTCTGATGTCTTCACAGGCTACGTAGAATCGCCCCTGTAGAACAGCTCTTGCTTTTGAGCCGAGAATAAGATACTGGCTGGCGCGCGGGCCGGCGCCCCAGGTGACGAAGTCATTGACAAAGCCGGGAGAATTGTCGCGGCCCGGGCGGGTCGCTTCGGCAATCGCCACGGCGTAACGAATGACACGGTCAGATACCGGCACGCGTCTGACGATTTCCTGCAGTTCGAGAATACGCTTCTGTTCAAGCGCCGGAACCAGATTGGCAAGTGCGCCGCCGGTAGTGGCGCGAACCATGGTTACTTCTTCTTCTGTTGGCGGGTATTCCATGCGCACGTTGAACATAAAGCGGTCAAGCTGAGCTTCCGGCAGCGGATAGGTGCCTTCCTGCTCGATCGGGTTCTGCGTGGCGAGAACGAAAAACGGTTCTGCCAGAGGATAAGTCGTGGTGCCACTGGTGATTTTGCGTTCCTGCATTGCCTGTAAAAGCGCTGCCTGTGTTTTGGGCGGTGTGCGGTTGATTTCGTCGGCGAGCAGAATCTGTGTGAACAGCGGACCTTTAACGAAACGGAAATTGCGTTCGCCGGTCTTCATATTTTCTTCGATGATTTCGGTGCCGATGATATCAGAAGGCATCAGATCCGGTGTGAACTGCACACGCTTGAACGAGAGGTCGAGCAGCTGGGCGAGACTGTTGACCAGAAGGGTCTTGCCTAACCCGGGTACGCCGATGAGCAGAACGTGACCCTGAGCGAACAGCGCATAGAGAACTTCTTCGACGACTTTCGTCTGACCGATGAAGACTTTGCTGATTTCGCTCAGGATTTTTTTGTGGGCATTCTTTATCTCGGCGAGCGCCTTGACCTCGTCGATTTTTGTTTCATTCGCGGTTTGAACGGTGTTTTCGCTTTCCTGTGCCATCTTGCTACCTCCTGCTTTAACGCGGTCAAACTTAACACGAATTCACCCTCTGTACAAGAGTGAATTCTCAGATGTTCCCGGGGGCGATGCTGACCAGTCTTATCGGAATCTTCACAGCCATGTTTACATGGCAGCAGGAGTCACCTTTGTGTCGCGCATCAGTCTGGCAACAGTCGATTCGGTAAAATTGCTGGCGGGAAGACCGTTGTTGAGCAGCACGCATTCGACAACTATTTTTAGCGCTCTTTTATCGCCATCTTCGATGAGAAAGAATGACAGGCTGTTAACGTCTTCGACACGAGTGAAAAAGTCGTTGCTTGTGTTGGGCTCAAACATCCCGCCAACAGCGACTCCTGAATCAGGGGCGGTAAATATGGCTCCTGGCAAGGCAACCGGTACTGTCGTGTGTCGGTTAAAATCGCCGGTGCGCTGATAGGTAAGCCGTCTCGCCGTAAGGACCAGTGAGCAACCCTGCCACTTGCCGCTGGTAAGTTCACTGTAAGCCGAGGCCTCGACCGCTGATTTTATTATGGCAAAATAGGCCACCGGCTGATTTGCCGTACTGCTGTCAAGCTTTTTGTTGCCAGTTTCGAGCTGATTGAATGCGAGAGTGTTGATGTTGATGTTGATCTGTGGCGCCACCAGACTCGCTTCGCCGCTGCTTCTGATAATATAGGCGCTGTTTGCCTTTTCGAGATCTTCTTTGAGCGTAGCCAGAAGAATCTGAATTTCTTTCTGTCGCGAAGCCTTCCATTCTCCAACCCGATACGAATTGGTGAGCTGTCTGAACATGAGAAATACTGTGAGAATAAACACCGACAGAATGCCGGCAGCTACAAGTATCTCAATCAGCGTGTAACCCTTTATTCTTTTCATCAGTTCTTTACCCGGGTAGAGTTTATTGTTTTTTTGATGCTTCGCTTCATGCCATTTCCCTCGATGATAACCTCAAACTCGATCGAATCGATTTTATATCTGGTTTGGCCAAGAACCCGGCATTTGGTGCTGTAAGTCAATGGAAATGGCTCATTTCTTTCGCCTTTAAGAGGCCCGAGAAGGTATTTTTCCCAAGGGTCAACGACCGATACTCTTTTGTCTCTTACCGAAAAATTGTAGGCATAGTAGAACTCAGAAGGCAGCTGCTTGAATTTGAGCAGGGCCAGCTGGGTGATTCCCTGGCCGATAAAATCCATCTGAACCCGCTCGAGAATTTTGCTGTTGATCGGAGTCGCTTCGCGTGAATTTCTGACATAGACTCCGGCCAGCCCAAGCAGAGCGGTGGCAAACACCAGCACTATAACTATGGCAATACCCTTTTTGTTCATAGGCGTTTATTCTTCCAGGTTGGCTTTAAGAGTCGAAACTTG
>Ga0123335_1001852_pt1 | contig 33203 bp, 31 predicted proteins | sample BiotimSIPDNA_2_FD_89707 | JGI IMG/M metagenome (GOLD analysis project Ga0123335, IMG submission 89707) | Anaerobic biogas reactor microbial communites from Washington, USA - Biogas_R2 time_0 SIP DNA | ecosystem: Engineered > Bioreactor > Anaerobic > Unclassified | place: Washington, USA... | reverse complement strand
CACCCATATCAAGCCAGAAACGCATAATATCTTTAACTTCTTCTCTGACTTTCGGGTTGTCCATATTCAAGTCGGGCTGCTTTTTGGCAAATAAGTGAAGATAGTATTTGTTAATTTCAGGAACGTATTCCCAAGCACCGCCTTCAAAAATGGATTTCCAGTTATTCGGAGGCTTGTCTCCCTTACCCTCACGCCAGATGTAATAGTCGTGATAGGGGTTATCGGGACCTTTGCAGCTTTCCTTAAACCACCAATGTTCGTCGGAAGTGTGGTTGACAACCAAGTCCATAAAGACTTTCATGTCACGCTTGTGGGCTTCATCGAGTAATTTCTTGAAGTCGTCAAGAGTACCGAATTCAGGGTTAATGTCACGATAATCGGCAACATCGTAACCGTAGTCAGCGTTGGGTGTCGGATAAATCGGGCTAAACCAAATGCCGTCAACGCCTAAACTCTTGATGTAGTCGAGCTTTGACATGACACCGCCCAAATCGCCGATACCGTCGCCGTTTGAGTCACAGAAACTGCGTGTCCAAATATGGTAAACGCTCATTTCTTTGTACCATTTTCTGTTCATTTGCCTCTCCTTTTATGATTTTATTTATACAATTTTAATTATTTGCCAAAATATGTCTTGCCACATAAACACCGCTTGCACTTGCATGAGCGAGAGAATGTGTAACTCCGGAACCATCTCCGATAACATAAAGTCCCTTTTCTTTAGTTTGGAGATTTTCGTCAAGCTGAACTTCCATATTATAAAACTTAACTTCAACACCGTAAAGCAAGGTGTCGGCATTTGCAGTGCCGGGAGCAATCTTATCAAGAGCATAAATCATTTCTATAATGCCGTCTAATATTCTTTTGGGGATAACCAATGATAAGTCGCCGGGAGTTGCGTTAAGAGTGGGAGTTAAGAAACAACCTTGAATACGATGTTCGTTTGAGCGTCTGCCTTTAATCAAGTCGCCGAAACGTTGAACGATGACGCCACCGCCAAGCATATTTGAAAGACGGGCAATGCTTTCTCCATAACCGTTTGAATCTCTGAAAGGCTCACTGAAACGCTTGCTTACAAGCAGGGCGAAGTTGGTATTTTCGGTATGAAATTCGGGATTTTCGTAACTGTGTCCGTTTACGGTTACAATACCGTTAGTGTTTTCGTTTACAACAACACCATTCGGGTTCATACAGAAAGTACGAACCAAATCTTCAAAACCGGTAGTTCTGTAAACGATTTTGCTTTCGTAAAGTTCGTCTGTAATATGTGAGAAAACAACGGCAGGAAGCTCAACCCTAACACCAATATCAACACGATTAGATTTTGTCGGGATATTCATATCCTCGCAAACTGTTTCCATCCATTTTGAGCCGCTTCGACCAACGGAAATTATACATTTTTCACAAGTATAAGCATTGTCTTTTGAACAAACTTCAAAGCCGCCGTCAATCTTGTTGATTTTTGTAATTTCGGTACGAAAATGGAAAGCAACCTTGTCCTTTAGTATTTCATACATATTTCCAAGAACGACATAGTTTCTATCGGTACCAAGATGACGAACTTTTGCTTCAAGAAGATGAAGGTCATTTTCAAAACATTTCTTTTTAAGTCCGGTATTGGCAGTGGAATAGAGCTTTGCACCTTCGCCACCATGAGAAAGGTTGATTTCATCTACATATTCCATCAACTCGATAGCTTCTTTTTTCCCGATATATTCGTATAAAGTACCGCCAAATTCGTTGGTGATATTATATTTTCCGTCAGAGAATGCACCTGCACCGCCAAAACCGCTCATAACTGAACAAATGGGGCAGTGAATACAAGATTTGATATTCTTACCGTCGATCGGACATTTACGTTTATTAAGGGGGTTACCGAGTTCAAACACTCCTATCTTCAAGTCAGAGTTTTCTTTGGAGAGTTCATATGCGGTGAAAATACCGCCGGGACCTGCACCGACAATAATTATATCGTATGTCATTTTAGGATATTCCTTTCAAACAACTCAAAAATAAGTATAATAATGTAAGTACAACATTACAAATTATTATAGCACAAAGGATATAAATTTTCAAGTTATATTTTTATTATTGCAATTAGTGTGTGTTTGTGGTATAATAAACTCAAAGAAATAATCTGACAAGGAGAGCAAATATGGCAAAAATCAAATATGGTATTGTCGGTGTCGGTAACATGGGAAGCGGACATTTGAGAGATTACAAAGAAGGCAGAATTCCCGAAATGGAGCTTGTCGCAGTCTGTGATATTAAACCCGACAGACTTGAATGGTCTCGTGAACAGCTGCCGGCACTTCATTGCTTTGAAAATTCAAGTGATTTATTTAAAAGCGGACTTATTGATGCGGTAATTATCGCAACTCCTCACTACGACCATCCTCCGATGGTTATTGAGGCTCTAAACTGTGGTATTCATGTCCTATGTGAAAAGCCCGCAGGTGTTTACACAAAGGCAGTTCGTGAAATGAATGAGGTTGCCGAAAAGAGCGATAAGACTTTTGCGATAATGTATAATCAGCGTACAAACTGCCTTTATCGCAAGATGCGTGAGATTGTAAAAAGCGGAGAGTATGGTGATATTCGCAGAGTGAACTGGATTATTACTGATTGGTTTAGAACTCAAAGTTATTATAATTCAGGCGGTTGGCGTGCAACCTGGGCAGGCGAAGGTGGCGGCGTATTATTGAACCAATGTCCCCATCAACTTGACTTGTGGCAGTGGATTTGCGGCATGCCTGCAAAAGTCCGCAGTGTCTGTCGTCAGGGTAAATGGCACGACATTGAAGTTGAAGATGATGTTATTATCTATGTTGAATATCCGAACGGTGCGACGGGTACTTTTATTACGACTACCGGTGATTATCCCGGCACAAATCGTCTTGAAGTAACATTAGATCGTGCAAAATTGGTTTGCGAGGACGGAAAACTCAGGATGTTTGAGCTTGACCGCAATATCGATGATGTTATCACCGGTGCACAGGGCGGTTTTGATAAGCCCAAGGGAGAGTGGAAAGAACCTGAACTTGACGGATTAAACGAACAGCATGTTGGAGTTACCAATGCTTTTGCTGCTCATATTCTTCGTGGAGAACCCCTTGTTGCCGAAGGAGTTGAGGGAATCAACGGGCTTACCATTTCCAATGCCGCCTTCCTTTCTTCTTGGTATGACGGAAAAGAGATTGTTCTTCCGATTGATGAAGACCTTTATTACGAAGAACTTAAAAAGCGTATTGCAACCTCCCGTGCAAAAGATAATGTTGTAGAGCAGGTTCAGGCTGATATGAAATCAACTTTTTGAGTTTAATTGTTGAGATATTTTATACAAAATTTTAATATTTATTCAAATTTTGAAAAATGCTTGACTAATGAAAAAAAATAGTGTATAATTAGTTGCAAAATGTCGAAAGGAGAACTAATATGGATTTTGATTTCGAAGGCTTAGCAAGCAATCCCATCATCGCTTGGATAATAGAAGTTATCCAGTTCATCATGCAGGTTTTTAAAGACCAGGGTTAATTAAATAATGAATCCCGTAACCTTTTGGTTGCGGGACTATTTTTTATTTTTCGATGATTATTGTCTTTTCGCCCGGCTCATTGTCAAAAGATATGAGAACGGTTTTTGAAAGCTCATCATAGAGACAAGGAATGTTCTTCCCGTCAATGTTTGCACTATTAAGCTTTTTCGGAACGCGGATACGAATATTGGCTTTTGTTTTCGCACCGTTAATTTTAAGCACGAGCTTATTGTTTGTTTCTTCGAGTGAAAGAATACGAACGGAAGTGCCGACAATATCAAGGTCATTTAACTTTTCGATATTTGCAAGCATAGTGTTTTCGCCGGGTTTAAGCTTTTTGCCGTTTACTATTGCAAAATCGGCGGTATACATATCTGCAAAAATTCCGTCAATAATCAGCGGTTCATCAGAAACGGATTCATCCATAACCGCAGCGATAACATATCTGTCTCTTTCAATATAGAGGTGGTTTTTATACTCTACCTTGCCGACAACTTTTTCGAAAATATCACGAAGAATATCAGCATTCTCTTTTGAATAGCAAAATATGGCAGGATTTTCGTTATAAACCGCGACACTGCCCTTGCCGATATTCTTAATAGTGAGTTTTTCGGAAAGCTCAATGTCGAGCAATTTATAGAGGTGTTCTGCGGGATTTTTATAAATACCCGTCCACCAACTTTTAATATTGTTATACGGGTCAAAACCGTCATCGACAAAAATCAACTTGCCGCCGCTTTGTACCCATTCGCATAAGGTTGCGTTAATATCGGGATAATCGGGTTTTAAATAGGAATAACTTGCAAGCAGAATATCGTAGTCGTCAAGATAATTTGCATATCTTCTTGCGTTGTCAACAAGGACGGGGCGTACCGGAATACCGTATTTAAGAAGCGGTAATGCAAGACCGTAAAAACAGGGGAAGGCGTTGCTTTGCATAAAGGAGAGTAAAAGTTCACGGTCTCCCTTGTTCTTAAAGAGTTTGTTTTTAAAATTGTCAATCAATTCTGCCGTGTCGCTTAAAACAGTTCCGACCGCCTGAGTTCTTTCGGCAGAAAATTCGCTGTCGGGATATTCCCTTTGATAAAGTTGAGCGTCAGCCATCAAAACACCGACACGAAGTCCTTCTTGCTTTACATTTTCAATCGTCCCTAAGGTGTTGAACATATTATTCAGAACGGTCTGATAATCACTTGAAATATATTCCGCATTCGGGTCATCGGATGGGTATTTTCTTGTAAAAACACGATTTGGCCAAGGGCAAACCTCAAATTGATTTATAAGCGGGTGCAGGAGTGAGGCTGTAACCGTTGCAAGATAATTCTTGCGATAATCGTCCCAGTCATATACGGGGTTATCTTCAATCGGGTCGTGCAAAAACCACATTCTTCTTCCCGTTCCCTTGACAAGTTCCTGCATAACGCCGTATTCAAAATATGCCGTTTCGAAAGTGCGTTCTGCTATCTTGCCGTTAAATGCGTTTCGTTCACGGGAAGTGCCTGTCCAAACCTGAGCGATACAACCGTCAATCGCGGGAATATCGGCAAGTTTGCCTTCGGGAGAAACTATACTCCACTGCGTATAATTCAATAAACTATGTGTCGGGATATAAAATCGTATATCTTTGCTCTGACGGGAGGCATAGTTTTTAAGGCGGTATGAAAGAAAATCAATGCAACGGGAATATAGATATTGCTTGAGTTTTGCACATTTATATCTTGCATCAACACTTTCATGGGGAGCAGCCCAGTCCTCACGGTAGTACATTTTGTACTCACGCTTAAAACTTTCTGAATAGCCTGCTCTGTCCCAATATTCCGGCTCTTCAAAATGAATAGCCTCAACACCGAAATCAATAACCGACTTGAATTTTTCGACAAGATAATCAACAAAATCGAGTGTTGGGCACATGTATGGAGTGTCATGTCCGTGCATTATTCGATTGCCGTTTCGGTCGGTCTGTGCGTCATCCCAATGGTCAACGCCATCCCATTCTCCGTATAAATAATCGGTGAAAGCTCCCCATGCAATACCGGTCATAAAATGAACGATATAGCCCTTGTTCTTAAAAACTTGAAGGCGGTCAAAAATGGTTTCGTCCATACGATAGACAAGAACATAATCCACCGCATTGTCGTGGTCGGGTGTCAGCGAGCTTCCGCTTTGATAACCTGTTCGCTCTTCGTTTCGGTTGCGAATAAAAGCCATTGCATTCTCCTTTTGTCAAAATCAGTCTATACCCATGGCATCAACCAGATAATCATGAATAACATCAAGTTTGGGAACTAAAACCATCATACCGTTAATTGTAGCATCGTATGAGCCGTTATCCGGTGGGACACGATAAGTGCCAATCTGAATGCTCGGCAACATTGTTAATGCCCTTGCAGCAAGCAACTGAATTTGTATATTGGACATGTCTGTTGTAAGATACGGTAAAGCTGTATTCAACAGGTCAAGAAGTTCGGTTGCTTTTTGAGTTTTGAGCTTTTTATATACGGCAACAAGGAATTTTCTTTGTCTGCCGGTTCTTTCAAAGTCACTGTCAATCGCACGAATTGATACATAGGTCAAAGCTTGTTTGCCGTTCAAGTGATTTTCTCCGATTTTTAAATATCCGTCACAGCGTTTGTTGATATATTGAGCCTCTGCATCCGTCAATGTAATATCCACACCGTCTATCATATCAACAATAGTCTCAAATGCAGTGAAATCAACCTCAAAACAACCGTCAATATGGATGCCGAAATTCTTTGTAAATGTCTCTTTTACAAGTTCAAAACCGCCGAAAACATAGGCGGCGTTGAGCCTGTTATCGTTATATTCGGGGATTTGAACATAAAGGTCACGCATAAATGAAATCAATACTACTTTCCCCGTCTGCGGGTTTAATGAACACAATATCATAACATCGGAACGTTGACGGGTTTGACCACTTCGCTTGTCCTGACCAAGCAAAATAATATTCAACAGATCATCATCCTCAAGCATATATGCAGCATCTCCCCAGTCAACATAATCAATTTTCTCCCGATTCGGGTCGATATTGGCATCTGTTTCAAAATCTTCGGGTTGCAACACGCTTTGTGTGACCTTGTTAATTTTTGAAGTATAATAAGTGATCGTGCCGATTACTATCGCAAAAAACAGGAACAGCAAAACGAGCATTACGATAATTATTTTCTTCTTTTTTCCCATTTGTTTTGCACCTCAAAAAGTCTCAGTTTTCGATATATATTTCGTCTTTCTTGTGCTTTTGAAAATGTTTGGGCAAAATTTATTTTTGGTCTTTTTCCTCTGAGAACATCAAAAATAAACCGAAATGCGACAAATAGCATTGCAAGCGGAAGTAATAACTTGAATTTCGCAAATTTATATTCGGATTTTGCTTTTTTAGAAAAATGACGACAAAGACGGGTAAAATAGTTTACATCTTCCACGTTGGCTGTTGTGTCGTCAGTGATAAGTTTCGCTGCGTGAAGGCGTGAACGGTCTTTGATTCCGAATGTTCCCGATTCAAATATATCAATCAGCAGCAATTCAAGATAGGCATCATCTGGTTTTTCCGTAAATGAAAAATGTTTCAGGTTTAAGTATTTTTCACATAAAGCGGTCAATGTGACACACCAAGTCCACAAACCGATTTTTACAAGTTTTTCCTTGAAAATATTTATAAACTCTTCTTCCGTAAAATGATTTATAAATACAGCCCAATCGCAGACATGTTTAAGTCCGATTCCGGAATTTATCAGATGTCGGGCAGTGTGAATAAGTATTATTAGTCCGTGGTCAAAATCCGACGGTATATAAAAATCACCGCTTACACAAGAAAAAAGTTGCCGATTTTCTACTATTTTTGAAACCATATCCCGAACATCATCACCGACAGCCCCGTCGGGAATGCCCGCAATGGTAAAGTGCATTTCATAGGTAATATCGTTGTTTATGTACGAAATATGATGTGAGTTCTTTCCTGTTTTTGAAAAGCCTTCTTCTGTTAAGACATGTTTTGCTTTTTTTAGATTTTCAGGTTCAACCAAAAAGTCAATATCGCAAGACACTCTAAGCAGGGGATCATTATAAAATCTCGCGGCAGCATAGCCTTTGATTATGCAATAGGGAATATTGTTACGTGTAAATATCTCATGAAGATGGACATTTGCAAGTTCTAATTTAATATTTTCTTTAATACAAGCAAGATAATGTTGCTCAAATTTTTTTTCATTAAAACAAGGATAAATTATTGAAAAAACACTTTGAAGCATTGCTTCGTTAGCCATTTGGTCACTTAAGGAAATATCGGTTTCATAATTAGAAAACAAGGCTGATGAAAGGCAATCCATCAGCCCGATTTGTGATTCGTTTAACTTTTTCTTCGCCATTTTTGTGTTACAATAAAGGGAATAGTTCCAAGAGCGGCACCAAAAGTATTCAGCATCAAGTCGTCAAATTCACTTACTCCGAGATTGAAAACATATTGAGCGATTTCAACCGTTAAACTGATTAAAAACGCCGTTGAAACAGTGATAATAATAACTTTTATCGGGGAATATTTTTTCTCTATAAGTTCGGGTATGCAGAGACCGAAGGGTATAAATACGAGAGTGTTCAAAAGAGCCAATCTCAGATATTCGAGACTGTATTTCATATCAATCAGGAATTGAAACGGTCTTAATCGTAATATACGTTCTTGTGGTTTATCAATCCGATAAATCAATGCAGCAAAAAAAACGAATATGATGACAAGAATAAGAACGGCTGTATTGAAGAATTTCCATGCTTTTTCATATTTTTTTGAAAACCCCGATACTCTGCATAGAAACCAAAACATCAAGCCACCTAATCCGATCAATACGAAAACATATTTCGGCAGGGCGTATAAATAATGATACATGTATCCAACCATCAGAGATTATTTTTATACCAGTCGATAGCATTTTTAAGACCGGTGGCAAAGTCATATGACGGATCATAGCCTAAAAATTCACGTGCTTTGGATATATCCGCATTACTGTGTTTAATGTCTCCCGCTCTGTCGGGACCGAAATTTGGTTCAATTTGCACATCAAGAGCTTTTGTTATTTCGTAATAAATATCAATTAAGTACTCTCTGCCGCCGTAAGCGATATTAAATGCTTTGCCGTTTGCCCTATCGTCAGCCAGACAGGCCTTAAAATTTGCTTCGATTACATTTTCAATATAAGTGAAATCGCGACTCTGTTTGCCGTCGCCGTTTATTGTCGGTGCAATTCCGTTTAAGAGCAATTTTATAAATTTCGGGATGACTGCGGCATAAGCACCGTCGGGATCTTGCCGTCTGCCGAATACATTAAAATATCTGAGACCAACGGTCGGGAGATTATAGTGCATGGAATACTGTTTTGCCCATTCCTCGTTACAGAGTTTGGTTAGAGCGTAAGGAGAGAGGAGATTGCCTTCAACTCCCTCTTTTTTCGGCAGTGCAGGCTCATCGCCGTAAACGGAAGAAGATGATGCATAAACAAATTTTTTGACTTTATTCTGACGAGCAGCCTCAAGCATATTCAAAGTGCCGTCAATATTATTTTTGCAGTAGAACAACGGCATTTCGATACTTCTCGGAACACTGCCCCAAGCGGCTTGATGCAAGACATAATCCACACCTTCGCAGGCTTTCATGCAGATGTCAAAATCTTTTATATCGCCCTTGATAAACTCATATCTTTCGTTGTCCGCAAACATATCAACATTAGATTGTTTACCGGTCGAAAGGTCATCAAGACAGCGTACTTTACAGCCTAAATTAAGTATAGCCTCGCATAAGTTTGAACCTATAAAACCCGCTCCTCCCGTTACCAGAAAGAGAGAGTTTTCGGGGAAATTTATATTACTATATGACATCAGAGTCTCCAATAAATGAATCCGGCTTTTTCATATTCGGAACGATTTAATATTCCCTTAACATCAATAAGCACAAAAGGTTTTTTGCCGTAAAGTGCTGAAATGTCGGAAATATTAAGTTTCTTAAATTCTTCGTGAGCAACGGCAATAATAACCGCATCCATATTTTCAAGTTCGGAATATTCAACGAAATCAACGCCGTATATTTGTTTTGCTTCCTTTTTATCTGCAACGGGGTCGTAAATAAGCGGGTCAACTCCATATTCATGCAGTTCCGTTACAATATCATATACTTTGCTGTTTCTTGTATCGGGACAATTTTCTTTGAATGTAAAACCGAGCAATGCAATGCGTGCGGTTTTTGCGTTAATATCGGCTTTAATAAGATTCTTAATGCAGTTTTCAGCGACATATTTACCCATACCGTCATTGATTCTTCTGCCGGATAAAATAACCTGACTGTGATAGCCGAGCATTTCAGCTTTGTATGTAAGATAATACGGGTCAACACCGATGCAGTGTCCGCCGACCAGTCCGGGATAGAATTTGAGGAAGTTCCACTTTGTGCCGGCAGCCTCCAAGACTGATTTAGTATCAATTCCCATCTTGTTAAAGATAATCGACAGTTCATTCATAAACGCAATATTTATATCACGCTGGCTGTTTTCAATAACCTTAGCCGCTTCGGCAACTTTGATTGTGGGCGCACGATGAACACCGACTTCTACTACAAGTTCGTATGTTTTTGCAATTTCATCAAGAGTGTTTTCATCCTGACCGGATACGATTTTGATAATATTTTCAAGTCTGTGAACTTTATCGCCGGGATTGATTCTTTCGGGAGAATAGCCTACAAAAAAATCTTTTCCGCAAACAAGACCAGATTCTTTTTCAAGAATTGGGACGCAAATTTCCTCTGTAACGCCGGGATATACCGTTGATTCGAAAACGATAATACTGCCTTTTGTAAGATTTTTGCCGACTGTTCTGCTTGCACTTTCAACGGGGAAGAGGTTGGGTGTGCGGTCAGCATTAACCGGTGTCGGAACTGCGACAATGTGAAATTTCGCCTTTTTTAAGTCGGTTTCATTAGCTGTGAAAAATATGCTTGTTTCTTTTACTGCATCGTCGCCGACTTCATTTGTCGGGTCTTTGCCGTTTTTGTATAATTCAATTTTACTTTCGTTAATGTCAAAACCGATAACATCAACTTTCTTTGCGAAAGCAACTGCCAAGGGAAGACCGACATAGCCTAAACCTACTATAGAAAGTTTTTCTTCACGGCTTAAGAGATTTGCATATAAGCTCATATGTTGTTTTCTCCGTATCTATTCGTTAATTTCCTTTAATCCTGCGGCGAGACCTGCGAGGGACTGAATTTCTGACGGGATGATAATTTTTGTGGATTTTCCGTCCGCGACTTTTTCCATCGCCTCAAAGCTCTTTAATGTTAAGACAGCTTTATTCGGGTCGGCTTCTTTTAATGCACGAATACCGTCGGCAATAGCTTGTTGAACTTTGACAATCGCTGCGGCTTCACCTTCAGCCTCACGGATTTTAGCTTCTTTTACGGCTTCAGCACGCAAAATAGCAGCCTGCTTTTCAGCCTCTGCATCAAGAATCATTGCATCTTTTTCACCTTCAGCGATAAGGACTTTGCTTGCTTTTTCACCTTCGGCACGCAAAATGGATTCTCGTCTTTCACGCTCCGCTTTCATCTGTTTTTCCATCGCGGATTGAATTTCGTGCGGAGGTAAAATATTCTTAAGCTCAACACGATTAACTTTAATTCCCCACGGGTCGGTTGCTTCGTCCAAAATAACACGAATATTGGAATTTATCGTGTCTCGTGAAGTGAGAGTATGGTCTAAATCAAGTTCACCGATGATATTTCTTAACGTGGTAGCCGTTAAGTTTTCGATAGCGGCAATCGGATTTTCAACACCATAAGTGTAGAGTTTCGGGTCAGTTATAAGATAATACACAACGGTATCAATCTGCATTGTAACATTATCCCTTGTGATAACAGGTTGCGGTGGGAAATCTGCGACTTTTTCTTTGAGAGAAACTTTTTTCGCAATGCGTTCAATAAAGGGAATTTTTATATGAAGACCGGTTTCCCAAGTGGTTGAATATGCACCGAGACGCTCGATAACATATGCCTTTGATTGCGGAACAATTTGAATGTTTGCAATGACGATAACTAAAATTAAGAATACAAGTATTCCTAAAATTACAAGTAAAGGCTCCATAATATATCCTCCGTTAATTATAATATTTCAATTCCTGCGTTAAAACAGTAATCTCCTTAAGTAAGTTCTCCGTTTGTTTTTCGTTTGTTTCTGTAAGGTTGGATATTTCAAGTGCCAAGGTGTCAAGTTTTAAGATAAGATTTTCGTTCATGGCGATTGAATTTTTGATATATTCAATATTATTGTTATATAACTCAATTTGTTTTTCCTGAATATCATCGGGGATATTGTCGTTTTTATAGTTGCTTAATCTTGAATATTCGTCATCGTCAAACATCTGTATCCGAGATGCTATATTTTTCATATTTTCAAAAGCCGTCTGCGAGGCGGCATTGAGGATTTCCTGATACCTATTGTTTGACATGCTGCCCTGTGAGAATTTTGAATTGACCGCAAGCAAGGCTCTGTCGGTGCTTTTCTCAATTCGTCCTATCTGATCGCAGGTAGTTTTTGACATTTCGGCAAAATATTTTGAGCGAAAATATTCTTTTAATACATTTTCAACCTGATTTTTGTCAAGAAGTTGAGCATGCAGAACTTTTTTCGGTTCTTTGAGTAAAGCATAATTTCCGCCCAACAAACCTCCCGCAAGCCCTAAACCGATAAGAATTGAAAAACCTGCACGAAGAATACTGTCATCAGTCGGACGAAGTCCTAAAAAACCGTTGCTGTATGTAAGAATCGCAGCGATTATTATTCCGATATTAAGCAAAAGTATCTTCAAAAAATTTTTCATTTTCGCTCTCATTTGTGTAATGATTTATTACTTTTATTATAACACACAGCACCCTGATTGTCAATAAATTTTAATATAAATCCCACAATAAACAAAACCGAGAACAGCAATGTTCTCGGGTGAGTTTTATTTGGTTTTTTTAGGATTATCCGAAAAGGATAATATCAAGAATATGAGAGCAGCTATTGCCAATAGCCAATATTCCAAAGTAATCGCAAAGAGAATGTACTGGGTTGTCAAAACCAATGCACAGACAATCTTGTCAGTCACTTTTTTGCTTTTGCTTGATAATACATTGACGATGATGTATAAAATTGAAAGCACTGCTCCGCCGAGCAAATAAAATATCATTTGTGCAATATCAAAAAAACCGAATTCTTTAATCCCGACGGGAATAACCGTAAGCACAGCCGTTATAACAAGTGCGATAATTTCCAGAATTTTGATAACTCCGACTTTTTTATACTTTAGTGCCTTAGCAAAAAATATAAAATATACAATTAAGTTTATTGCGGAAAAAACCGCACCGAAAATATTTATCCATCCGAAATTCATCGTTTTCACTCCAAAAGTTTAAGTTTTAGTTCAAACGATGAACATAAGAACTTGTTTGAACTTAAAATTTCTGTTTTTTTGTGTTTGATATTATGCTTTAATAACATACTCGCCGGCTTTTAATGTAAATACATATTTCCCGTCAATGAGTTCTGCATCCTTTTTTCTGCCGTTTAACGTACATTTGTCTAAAACGGCGGGGACAGAAACTTTTGTTTCAACGGGAGTGGTGAGTTTATATTCAAAGCCGTTTTCAAGAGCATTCCACTCGGATTTTATCAAGCCTTCACGGGATTTGTATTCTGCTTTGGCGTAAGTTATCTTTTCACGACCTTCGGGAATTTCTTCTCTCATATCGGGACGGGGATCGAAAATCAAGGTCTTGAAGCCCGGATTTTCAATGTCGGGACTAATTCCGCACATATATGAGAACATCCATTCCGCAATACAGCCGTAAGCATAGTGGTTAAAGGAGTTCATGCCGACATCGCCGAAACCCTTTTCGATAGTGTAGGAATTCCAGCGTTCCCATATTGTCGTCGCACCTTGATCCACTGAATAAAGCCACGACGGATCATTTCTGCAAAGAAGAAGATTATAAGCGACATCGTCACGATTGTGTTTTGACAATGCGGTGTTGAGCATGCTTGTACCGATAAAGCCCGACGATAAAGTATAGTCATTATCGGCAAGTTTTTGAATAAGAAAATCAAGAGCAATTTTGGTTTGTTTTTCATCAAGCAAGCCAAAACCCAATGCTAAAGCATTTGCCGTCTGTGTCTTTTGAGTTATTTTATCTTCCTCGATATATTTGTCCGCAAAATTCTTGCGAACACGAGCATATTCGTTTTCATAATATTTTGCACGCTCGGTCTTCCCTAAAACCTCACTCATAAACTTAATGAGTTTCAAGTCATAGAGATAATAGCAGAAAGTCAGATAATCTTTTTCGGTCTGTTCATAAGCAAGCCAATCGCCGTAATTATTGTGTTGTCCTTCGGGTTTTCTTGCCTTGATTGTCGCCATATATTCTTCCATTGAAGCATAATGTTCTTCGAGAATTTCAACGGAATTATACATTTTGTAAAGGACATAGGGCACGATTATTCCCGCATCTCCCCAACCGGTATTGTTGACATTATCAGGATTTTTGAACACATTGGGAATGACATCGCCGTAACCGCCGTCAAGTTCCTGACTGTCGCGAGCATCGTGAAGCCACTTACGCATAAAGTCTTCAATATCGCAAAGATATGCACCGGTACAGGCAAAAACCTGAGTGTCGCCCGACCAGCCCAAGCGTTCATCTCTCTGCGGACAGTCGGTGGGAACGGATAAATAATTGCCTCTTGCACCCCAGAGAATATTAGAAAACAACTTGTTGACGGACTCGTTACTGCATTCAAATGTACCTATCTCTTCGTTTTTATTGCCGATAACTTCCGCCTCGACACAGTTTATCTCGACATCGTTATCGCATTCGATTTCCACATATCTGAAACCGAAAAAGGTGTGATAGGGAGCAAAGTCGAGGGTTTCGCCATCGGAAATAATTTCCACACGAGCAGCGGCGGAACGATAGTTTTCGATATATGCGGAGCCTTTTGCGTAATCGTTTCCGCGACTTTTTTCTCCGCTGTCGTTAAGCATTTCGGCATGACGGATTATGAGTTTTGCACCAACGGGAGCCTTGAAATTGATATGAATTCTGCCGACCAAATTTTGCTCAAAATCGAGAAGCATAACATTGTTTTTCTTTAATTCAAGTCTTTCACAGTTCTTGCCCGATTTTTCATATACCGTGTTAATTTCACCGAAAGTGGTTTCGTTTTCGGTTATACCGTCATATACAACGACTTTTTTTGCCGGCAATACCATTTTAACGGCGATATACGGCAAAGCGGCAGGTAAGACTTTGCAGTCAACGGAAGTATTTTTCGGTTTGTCCCATTTTACGTCATCAAAGTTTTTACGTGCATCGTAAAGCACACCGTCATAGATTGAGGCGTTGCGATATGCTCCGCCAAGTCCCGCTTCCCAAAATTCGTCGGTTACGTACAAATCGTCGTTAATTTTTATCTCGGCGACAAAAGCATTCGGTAAAAATCCGAATTTACCAAATGAAATACGACCGGAATACCAGCCGAGAGAGACTTCGGCAATGATTGTATTTTTACCGACTTTCAGGTAGTCCTTAATGTCGTAATCAAAGCCGTAAACGGTTTTGCGATAGTCGGTAAAGCCGGGTTTTAGTTCGTCCGCACCGACTCGCTGACCGTTGACATAAATCTCGAATATACCGAGAGCAGTACAGGAAATAACGGCTGTTTCAATATCTTCTTCGATATTGATTATCTTGCGGAAACAGGGTATTCCACCCTTGTCGGCTAAAGTCCACGAACGGGAATTGAATTTGCTTGTTCTCCACGGAACTTCGGTTTCTGTCTTTTGTTCCGGACAAATAATGAAATTGGCTCTTTCTAACATGATTTCCTCCATACAAATTTAATTTTCGGAATTTAAAAATACTTCTTCTAAACTTTCATCTCCCTTTACTTCTTCCACTGTACCGCTTTTTATAAGTTTTCCTTCGCGGATAATTGCCACTTTGTCGCAGAGTTTTTCTGCCACTTCCAAAATATGGGTGGAAAAGAATATTGCTCCGCCTTTGTCACACGTTTCACGCATCAATTGCTTTAATATATGTGCCGCTTTCGGGTCAAGACCGACAAGCGGTTCGTCCATTATTATCAGTTTCGGCTCGTGAATCCAAGCGGAAATAATTGCAAGTTTTTGTTTCATGCCATGTGAATAAGACGAAATAATATCACCTAAATTGCCGTATATTTCAAATTTTTCAGCGTAATTTTTTATTCTTTCGCTGCGTGTTTTACTGTCAATCTTAAACACATCGGCAATGAAATTCAGATATTGCATGCCTGTCAGAAATTCATATAAATCGGGATTGTCGGGGATATATGCAAGAATTTCTTTGCACTTAATCGGTTCGTCTTTTATTGAAATACCATTGATGAAAATCTCGCCGGAATCAAAATTCAAGATACCGACACTTGCTTTTAACGTGGTGGTTTTTCCCGCACCGTTATGCCCGATAAAACCGTAAATTTCGCCTTTTTGAATATGCAAAGACAAGTTATCTACGGCAAGTTTTTCGCCGTAAGTTTTTGTTAAATTCTCAATTTTTAACATTTATTTTCTTGTTCTGAATCTTATGATTCGCCTTTCTTTTAGCCGTTATTTTCCGTCTGTTCGGTAATTTGTGTTTCCTGCTTGATAAAATGTAAATTCAGGTCAACGACCGTGGATATTCCCGCAACGTCCCCTTCAAATGAATATTGCCACATGTTAAGTGCATAGTGGAGTTTCGGATATGCTCCCGGCTCGCCGTGCCAGATAAAATATTGCTTGAGCATACTTAAGTCATAGACATCATAGGCAAGCGATTGATAAAAATACACGCCGGGAGTTTGGTCATATTGTTTTATCCTTTCGCAAAATGCAACGGCACAGTTATTAACCGTTTCTTTGGAAATATTGTTTGTCCGAGCCTCCTCGTTTGCTACGTGTTCCCAGTCGAAAAATATCGGCATTTGCAGAGTATAGCCATTAAGTTCGTGAATGCAATAGTCGGCTTCATATATTGCTTCGGTGATATTTATCGCCTGCGAGAAGAAATATACACCGACATCCAGCCCGTTTGCCTGAGCCTCTTGAATATTTTCGTGGAATTTTGAATCGGTTTTTATTGTTCCCGCTTCTCCCCAACCCCGAAATCCGAGACGAAGAATTACAAACTCAATTCCGTCTGACTTTACGGCAGTCCAGTCAACGTCCCCCTGAAATTCGGAGACATCAATACCGCGTCTTGCGATATAATTCTCATCTCCCGAATATGACAAAAATTTGCCGTCACTTACAAAGAGTTCGGGTTTATAGGGATTTTTATCAACGTCATCATAGACGGGAGCAAGCACGGTTCCGTGTGCTCCGTCAACCATTGTATAATCCATCTTCGTTGTGGTTTCATTTGTTTCGGGCTCTGTGTTGTTTGTACACGAGCATAGAACTATAATTAAAACGAGAAGTAAAGCAGTTAATTTTTTCATAATCACTCCGAATTATCTATTTTATTATATGTCAGTATACCACATATTTTTCATTATTTCAATATTATATCTTGAATTTTCACAAAAATATGATATAATAACGGTATGAATATAAAGAATGTTATTATAGGGGATTATGCGGTACTTGCTCCGATGGCGGGAGTTGCCGACCGAGCATTTCGTGAACTTTGTATGAGTTACGGTGCAGGCTACTGTGTCGGCGAAATGGTTTCGGCAAAAGGCGTTACTATGGGAGACCGAAAATCAAGCGATTTGATGCGGTTAAGTGTTCATGAGCGACCTGCCGCAATTCAAATATTCGGAGCAAATCCCGATGTGATGAAAGAGGCTTGCCTTGAAGCACTCAAGTTTGAACCGGATATTATCGACATCAATATGGGTTGTCCCGCCCCGAAAATCATCAAAGGCGGTGCGGGTGCGGCTTTGGCGAAAAACCCCAACCTTGCCGGTGAAATTGTCAAAGCTGTCGTCGAGGTGTCAACGGTTCCGGTTACGGTCAAGATAAGAAAAGGCTGGGACAATGACAGTATAAATGCCGTCCGGATGGCTCAGATTGCCGAATATAACGGTGCGGCAGCCGTTACTGTTCACGGAAGAACGCGAGAGCAGATGTATGCTCCGCCGGTGGACTATGACATTATCGCAAAGGTGAAAAAAGCCGTAAACATTCCCGTTATCGGAAACGGTGATGTTATTGACGGTAAGTCGGCAAAACTACTCTATGAAACAACCGGTTGTGATATGATAATGGTCGGCAGAGGTGCTTTGGGCAGACCTTGGGTATTTTCGCATATAAACGAATATCTTAAAAACGGTATTGTTCTTGATGAACCCGAAATTGAAGAAAAAATGGCGGTAATGCTTAAACATATTGAACGAATTTGCGAATATAAGGGCGAAAGTATCGGAATAAAAGAAGCACGAAAACACGCCGTCTGGTACACAAAAGGTATTCCGAATTCCGCAATGTTGAGAAATAAAATGTCGCTTGTTTCAAGCATGGAAGAATTAAAACTTCTTGCCGAAACGGTGATATTGCTAAATAAATCGAAAGAGAGAACAGAATGAAAGTTACTATTGCTTACAGAATTTTAGCACTGCTTTTAAGCCTTTGGGCGACATGGGGGATAGGTGTAACCACCCCGCCGTCAACCGAAGATCCGATTGTTCTTGACAAGACCTCGGAACTTAATTTTATTCTTTGGGCTGATCCGCAGATTGCAAATTATAAACTTGCACGCGCTCAGAATACCGACCTTGCCTGTCAGGATGTTGTCAATTCCGGAAATTATTACGATGCGGTTGTTGTTGCGGGAGATATTACCGAAAACGGTCTGCAAGCCGAATATACCTGTGTCGGTACCTATCTTCAAAACATAGATACGGGTGTTTATCTAATGGCGACGGGCAATCACGACATTCGTCTTAGAGCTTATTCTCAGGCATCAAAGCGTTTTATTCGTTTCTCAAATGACTTAAATGAAGCGGGAAAAGCAGGTCTTGTTATTGAACAATTCAATTATTCTTATGAGATAAACGGCTACAAGTTCATTGTTATGGGCAGCGATAAAAGAAGGTTTGAAGAGGCTTGGTTCAGCGATGAAACGCTTGCTTGGCTTGACAAAGAAATCGCCTCGGTTGACGGCAAGCCCGTATTTGTAATCAATCATCAGTCTCTTAAGGATACACACGGACTTCCTGATACTTGGGGAAGCAGTGATAATGTAAGAGGCAGTGTCGGAGATCAGTCCGATATTCTCTTTGACATTATGAATAAATACGAAAATGTAATGTTTGTAACCGGTCATCTTCACACCGCTTTCGGCGATAATCTTTATGAAAAGAAAGAAAATGTCCACCTTGTAAATGTTCCTTCTTTGGGTATTGTATGTAAGGACGGTTTTTATAATGAAGCGGGAACGGGCTTTGTGGTGAGTGTATTTGATGATAAGGTTATTTTTAAGGCTCGTGATTTTGCCAAGGGTGTATATGTTCCCGACGGCGATATTGTAATTAAATTCTGATTTGATGATAAAACTCGCTTTATTTGATTTTGACGGAACGATAATTGATTCGGCAGAGGGCATTGTTGACAGCGTTTTATATGCTCTTTCCAAGATAGGAATTGTCGAAACCGACAGAGAAAAATTGCTGTCTTTTATCGGTCCGCCGCTTTTTAAGTCGTTCAAAAAACACTACAATGCAGACGACGATACGGCTCATCGTTTGGTCGCTTTATATCGTGAATTTTATGCTCCGACGGGATACAAGCGTTGTTCGGTTTATGACGGCATTCCCGAACTTCTTGCAAAATATAAAGACAAGGGGATTATCAACGCCGTTGCATCTGCAAAGCCTGAAATATATGTCAAAGAAATTATCAAAGAAAAAGGGCTTGACCGTCTTTTTGATATTGCAAAAGGTATATCTCTTAAATATACAAGTTCAGATAAAATTCCTGTTTTACAAGCGGCGATTGATGAGTCGGGAATAACTGATAAAGACGAAATTATAATGATAGGCGACAGAAAATTTGATATTGAAGCCGCACGAAAACTCGGAATAAAATCAATCGGAGTTACCTATGGTTTCGGAACAAGAGATGAACTTGAAGAAGCAAAAGCGGATATAATAGTTGACACGGTTGAAGAATTGAGTGGATTGAAATTATGTTGATTAAAAATGCAAGAATAGTTACTTACGACAAGGTTATAAGCGGTGATATTCTTATTAAAAACAAAAAAATCGCCGAGATTGGCGAAGATTTAACGGCAGACTGCGAAACGATTGACGCCTGCCAAAACTATGTCATTCCCGGTTTTGTTGACATCCATGTTCACGGCGGCGGCGGATATTCGGCAATGGGACCTACTCCCGAAGATATTGTTAATATGGCAAATGCTCACGCAAAACACGGCACACTTGCAATTATGCCGACAACCTTAACTGCCCCCACCGAACAACTTTTAACGGCAATAAACGCTGTTTCGCAGGCTAAAAACCTTGATTGTGATGCTGAGATTTTGGGAATACACTTGGAAGGTCCTTTCATCTCTCCCGAAAAAAAAGGAGCACAGAGCGAGGATGATATAAAACTTCCAACAAAAGAGAATGTTGAGGTTTTGCTAAATGCGTCCGCTGACATTTGCATTATGGGTATTGCTCCCGAAATTGAGGGTGCTTTTGAACTTGCAAAACTTCTTAAGGGAAAGAATATCGTTGCAAGCATGGCTCATACTGACGCAACTTATGAAACCGCAACAGAAGCCTTAAATCACGGCTTTTCGGATATTACTCATATTTATAACGGAATGACAAGCCTTCACAAAGAGGGAATGTTTCGTGTTGCGGGAGTTGCTGAGGCGGGAATAGTCGGCGATTGTACGGCTCAGATGATTGGCGACCTTCGTCATCTTCCTGAGGGAATTGTAAAAATAATCTATCGTGCCAAGGGTGCGGATATGTGTTATTGCATTACCGACGGACTTGAATTTTCCGCGATGGACTTGTCTGAAAACACCGAGGTTATGCAGAAAAACGGTCAGGCAGCGAAGATTTATAACGGAGTAATGGTTTTGGCTGATATGTCTTGTCTTGCCGGCTCCGTTGTAACAATGCACGATTGTTTTAAGAATATGCTTAAGATTGGTATTACGATTGTTGATGCGGTGAAAATGTGTTCAACCACGCCCGCAAGAGTTGCGGGTTTCGGCGACAGGCTCGGACAAATAAAGCCCGACTTTGACGCCGGACTTTTGATTTTGGACAACGATTATAATATTTCAAAAATAATCATCTGATGCCTTCGGGCATCTTATTTTTTTAACCTCTTCCCGTCAGAGAAAGCATTGCCGACAACGGTACCCAAGCCGATATATTTGTTGTTTACGGGATCAAAAGTGATGGGCTTTAATTTTGACGGATCGATTTTCCCGTCGGTCAGAACTTCCTCATCGGCGGCAACATTGACTATCTCGCCGACCATATAGCCGCTGTTCTCGTCATAACTTAAAAGTTTACATTCTAAAACCATCGGAAATTCATCAATAACGGGAGCATTGACAAACTCAGATTTTGTTGTGTGTAAGCCTGCAACTTCAAGTTTATTCGGCACTTTATTGCCCGATTCAACGCCGAGATAATCCGCCTCAACGACATGTTTTTCATCGGCAATAGATACGCAAAAAGCACCGCTTTGTCTTATATTTTTCGTGGTTTTATGACCTGCACTTATACAAATTCCGACTTCGTTTTCGTCGTGCATTCCGCCCCAAGCCGCGTTCATGGCACAAGGAACACCATTTTCATCGTAAGCGGACACGATAAGCACCGGCATCGGATATAAAGTTGACTGTTTTCCGAAATTCTTTTTCATATTATACCATCCTTTCCGGAACAACTATATTATCAAATTCTTCGGGAGAAATGAGTTTGAGTTTATTTGCGGCTGTCTTTAACGATAAGCCGTTTTCATGTGCATATTTCGCAATTTTTGCAGCGTTTTCATATCCTATAATGGGAGAAAGTGCGGTAACTGTCATCAATGAATTTTCAAGATATTCGGCAATTTTTTCACGATTCGGGCTAATCCCGACAACACAGTTATCGGCAAATGAAATAACCGCTTCGCTTAAAAGACGTACTGACTGCAGAAAATTATAGATTATAACGGGGCAATAGACATTTAGTTCAAAATTCCCCTGCGATGCCGCGACGGTTATTGCGGTATCATTTCCCATAACCTGCACCGCCACCATTGTCAGGGCTTCGCTCTGTGTCGGGTTGACTTTTCCGGGCATTATTGATGAACCCGGCTCGTTTTCGGGGATGTTAAGTTCCCCTAAACCTGCACGAGGACCGGACGCAAGGAAACGAATATCATTTGCAATTTTCATCAAATCGCAAGCCGTTGCTTTTATCGCCGCGTGAGTATTCACAAGTTCGGATTTTGATGTCAAGGCGTGATATTTGTTTTGCGATGTCCGAAATTCCGTGTTTGTTATTTCGGATATTTTTTCGGCAACTAAAACATCAAAGTCTTGCGGAGCATTTAAGCCCGTGCCCACCGCCGTTCCGCCTAAGGCAAGTTCGGACAATGGCTGTAATGCGGAATTTAACAGTTCGACATCTCGCTCTAAACTATATCTCCAACCGCTTATTTCCTGCGACAATTTTATCGGAACGGCATCCTGCAAATGTGTTCGCCCGACTTTTATTATATCGGAATATTTTTCTTCAAGAATCATAAATTGTTTTATCAAATATTCAAGTGCGGGAATTAACTTGTTTTTGACGGATAAAACGGCGGCAATTGAGGAGGCGGCAGGGAAGGTGTCGTTTGAACTTTGGCTCATGTTCACATCATCATTCGGATGTAGAATTTTCTCCCCGAAAATCTCGTTTCCACGATTTGCAATAACCTCATTTGCATTCATGTTCGTCTGTGTGCCGCTGCCCGTTTGCCAGACGACAAGCGGAAAATGCTCGTTTAGTTTCCCTGAAACTATCTCATCGCAGACATCAGAGATTACTTTTGTCTTTTCGTCGGTCATCTTGTTTGGCTTTAACTGATTATTTGCCAACGCAGCCGCTTTTTTGAGTATTCCGAAAGATAAAATCACATCAATCGGCATAGTTTCAATACCTACACCGATTTTGAAATTGGTTATGCTTCTTTGAGTTTGGGCACCCCAATATTTATCAGAGGGGACTTTTACCTCCCCCATGGTGTCGTGTTCGATTCTGAAAGCCATTCTATGCAACATCCAATTCTACTGTCGTGTCATATTTAGTACACCACGTTCCCGACGAGAAATGTCTGGCACGAAGAAGGACTTCGTTTTCATATACTTCAACCACGAAACCGCAGGTGTTTGTGCTGACACCTCTTCCTGCACCGATATACTGATAGCAGGGGATATTTACAAGCGTGATTTTGTTCCCCGCATTGTTCTCAAGGTATTCAACGGAAGTATATTTTGCCCTTTCCTTTTCTGCATCAACGGAAAAACCTGCATGAAGGTGTCCGCTGAAATAGAAAACGTTATTATAATTCTTAATTATTTCAAGCACGGCATCACTCTGTTCACCGATACCTCCCGTTTCAATGGGATCTTCTTTATTAAAGCCCCATATGTAAGGTAAACCGTGAGTTTCGTTTATCGGCTGATGTAAGAATATGAATATCGGCTTACCCTCAACATAAAGTTCTTCCATCTTGGCACTAAACCAATTTAACTGGGTGTCGCTGATATAAGCGTCAACGCCGTCATCTTCGCTGCCTAAAATAATTGCGGGATATTCGCCGATAGTCGTGCTGTAATACATTTCGGTAATTTCCATACCGGTAACATCCTTGACATATTTGATAAATGTCGGCTTTACTCCGTCAACGGGATTTTCAAAATCATCACGATTTGGTCCCCAAGTGTCGTGATTTCCCGCTGTTAATATAACCTTGTCGGCAGGGTCATATCCGTCAAAGGCAAGCACCAAATTGTCCCAATGTTCATAATATCCGAGCTCGGTAATGTCGCCGTTAATGACAAGAGCATCAAGGCGGGAGGCGGCTTCCTGCATATCAATAAGCCCTAACTGGAGCATGCCCACACGTGAAGATGATTCGGTAAGATGAGTGTCGGCAATTGCGGCGAAACTTGCAAGACAGTTTTCATTTTTGTCTCCAATTACTCCCTGTTTATCGCCTGTCAGCGGAGAGAAAATAACGGACATTGACATAATGGCGACGAGGAAAAACCTCATTATTTTCACAAAAAAACTAAGCATATTTAACTCCTATTCTTGATTGTACCATATTGTAGTATCGTGAAGTTTAAGCCAGACTTCTTCATTTTCCGTATAGTAATTTAATGTTCCGACAATGGTTATGAAAGTGCCGATTGCGGGATAGTCCTCGGGATATGAATATTCGTCCCCCAAATCAAATTCCAGACCTACGGGACAACAAATTGCAGCATCGTTTACCAGACAAAGAAAATATCGGTTTCCCATATCTTCAAAGACATAAAATATCCCCGACATTCTTACCGTCTGACCTGAAAGACTGTCGTATTCATATTGCATATTCGCAAGCGATGAATAAGTCATCGTCAAGTTCATTGCCGATAAATCAATATCAACGGGAATATCGTAAATACTTGTCGTTGTTTCAACAGTGGTATTTTCAGTTGACTTTGCAACTTCGGAAACTGTTGTCGTTTCGTGTTCTTGATTGTTTTCACAAGAAGTGAATATTAAAATCAGAAAAATTACGACCAGCGTTTTTGATATATTCCTATGCATCGGTTACGGATTTAATCCAGTCAAGAGTATCTGCAAAAACTTTTTTATAGTTAATCTCATTAAGTATTTCGTGACGACAATCGGGGTAAATTTTTGAATCTACTTGATGACCGGTTGCTTTTAATTCGTCAACAACGGTCATTACGCCTTTGCCGTATGCACCGACGGGATCTTCTTCTCCTGCGATAAGGAACAAGGGCAGGTTAGCGGGAATTTTAGCATACCAATCTTTTGCGGAAACTTCCTGAAGCAGTCGGAACATATCGCGATAGCCCTTTGCGGTAAACAAAAATCCGCAGTACGGGTCGGCGATGTACTCATCAACGATGGTTGCATCACGGGTAAGCCAATCATATGTTGTTTTCGGATTTTGAATTTTCTTGCAATATGTGCCGAAAGCCATTTTGTCAATGAATTTTGAGCGATAAAATGAGCCCTTGGCTTTTGCAATTGCGGAGGCGATAAGTTCACCTATTTTCGCTGCGGGGTTTGGTCCTGCCGTTCCGCAGAATATAGCGGCGGAAATTGTGTCGGGATATTTCGTGCAATAACTTCTTGCGACAAACGAACCCATGCTGTGACCGAACAAAACGACGGGAAGGTCGGGGAATTCTGCATGTGCAATCTTGTTTAACTCATGAATGTCATCGACAAAAACTTTTTGTCCGTTCTCCTCGCCGAAATATCCGAGTTTTTCATCATTTTCAACGCTTGCCCCGTGTCCGATATGGTCGTGAAGATAGACAGCGTAGCCGTTGTCCGACAAATATTTTGCGAATTTGTCATATCTTTCAATATGTTCCGCCATGCCGTGTGTTATTTGAACAATTCCGACGGGATTTTCGGGAGCATAGCATTTTGCGTTAATATCCCAAAGACCGCTTGTGGATTTGAAGTTGAGAGTTTTAATTTCTGCTGACATAATACCACATCCTTTTGTATATTTTTCTAATTATACTATAACACAATTTGTGTATTTCGTCAAGAATAAATATTGTATTTTTCTCAAAATAAGACTTGACAAACGGGGAAGAATATGATATAGTAATTAGGCTATTTACGGTGACATAGCCAAGTGGTAAGGCAGAGGTCTGCAAAACCTCTATTCCCCGGTTCAAATCCGGGTGTCACCTCCATGCGGATGTAGCTCATCTGGTAGAGCGCGACCTTGCCAAGGTCGAGGTAGCGGGTTCGAGCCCCGTCATCCGCTCCAAAACAAATAAAGGGAAGCAATTGAAGTTCCCTTTTTTGTTTTTTGTCAATATAGCACAAGGGAGTCGAAAAGGACGGTTGCGAAAGAAGCGAGCAAAGCCGACAGTCCTGTGGACTGTCGGGTAGTCCGTGGGCGTGTCGCAAGCGGCAGCGAAGCGAGCGAGCCCCGTCATCCGTTCCAAAGAGAAAAAGGGACGCAACTGAAGCTCCCTTTTTGTTTTTTTGCAGAAGAAAGGTATTTATGCTAATTAAAAACTATTTTAGGAGGAAAACTTAAAATCAGATAGAGTGTGACTTTGACCATAATGCAAATGCCTATTCTGGAATTCAAAAATTAATAGATTGTTGGGTTGAAGATGATATTTGTACTTTCTATAAAGGAATCAAAGTTATTAAGTGAAGATATTAATATTTCTATTTAAGATATAGGTTTCAAAAAAATGTATTTTACCAAAAATTGAAAATCAGATTAATTCATTAAAAATTGTACAAGTTTTTGAAAAAAACTTGACACTAAAGCGACTTGATTTTACCTTTATATTTGTTTATATATTCTTTGTTAATTGCATCACCGTCGTCAATGTTGCTGCTTGAAAAAACTTCGGGAACAAAGCCGTCGGTGAGCATTTTTTCTATACACCCTGCGACAGCGGCATTCAGAATTGCGGCTCCTGCACTCGTTGAAGTCGGAGCAACTTTTCTTTCGATTTCTTCAAAATATACACTTGCATCTCCGACACAGCCCATATTGTCAAGCACAATATCCGCAAATTCGTAAAGTTTTTTCCCGCTTGGATGACGGGAGTCTATAGATTTTGAATGATTAAGGTTTGTAAGTGTTATTACTTTTAGACCTTTTTCTTTTGCAATCTGAGCCATATCGACACAGACGCCGTTTCTGCCTGAATTGGAGATTATTACTATTGCGTCTCCCGACTTCATGGAATAACTGTCAAAAAGTATCTGAGCATAGCCTTCAAGCCTTTCCATCTGAGTACTTTGTGCAGCAGATTCGTGAAGCATAAGTGCGGTTTCAAGTACGGGATGAATATTAACAAGTCCGCCTGCACGGTAAAATAGTTCTTCTGCAAGCATATGAGAATGTCCCGTTCCGAAAAGAAAAATATTGTTACCGTTTTCAAGTGTTGAGGCAAATGTTTCTGCACACTCCTCGATAGCACCAAGTTGATTTATTTTTATTTCTTCAATAATCTTGCTGAGATTGTTGAGATATTCGAGAGGTTTTTTCATGGCTACCCTCCGTTTTGGTTTGATTTATAGGTTTTGATTGCGGCAAAAACAGCTCCGTATTCAGGCGGATGTTCAAGCAGACCGATTTGTGTTTTCGGAAATTTGTTTTTTATATGTGATGTAAATTCTTCTCTGAATTCAATACTGTTTTGCATAATTCCTCCCCACAGACCGAGTGGTGTGCCTTTGGGCATTTGATTCAGAAGAGCAGTTACGGTATCTGCAAGTTTTTTGGCATGATATTTCAAAATATTGATTGCGACATCATCACCCGATTTGACCTGTTCAAGGAAAATCGGAGCAAACTTTGCAATTTCGCTTCGGGGAAGGGGGGGATTATAGAAAATATCAATAATATCTTGCATATCCGTGATTTTATAATAATCCAAAACGGCTTGGGTAAGTGCTGTCTTCTGTCCGCTGCCTTCATGTGAACATATCGCCGCCTTGATTGCATCGAGAGCCATTGCATAACCCGAACCCTCATCACCGAGGAGATAACCCCATCCTCCGGTATGTATTATTGAACCGTCAGGAAGTCTTCCGCAAGCCATCGAGCCCGTACCGCTTATGACCATTGCCGCAGATCCGTTGCAATTCATCGCTTCAAGTGCAATGAAAACATCGCTGTCCATAGTAATGTCGGGACAGTTTATGATACCATCACACAGTTCTTGCGTAAGTTTTTTATCGGCACGATTCGATATTGCCGACATTCCGATAAATACAGCGTTGAGAGTAATATTTTTATCTGCAAGAACGCCGTCAATAACATATTTGAGGTTTTTTCGTGCAACATCCATTCCGACGGAATTGAAATTTATGCTTTCCCCTGTAAAGGACGATATTTTGTTGTACTTTTCATCACAAATGATGGCGGTTGTTTTTGTGCCTCCGCCGTCAATACCGAGAAAATAAGCCATAAAATCACCACAGAATAATATTTAAAAGGCTTTTCAAATGCAGTTTACCTTTGAAAAACCCTTTTTTTATAGTTTTATGCCGTATGCAACATTTCCTTTGTTTTTTTCGAGAAATGTGAAGCCGTATTTTTTATAAAATCCCTGCCCTTTTTTGTTGTTTTCCCATACTGTGAGCATAACGCCTTTGACGCCTTTCGATTTAAGATGTTCGCAAAGTGTGTCTACTAATTTATGTCCGAGTCCCTTACGCTGATATTCGGGTAGCACGTCGATATGAAGATGTGCGGGATAGTCGTCTTTATATTTTGACTGAAGGTCTGTTGATTCTTTTGCTGCACGCCGACGACCGTATTCATATTTTTTGAATCGTGAAAGATATTCAGAAAGAAAACACTTGATAAAGCGGTCATAATTTTCGGCACAAATGATATAGCCCACCGCTTTGTCGTTTTCATCAACGGCAACAAAACAATTCTGACTTTCTTTTTCGATAAAATAGTCACAATAAGTTGTTAAGATATAGTTTTTGTCCCTTTCCGAAAGTTTGCAGGGACCTTCGCTGTTAAGGCATATAAAACGGACATCCTCTTTGTCCTTTGATTCATACGGTCTTATATTCATTGCTTTATCCCCTATTTTGCACTTAATACGTATCCGACGCTTCTTATTGTGTTGATTTTAACCTGTGAGTTCAGTTTTTTCAGTTTTTTTCTCAAAAAAGATATGTAAACCTCTGTGTTGTTATATTCGGTAGAAGAATTGATTCCCCAGACTTTATCAGAAAGATTATCCTTGGAAACAACATTTTTACCCGACGAAATAAGGAGCTTCATAATCTGAAATTCTTTAATGCTTAGAGGAATACTTTGTTCGTTGCAAATCAATTCATTGGCGTTAAGATCAAGAATAATATCGCCGAATGACATGGTTCCGAATTGAAGTTGCATCGGCTTTCTTCTGGCAAGAGCACGGACTCTTGCCAGAAATTCAGCGATTGCAAAGGGCTTGCAAAGGCAGTCATCTGCTCCGAAGTCAAGAGCTGAAACTCTTTCGTCAATTTCACGGCTTTGAGCAAAATATAAAATCGGGGTTGCAACTTTGTTCATTCTCAGATTTTTAACCAATTCAAGTCCGCCGCTTTTTGGTGTTTGAGAATCAATAATTATTACATCATAAATATCAAATTCTGCAAAAGCAATACAATCAGTATCATTGAATGCCTGTTCAACAATACAGCCGTTTTTTTCCATAACTGACGATAATCTGTCTAAAAAACCGATATCCGGTTCCGAAAGTAAAATATGCATACTTCTCACCTTACAAAAATTTTATCATTAAAGAGCACAAAAATCAACACTATGCTAAAAACAATTCAGCCATTTTCAAGCAAAATTCAAGGTTTATGGTGTATTATTTACTTATGATGGTTTATTAATATTATATCGGAGGTAATGATTATGGTCAAGGAAGGTTCTGTATCTCATGTTTTCGAAGAACTTTTCGGGAATGTCCTTTGCGGAGACGAAATCGAAATAACCGTATCGATACAAGATACAAGACGGGTGTGTTACTGCGAAAAATCGCATAGGCTTACTGATGAGAAATACATACTAAATATAACACAGTCTGATGGCAAAAAATATGTTTCGGTTGATTGTTCGGGAGAAAAAAGCAAGTTTTATGCACTTTGCGATATTGCACATTGTATAGAGGAAAACAGCCTTAACGACGGCGAATATATATCCTCTCCTTCGTTTGCGGTAAGAGGATATATTGAGGGTTTTTATGGTACTCCTTGGAGTCACGAAAGTCGAAAATCCGTTATGGCACTCATGGCAAAAAACAGAATGAATACCGTTTATTATGCCCCCAAGGATGACGATTATCACAGAGAACTGTGGCGTGAAAAATATCCGAAAGCCGAGTTGACACGACTAAAAGAGCTTGTTGACAAAGCCGCACGTTACTATATGGATTTTTATTGGTGCATTGCCCCCGGGCTTTCAATAAAATATTCGGATGAGGCTGAGTTTGATTCTTTGATTGAAAAAACAAAGCAACTTTATTCAATCGGCATTCGTTGTTTCGGCTTGCTGCTTGATGATATAAACGAAGAACTTGAATTTGAAGAGGATAAAGCCGTTTACGGTGAAACGGTGAATGCTCATATAGAACTTGTTCAAAAGTATTACGCGGCTCTACTTTCAATCGACAGTTCAATAAAACTGACTGTTTGTCCCACCCTTTATAACGGCAGGGGCGATGAATACTATATCTCAAAATTAGGTCAAAATATTTCTCCGCAAATATCGTTATTCTGGACGGGCAGAGATATTTGCTCCCGTGATCTGACGAGTTTTGAAGCACTTAAATTTATTGAAGGCACACACCACAAGCCGCTTTATTGGGATAATTACCCCGTCAACGACTGTGCAATGTATAATGAAATGCACCTCTCTCCAATTATAAATCGGGACAGTGATTTATGGAAATATTCAGAAGGTATTATTTCAAACTGTATGGAATATGCTGAGTGCTCCAAAATCCCTCTTATCACAATTGCCGATTATCTTTGGGACAGCGAGAATTATAATCCCGACGCATCGTTTGAAAATGCGATAAGGCAGGTTGTCGGTAAAGAAAACGCCGACGTGTTTATCACTTTTGCCGACCATCTTTATACCTCATGTCTTAAAGATGAAAACTCAAAGCGGATGTACAAAATCTTTAACGACATAAAAAAAGCATTTGCATCCGGCGACATCGGCTTTGCTTTTGAACTTGCAGACAATTATATTAAAAAGATGAATGCTTGTCGGGAATATCTTGAACAAGATATACCTATTTGTATTGAACTTTCCAAATGGTCCGAAAAATTTTATGTTGCCTGCGACATAATTACAAAATTGTTTGAATTTATGCGAGATAAAGATGAATCTCGTCTGGCAGAAATATATGAACTGGCAGACAAATATAATTCAATGCCTGCAAGACTTACGGAGGATATAGACATAAAAGAGGAACTTGATAATCTTTTGAAATTAAACTGATTTTAAGAAATACGTGGATAATGGGTAAACTTATTGCGGACATTCAGACATGCAAACCTGTCAATTGCTTTACATGATGGTTAAGATTGTGTTGTTTCAGGTTTATATCTGGTGTTTTAAGGTTATTAATAAACAAACTGTTATAAAAACATTTGTTGTTTTGGATGAATAGTGCGGAAACCAAAGATATGCATGTTTCATTTTTTTTGGGGGGATCACAAGAGTTATTTTTCAGTTTTTCAAAAACGTTTCGCAATTAATCAAGAATTGAAAAAACGAATTAAAGACATTTTTCTGATATTAATTCGGGAATTATTGGAGGAAGGGAATAATATGTCAGGATTACTGTATCCAGCGTATCAAAAATTTTATAGTGCAATGAGAAATTTAGAACGATTCAAAAAGGAATCTAACTTTTTTGATAATATCTCAGCCATAGATAATTTTTTCAACGAATATAGAAACATAACATTTGTTATGGAAGCTTCCTTGAGTCACACCGAATTTCTTGAAACTTATAAAAAACATGTAAAAGATCTTGAACATTGGTTTGTTGAAAAGCGTAATGAAACTACAAAGCAGAAACCTTTTCAATTGGTAAAGGAAATAGATATTACTATTTATTTACCGTTTGGCGGTTTTAATGTATATAAAAAGAAATTTTCGGTTGAGAACGATGAGCCTATAGAAGCAATTTTTTCTGAAATTAAGCAAGAATTTAAAAAGATTGACAATTATGAAGTTTGGTTTTCAGTTGCTTTTTCTTTTCACGAGGCGGACAGTGATATCAATTTATTAGCAAAATTGTTTCAAGGTATAGCAACAATGAAAAGTTTCATGGAAATTATGGAGAATGCTATTGGAGAAAAATGCTCGCTTTGTGAACAATTAAAACAAAAAATTAATAATATGTATATGACAGATGTTCCCTTAGATTTTTTACTCATAAACGACTATACATATTATCCTGATAAAGATTATTTTGAAAGAGCAGAATTAGTTAGTTTTATATTAATTTCTAACAACAAAAAAAGAGCTAATAGTCTTCCTTTATCTACAATTACACAATCTAGGTATATCAATTATGATGGAACAGCTTTTAAGAACTTCACACTAATGAATGCGATGTTTACAGCAATGTATCCTGGTAAGGATATCCTGCCGTCAATAATGGTTATTTATGATGATGAAACATATGATTTAGATACTTTTGCCACCAATATGAAAACTACGATGTATAGAAAGATTATGGAAGTTGCTAATTTAATTAAAGAGCAAAATATAACAGAAGTTTGCTATACGAGTTTATATTCAGTTATTTCAACGGAATGCAATCTTTCAAGAACATCTCGGGAACGAAAAAATCAAGCCATATCAGATATTTTAGTGTGTGCAAGTATAGATAAGCAGCTTAACGAAAAAGAATATGTTTTTGAGGGAAAATATATGAAAGATATCAAATATGTAGCTTATGTAATGAAAAATGGACTTAAAAAACAATTAGGTGCTAGTGCAACGAATTTATTTCCAATAAAGCAAGCATTTGAAAATAAAAGAAATAGCGACAAGGAGTAATAATTTCTAAAAGGTTGGAATATCTAAATGATATGAGAGAAGAGTATGGCAAAAACACAAGAAATTAACGGTAAATTCTGCGAGTTGGGGCTTGAATATTCTTAAATATTATTTGAAAATTAGGGGTGGCAATATCTTACTGATGTTCTATCAGACAAATATGAAAGAACTAATCACCACCAAAGATTCATGAAAAACTCTGTCGTATGAAAAGAAGCAATAAGGGAAATGACTCAATGTAATGCAGTATAGATTGACATTTCTTTTATCAATTGTCTGTTGCCGCTTGAAGAATTGCCAAACATTTTCTGATCGCAGTTTCTTTGGAATAAGTGATGAATATACGGTCTTTAAAAAGTCAAGAAGCCATTCCTTCTTCCGTGTGAAGATAACTTTATGAATAGTGTATGTTGTTCTTTTTTACCAGAATGTTTAATGGTTCAGTCGTAGCTGAATATCGATAAATATCGTTGTCTTTTACTGAACCTGATTTTGTAAATGACTAAGGTTAAACCATTCATAGGATTTTGTATATTTAACAAACAGTTTGAATTTAAGTCACAAATTTTTTACAGGTGCGATAATTGACAATGTTCGTTTATTATGATATAATATATCTTTAAATAATAGCTGCTGTTTTTGGGCTAAGCTACATATATCCACAATATCTTGAAAGGGTGAAACAAATGCGAAGAGAACGATTAAGAAAGGGAGTACTGATTAGGCTGTTATCAACAGCCCTTGCACTTTTAATGATTGTAACTTCAGCTCCGGTGACGAAGAT